>Ga0115567_10000385_pt1 | contig 43870 bp, 33 predicted proteins | sample COGITO_mtgs_1204_2_FD_88679 | JGI IMG/M metagenome (GOLD analysis project Ga0115567, IMG submission 88679) | Pelagic marine microbial communities from North Sea - COGITO_mtgs_120412 | ecosystem: Environmental > Aquatic > Marine > Epipelagic | place: Germany:Helgoland, sampling site Kabeltonne...
ACCTTTCGCAAGGACACCACCGACACCGACCACCTGCGCGGAATCCTCATCGCCATGGCCGAAAACCTGGCCTTCCAGCTCCGCCGCGGCAACAAACTCACCGCCTGTATCACCATCAAGGTCCGGTACAGCGACTTCGATACGCGCACCTTGCAAGCCCGCATTCCCTATACCGCTGCCGACCACCGCCTCGTTCCCAAAGCCCTCGAGCTGTTCGAACGCCTCTATGACCGGCGCGTCCTCGTTCGGTTGGTCGGAATCCGATACAGCCACCTGGTGGGTGGCGGCATGCAGATGGCCCTGTTCGATGCCGATGAAGACCGCCAAGCCTTGTACAACGCCATGGACAGCCTGCGCGAGCGCTTTGGCGACCGCACCGTCGTCTCCGCCGCCAGCCTGGGCGCCCGCACCATCGGACGCTCCAACCCTTTCTCCGGAGACGCGCCCCTTCTCCTCGCCAACCGACACCAGTAAATTGAACCCCATGTGTGGACGCTACGTCACCGTTACCTCCGTCGAAGCCATAGAAAAGCGCTTCCAAGTCACCGCAGGGCCGGACTATACCGCCGCGCCACCGCCGCCCAACACCAATGTGTCCCACGGCGACCCCGCACCTGTGGTCACCGGTGACCGCCCCGACACCCTGCAGGCCATGCAGTTCGGCTTTACCCCCACGTGGGCAAAAAAGCAGTTCTACATGATCAACGCCCGGAGTGAAGGCGATCACAATGCCGACAACGACCCCGGGTACCGGGGCGCCATGGGCATCCTGCAAAAGCCCATGTTCCGCCAGTCCATCCGGACGCGCCGATGCCTGGTCATCGCCGACGCCTTCATCGAAGGCCCCCAACGGGAAAAACTCGCCAAGCCCTACGTGGTCTACGCGCGGGATGGCCAACGCCCCTTTGCCCTCGCCGGCATCTGGGACGAATGGACCGACACGGGCACGGGCGAAGTGGTGCGTTCCTTCGCCATCATCACCACCACCGCTTGCGATGCACTGCAGGCCATCGGCCACCACCGCTCTCCGGTGCTGCTCGACCCCGCAGATGAGCACAAGTGGGTCGACCCGGTGACGCCGCTCGGCGAGGTGACCGGGCTGTTGCGGCCCATACCCGATGGCACCCTCAACGCCTACCCCATCGACCCGGCCATCAAGAATCCACGGCTCAACGGCACCACCCTGCTGCAGCCGAGCGGCCAACGCATCTTCCCGGAGTACGACTTCGAACTGCACCAATCGCTGGAGATGTTTGGCATGGGCGAATCCCGGGCGCGCAAACTCCGGGGGCGCGCATCCGAAGACGGCCAAAGCAGCCTGTTCTAAACCGCATCCCCATTACGGCCCATGTACCTGAACACCCACTCGTGGTTCAGCCTCCGCTATGGCGTCATGCGTCCGGAGGAACTGCTCGCCGAAGCGCAGGCGGCAGGCATAACGTGCATGGCCCTCACCGACGTACACTGCACCGCCGGCGGACCAGACTTCGCGCGGCTCGCGCCACAATACGGCATCCGCCCAGTACTCGGCGTGGACTTCCGCGAAGGCGCAACCCAACGCTATATCGGCATCGCCCGCGACCACGATGGCTACGGGCGGCTTTGCGGCTTCCTCTCCAGCCTGCTCCACGAAGGACACGCCGGCAAGCCCGCCCGGTTGCCCGCCCGCGCACCGGCCATCGAAGGCGTGGTCTGGGTGTACCCTTGGGCACGGCGGACAGCGCAGGCCACATGGATGCAGGTAGGCGGCCACCAAGTAAGCAGACACACAGCGCCAAGGCCGCCCCAAGGCCAACCACAAAAAGGACTGCGCAACGATGAGTTTGTGGGGGTGCGTCCCGCGGAACTCGGCGCCCTTCGGCTCGCCCTGCAGCGGGAGCCCGATACCACCCCGCACACCCGCATGGTCGCCCTCCAAACGGCCTCCTTTCGCCACAAGCGCGACCACAACGCCCACCGCCTGCTGCGGGCCATCGACCGCAACTGCCTCCTCGCCAAGTTGCCCGCTGCCCAAGTCGCCCCCGAAACCGACCGCCTGATCCGCATCGGCGAACTCGAAAACGCCTATGCGGAATTTCCCTGGCTCACAGAACGGGCCGAAGCCCTGCTCGACGCCTGCCACATCGACTTCGACGGCGACCTCGGCGACCAAGAGGACGGCGCCACCCACCGCAACATCCGCACCTTCACCGGCTCCATCATCGAGGACGAGCGCCTCATCCGCGACCTCTGCGCCGAAGGCCTGGCCTACCGCTACCCCGATACGGACGAGGCCATCCTCAACCGGATGGAACACGAGATCGAGGTCCTCCGCGAAAAAGAATTCCTGGCCTACTTCCTCGTCAACTGGGACATCACCACCTACGCCCGGTCCAAGGGCTACTTCCACGTCGGACGGGGCAGCGGCGCCAACAGCCTGGTCGCCTACCTGCTGCGCATCACCGACGTGGATCCCATCGAACTCGACCTCTACTTCGAGCGGTTCATCAACCTCTACCGCTCCAACCCGCCCGACTTCGACTTGGACTTCTCCTGGACCGACCGCGACGACGTCACACGCTACATCTTCGAGCGCTACGAGCACGTGGCCCTGCTCGGCGCCTACAACACGTTTCAATACCGCGCGGTCGTCCGGGAATTGGGCAAGGTCTTCGGCCTGCCCAAGCACGAAATCGATGCCCTCGCCAGCGGCCGATTCGACCCCGCCAAGCTCGGAGAGGTGGAGCGCGCGGTCGTCCGCTACGCCGGGGTGCTGCGCGATTTCCCCAACCAAATTTCCATCCACGCCTGCGGCATCCTGATCTCCGACCGGCCCATCCACCGCACCTGCGCGACCTTCCTGCCGCCCAAGGGGTTTCCTACCACGCAGTACGACATGGTGGTCGCCGAGGACCTCGCCCTCCACAAATTCGACATCCTCTCCCAACGCGGCCTGGCCAAGATCAAAGACGCCCTCGTCCTCATTGCGGAAACCGACCCGGCAGCCGACATCGACATCCACGACATGAAACGGTTCAAGGCCGACCCGCGGGTGCAGCACCTGCTCCGGGAGGCCGAGGCCATCGGCTGCTTCTACGTGGAGTCGCCCGCCATGCGTATGCTCATGCGCAAACTGCGGGTCGACGACTACCTCGGCCTGGTGGCCGCGAGCTCCGTCATCCGGCCGGGCGTGGCGCGCAGCGGAATGATGCGGGCCTACATCGAGCGGCACCGCTTCCCCGAGCGGCGGGGCGACGCCCACCCGGTCCTGCTGGAGATCATGCCGGAGACCTACGGCGTCATGGTCTACCAAGAGGACGTCATCAAGGTCGCCCACCGGTTTGCGGGTCTCGACCTCGGCGAAGCCGATGTACTGCGCCGCGGGATGTCGGGGAAATTCCGGTCGCGCGAAGAGTTCCAGAAAGCGCGCCAAGCCTTCTTTGACAAAGCGCGGGCCAAGGGCCACCCCACCGACATGGTGACCGAAGTCTGGCGGCAAGTGGAGAGCTTCGCGGGGTACGCTTTTGCCAAAGGGCATTCTGCTTCGTTCGCCGTCGAAAGCTACCAGAGCCTCTTTCTCAAAGCGTACTGGCCACTCGAGTACATGACCGCCTGCATCAACAATTTTGGCGGTTTCTACCGCACGGAATTCTACGTCCACGAAGCCCGGTTACTCGGTGGCAGCATCGCCGCCCCTTGCGTCAACACCGGGGGATACGCAGCGCGCTACACCTCCGAGACGCGGACCATCACATTGGGGTTCAACCTGGTCAAGGGCGTCGAAGGCGAAATGGCCGCCACCATGGAGCGGGAACGCCGGCACAACGGCCCCTACCGCGACCTCGAAGGCTTCGTGCGGCGCACCGGAACGGCCCTCGAACAACTGCTCACCCTCATCCGCATCGGCGCCTTCCGGTGGACGGGGCGCTCCAAGCAACAGCTCCAATGGGAGGCCCACTTTCTGCTCGGCCACCTGCCGAAGCGGGCGCAGGCCACCGACCTCTTCAGCGCTGACGACCTGCATGCCGGCCGGGCCGACCTGCACAATCTGCCCACACTCGCGGGCGGTCCCGAAGAAGACGCCTACGACGAGATCGAACTGCTGGGGTTCCCTTTGTCCTCCCCCTTTCTCCTCCTCACACCAGACGCACAAACCGCCGCACAGCACAGCATTCCCGCCCGCGTCTTGCCCGAATGCATAGACAGCAAAGTGACCGTCGCCGGCTACCTCGTAACCGTCAAGGAAACCTCCACCGTGAAAGGCGACCGCATGCTGTTCGGCTGTTTCGTAGACCGCGAAGGGCAGTGGATCGACACCGTCCATTTCCCGGCGGTGGCGCGTGCCTTTCCCTTCCGCGGACGGGGCGCTTACCTGATCCGCGGCACCGTAAAGGAGGAGTTCGGTTGTGTCAATGTGGACGTCGAACAGATGGAGAAACTCGACCTGCAGCCCGATCCGCGCTACGACGAGAGCACACCGACCAAAGCCCGGCCCGCCGGCCGTCAACACCGCCGCGTGCCGCAAGCCCGCCGCCTGCCCAACGCCTCATGAAAATTCAACGGCCAAAGGCCCAGCGCACACCTGCGTAGACATTGCGGCCAAAAATCGGCGCATACACAATGGAGGCGTCGTAGCGCGCATCCTGCGCAATCGGCCCTCCGGACAGCGTAGCCACTTCACCAGCGTTGGTGTAATCCATGCCGACGATGGGTTCTGCTTGACGGTAATTGCCCACATTTTCCACGCCCAAATACAGCTGCTTCCCTTCGTCGAAATCGCGGCTCAACTGGATGTTGCCCGTCGCAAACGTGGGCGCATATTCCGGCCGCTGATATCCCTCGGGGTTGATGTCCGTCATGGGCAAGCGCTGCGGACCCGTAACCTGGAAGGTCAAATCCGCCCGCCATTGCCGGCCCTTGTCGTCCATCCGCGTAGCGTAGGCCAGTGTGGCAAAACCGCGGTGCCTGGCCACGAAGGGATCCGCACGGTAGCCCGAAAAATCGCCATAGTCGCTTTGCGCATTCACATAGCGGTAGGCCACGGTGATGTCCAACCGCTTGGTCCAATCCCACCAAAATTCAGCCTGCACACTCTCTGATTGGCTGTACCCCTGGCGCACCAGCGCCTGGCCCGGCGTATCCAAATCGACAAACACGCGGTTGCCAAACGTCACGCGGTATCCATCGAGATTGAAGCTGGCGTCGCGATAACCCAAGGTGAACTTGGACAACAGGTTCAATCCCACATTCAGGCTTTCCTCCGGGTTCAGCCCCCGAAAACCGTTCGCTGCATCCGCGTCGGGAAATGCCCAGGACCGGTTCGACGCCCAAACCCCGGCGAATTCCGCCAAGGGAACAGACGTGCGCCACCCTTTTCCAGCCGCCAATTTCAGCGTAACCGCATCTGTAGCGGACCAACGGGCGTTCACCCTCGGCGAGAAAAATGCCCCAAACGTATCGTGCACATCGGAGCGCAAGCCCAGGATGACATCCCACCGCTCGCGCTTGACCGTCCACTCCAAAAAAGCCCCCGTCGTGATTTCGCTGCGCTCGATCCGGGCGGAATTCACCCCCACAGAGTCAGGAAAAGCCGCGTCTTGATCTATGGTCTGCCCGTAGCGGTCCCCCTTGCCCGATATCCCCATCACCACCTTATCACCGCGGCCGGTCTCGCGCTCATACAGCAAATTGACCCGAGCGAACTCCTGGTCTGCCAAATAGCCGCGATATGGGCCAAAAGTGAGCGCTTGATCGTGTTTGCCGACGGTCACCTGGCTGCCCAAACTGCGGCCATCGTTTTTGGGAAAGACATAGCCCGTCTTGGCCGTCGCCACATAACGGTCCACCCGCTGGTCGGCCATCCACAAGCCATCCTCGCCGCCGTCAAACATCGGCAATTGGCCTGCCGTTTTTTCCTGCGACACGGCTGTCACGGCATACTCACCGCGCAAGCCGCGGTCACCGACATATTTCCATTGCGAACGCAACACCAGGTCTTTCGAAAGGGCATTGTCTTGAAAACCATCGCCGTTTCGGTCGTTGATCCGGTCGGCCCATTCACCGTGCGTCAACAGAGCGGTCTTCCACCGGCGCGACACGTCATGACGGCTTACCGAATTGAATTCATAGCGCCCTGCGCGGTTTAGAAAACCATTGATCACCAGCTGCTGGGCCAAGTCGGTGTTGCGCAAGGCCACATTGATCTGGCCTGTCATGCTCTCGTGACCCAGCGTCACAGAACCTGCCCCCTTTCCAATATGAATCTGGTCCACCCATTCGCCTGGAATGAATTTCATGCCCTGCAGAATATTGAGGCCCCGTGCACCCGGGGTGTTGTCGAACATGATCTGGGTGTACTTGCCATCCAGGCCCAACATCCGAATCTGCTTGGTCCCCGTCACCGCATCCGTGAAACTGGCATCCACAGCCGCATTCGTTTCAAACGCCTCGCTGAGGTTGCAACATGCCGCGCGGCACAGTTCGTCCCGACCGAGCGATTGCACCACCAAAGGATCCAGCAAACTCACCGAAGTGGAAGGGCCTTTCGACACCACCTCTGCTTCGTTGAGTTGAAAACCCACCCCGAGTGGAATTTCTACAAATTCCTGTCCAATGAAGGGCAATTCGGTGGTTTTCAATCCAATGAAACTGGCCACTAGCGTATCCCCCTCCACGCCTTCCAGCTTGAAAAAGCCATGTGCATCGGTCGCCGTACCCTGACCCGTACTCTTCCAAATCACATATGCGCCCGGTATGGGCTCCCAATTCTCTTCTTCTGCTCCCTCTCCTGGATCGTGGTCATGGCCTGAGTGGTCCACCTCCTGCTTGGAGTACACCTTTCCCCGCACAGTTGAAGTCTTCTGCGCAAAACCCTGGTAAGGGCCCATGAACGCCAAAAGGACAACCCACACACCCCACTGCGGCAATGGGTTAAGCTTGTTTTGACTCATTTCCGCTTGTCATCGTCATGCCCGTGATCGCCTTCTTCGTGATCACCCTGCCCGCCATGAACTTCGGAACAGCCTGTGCAACCATCCCGGTATGAACAACACCCCGGAAGCGCGGCATAGACCTCGTCTTCGGCTCGAAAGCGCTCGGTGTCGTGGCCAGCATCTGCGACCAACCGTTCCAATTGCTCGGGTCCAATCTTCTTGGGCTTGTAAACGACCCTCACTGTATTGTCATTTCTGCGCCACTGCGCCATGCGCACCCCGCGCACATCCAACACGGCTTCGATGCGGTCCCCGCACATCGAACAGCAGCCCTTGGCTTCAAATTCAAGCTCCACAGAGCCCTGGGAGAACCCTGTAAACGGGTAGGCCAACATCAATAAGAGAATCCAACTGCGCATGATGTAAAAGTATGCCGTTCAAAGTTCACCCTAAGTCAATAATAGTTAAAGCGATGACGCCCCGTTTTTGTGATGCTTTCAATGCGCGAAAGGTTGTCCAAACCAAAAAAGTCAGGCAGCGAAACCGAGTGGTTGCCCTTGGGTTGAAACTGCCGATCCAGAAACGGCGATACATCCGCTTTGACCGGGATGTCCAGGGATGCAAGCGTGCTGTGAATGGTCTCCAACTTGTCGTCAAGGAAATCCTCATACCGCACCACCAATGGGTCCCATCCCAGCGCTTGGGTCCGCTCCAAAGCGTCTACTCCCCACTGCCAAAGTGTGGCCAACCCTTCCACATACGTCCTGTCTTTTAACCAAGGCGGCACTTGAGGAGAGTATCGGTAGGGCCAATCATAGGTCCAATGCCAACTGCCCTTGTAGACCTGGGACCATTGTTTCGGGGACAGCTGCTCTGCATTCCCGGGCAAACCCCGACGCTGAAGTATGCTCCGCACCGTGCTTTTGGGTTCGCGGATGACAAACACCACTTTCTGGGCACCCAACGCGGGAAGCAGGTCATCCATGATGGTCGTCAAAGCGGGCTCTTTGATCAAGTCCCGACTGAAATAAGCCCGGTGGTGCCGAATGAGTGAAGCAGCACTGCGCTGGCCTGCGTGCACCTCCCAGACCGGCGTCCTCCATAAAGGGGGAATATCCACTGTAACGCTCAACCCCCCTGCCTTGGCAAGCAATGCCGAGACCGCAGACGTTCCGGACTTGGGACACCCAAAGACGCACACCGCGTCGCTGTTGGGTCGAACAAAAGGCGAGGACATGCGCAGTGCCCGGTCAGCCAACAGCTGAACCCACTTGTTGCTCGGAGAGTGACCGGGGTTCACTCGCCCGTGACCTGCGACTTCAAGTAGTCGCGATTCATACGGGCGATGTTGTCCAGGCTGATGCCTTTGGGGCATTCCACCTCACAAGCACCCGTGTTGGTGCAGTTTCCGAAGCCCTCTTTGTCCATCTGGTCCACCATGCGCTGCACGCGGTTCATGCGCTCGGGCTGGCCTTGCGGCAACAGGGCGAGCTGGCTCACCTTGGCCGACACAAACAGCATGGCAGAAGCGTTTTTGCAAGTGGCCACACACGCCCCACAACCAATGCAGGTTGCGGCGTTGAACGCATCATCGGCATCGGCCTTTGGCACTGGAATGGCATTGCCATCCAAGGGGTTGCCAGAGCTGTTGACACTCACATATCCGCCGGACTGAATGATGCGGTCAAACGCCCCGCGGTCCACGGCAAGGTCCTTGACCACCGGAAAGGCAGAGGCGCGCCAAGGTTCAATGTAGATGGTCTCTCCGTCCTTGAAGCTGCGCATGTGCAATTGACACGTCGTCGTCTTGCGGTTGGGACCGTGCGCCTCACCGTTGATGAACATGCTGCACATGCCGCAAATGCCCTCCCTACAGTCGTGGTCGAAGGCCACCGGGTCCTGTCCATCGCGGATGAGCTTGTCATTGAGCACGTCCATCATCTCGAGGAAGCTCATGTCATTGGTGATTCCCGTCACCGGGTAGGTCTCCATCCTCCCCTCTTCCTGCGGCCCTTCCTGCCGCCAGATCTTCAACGTAAAGTCCATCGTGTCGGCTTATTTGTAACTGCGGGTCTTCAATTCAACGTTCTCAAACTTGAGCTCCTCTTTGTGGTGGGTCGCCTCCGCAGGCGTCCCAGTAAATGCCCAGGCGCTGACGTGGGCATGTCCCTTGTCATCACGCAGGGCCTCGCCTTCCGGCGTCTGGTATTCCTCTCGGAAGTGGCCCCCACAACTCTCCTTGCGCTCCAAAGCGTCCTTGCACATCAACTCTCCGAGTTCCATCAAGTCTGAAACACGCCCAGCCTTGTCCAACTCGGGGTTGTAACGGTCCGCTCGGCCGGGCACGCAAACGTCCTTCTCGAACTCCTCGCGCAAGGCTTGGATGTCGGCAATCGCTTGGGTCAACCCTTCCGCATTCCGCGACATGCCACAATGTTCCCACATGATGCGGCCCAGTCGGCGGTGGAAGTCGTCCACAGGCGTCTTGCCGTTGTTGCCAAGCAAGCTCGCCACGCGGTCCTTGACGGCTTGTTCTGCCTGCTCAAATTCGGGCGTGTCCGTAGAGATGGGGCCCGTCCGAATGTCATCGGCGAGGTAGTCGCCAATGGTATAGGGCAGCACGAAGTAGCCATCCGCCAAGCCTTGCATCAAGGCCGATGCCCCGAGACGGTTGGACCCGTGATCGGAGAAGTTGGCCTCGCCACAGGCATACAAACCGGGGACAGTGGTCTGCAAGTTGTAGTCCACCCAGAGCCCTCCCATGGTGTAGTGCACGGCGGGGAAAATCCGCATGGGCGTCTTGTACGGGTTGTCCGCCGTGATCTGCTCATACATCTGGAAGAGGTTGCCATACTTGGCCCTCACCACTGCTTCTCCGAGCTCGCGAATCTTCTCTGCAGACGGGGCAGGTATACCCTGAACATTGGCTTCGGTCTTGCCGTAGCGCTCAATCGCGCTCGCGTAATCGAGGAAAACCGCTTCACCAGCTTCGTTCACACCAAAACCGGCATCGCACCGCTCCTTCGCCGCCCGGCTCGCCACATCGCGGGGCACCAAGTTGCCAAAGGCCGGATAGCGTCGCTCCAAGTAGTAATCCCGACGGTCTTCCGGAATGTCCGTAGGCCGGATGCTGCCATTGCGGAGCCCCTCCACGTCGGACTCGTGTTTGGGCACCCATATGCGGCCGTCGTTGCGCAAGCTCTCCGACATCAAGGTCAGCTTGGACTGGTAGTGACCGCTCACCGGAATGCAGGTCGGGTGAATTTGCGTGTAAGAAGGGTTGGCCATGTAGGCGCCCTTCTTGTGGGCCTTCCAGGCTGCCGAAACATTGGAACCCATGGCGTTGGTGCTCAAAAAGAACACATTGCCATACCCCCCGCTGCACATCACCACAGCGTGCGCGCCGTGGCGCTCGACCTCCCCCGTCACGAGGTTACGGGCGATGATGCCCCGGGCCTTGCCATCGACCACCACCACATCCATGAGTTCATGGCGGTTGTACATGGTCACCTTGCCCTTTGAAATCTGGCGGCTCAACGCGCTGTACGCACCGAGCAACAGCTGCTGACCAGTTTGGCCTTTCGCATAAAAAGTCCGGCTGACCTGCACACCGCCAAACGAGCGGTTGTCCAACATCCCGCCGTAATCCCGGGCAAAAGGCACGCCTTGAGAAACGCACTGGTCAATGATGTTGGCGCTGACCTCGGCCAAGCGGTAAACGTTGGCCTCGCGGCTGCGGTAGTCACCGCCCTTGATCGTGTCATAAAACAGGCGGTATACCGAGTCCCCGTCGTTCTGGTAATTCTTGGCGGCATTGATGCCCCCTTGGGCAGCAATGGAGTGGGCACGCCGCGGGCTGTCCTGAAAGCAAAACGCCTTGACGTTGTACCCCATCTCAGCGAGGGAAGCCGCGGCAGAGCTGCCGGCCAATCCCGTCCCCACGACAATCACATCGATGAGGCGCTTGTTCGACGGGTTCACCAGCCGAATGTTGTTCTTGTGGTTGGTCCACTTATCGGCCAGTGGTCCTTCCGGCGTCTTGGCGTCGAGCGCCACGCTGTGCTTGGGCATTTCAGTCATCGCTTCTCGCTTTTCGCCGGTCAGGCCTGGATGATATACAAGTACACGACAATGGAAGAGAACAGCACGGGCACCACCACGCTGAATGCCTTGCCAAGTCCACTGATGATTTGCGTAAACCTGGGGTGTCGCAGTCCCATCGATTGAAATCCGCTGGAAAAGCCATGCCACAAGTGGAAGCCCAACGCAAACTGTCCGAGCAGGTAGAGGCCAATGGACGGCAACGCAAGGCTGTTGAGTTCGGGGTTAAAAAAGGCGGCCACCACGGTGTAGAGGTCTTTCACCATGACCCCGTCGTAGTCCACCATGGCCACCTCTCCAAAGTGCATCTGCCACCAGAAGTTCTGCATGTGCGTCACCAAGAAGACCAGGACGATGGTGCCGAGCACCATCATGTTCCGGCTGGACCAACCTGCATTGGTGGAGGGCCGCTCCATGGCGTAGCGCACCGGGCGTGCTTTTCTGTTTTGTACAGACAACACAATGCCATCCGCCAAGTGAAAAAGCACCGCCAAATACGTCAAGTAAGACAGCACCTTCACCGCGGGAAAAGTGGTCATGAACTTGGCGTATTCATTGAATTGCCGTCCGCCATCAGAGGCTGCAGTAAAGAGCTGAAGGTTTCCCGCCAAGTGGCCGGCGAGGAAGAGACAGAGGAAAAGACCGGTCGCCGCCATGGCATACTTCTTGGCGAGCGACGATTTGAGGATTCCAGTTTGGGCCATGTGCAGGGTCATACGGGCGGGACATTACCACCTCGTTGCCTTCACCAAATTTACGACCCGAAGGGCGGGGGCACAACGTGCGCCCCCGCCTTTCACGTACCAAATTCGATGGGTCAGGATTCTTGGGGCACCCGATCGAGCATCAGCATCTCCTGCGTGACGATTTCTGCAGCTACTCGATTCTGGCCCTGTTTGTCCTCGTACTGCCGATAGACGAGGCGCCCTTCAATGGCCACCTCACTGCCCTTGGAGAGATAGCGTGTCATGATCTCAGCGAGTTGGCCCCAAGCGATCACGTTGTGCCATTGGGTGGCTTCCGTCTTCTCGCCTTGGGCGTTGCGGTAGACCTCATTGGTGGCGAGCCTCAGGCTGGCCTTGATTTTGTCCCCGTCGAATTCAATCCTTTCGGGATCCTGTCCGAGGCGTCCGATGAGCAGGACGCGGTTGCGCAGTGCATTCATTTATTGTTGGGTTTTAATGGAATTGCGCCGCAATGTGGGCGGCTGTGGGCGCAGAATCCAACGGATGAAGCCCTGCTTTCGCCGCTGCATGCCAACCGTTTGCACGCGTTAGATTCGCTGCATGAATACCCCTGTCCGGTGCGCGCTTTGCGCCTTGTTTTCCCTCTTTCTCCTCCAAGACCTGGCCGCCCAAGGGTCCTCCGGTGTTTGGGTGGATGCGGTCCCCATGACGCGCCGGCTGTTTGGGGCGAATGACGCCTCGGATATCGCCTTATCCGCAGGTTGGAGCTCGAACACGACGGCCAACGGCTGGCGCGCCTTGATCGGATTTGACACAGGCAAAGAGACGCAGGACAATTTCGGCACCCTGGTTACCACGAGCAATCATCAGGTCGATATCCGGGCAGGAAGACGGTGGATGAAAACGGGTGATGATGCCAAAAGTGCAGTCAGACTGAGCTGGGGGATAGACGCCGTGTTCAAGCTGAACAATGTGGCGGCCCATTCAGAAAACGTGGACTTCTCCGCTTCCAATGAGACCACCAACACCGCTTCCGGTCTTTCTGGTGTGTTGGGTGTTCAATGGGATTTGGCACCGGGATTCCACTTGGTCACAGAGGCGCGCTTGGACGCGTTGTACACCAATGAAACCACGCGGCTGTGGGACTCTTTTTCTGGAGAATTCAAACAACAGGCCGATGGCTGGAACAGCAACCTGAACCCCCCACTGCAGCTCTTGCTCGTCCTGGATTTGTAGTCGCTTCGCGGCCCTTCCGCATGAGAACACTTAAATTGTAGGCAGAAACCACTCATTTGCAATGAAGAACGTCTGGATTCCTTGTCTTCTCCTGTTTGTACTTGTCGCTTCATGCGCCAAAGACGAAGGGCGCATGATGGACCAGCCAACATTGCCGGACGTGACACCCGCATACCGGTCCGAAACCCCACAGATTTTTGGGATCTCCTTCCCGTCCGAATTTGAGGCGCCACGGTTCGATGACCGCGCACAGCTGGGCCGGGTGTTGTTCCACGACCGGATGCTCAGCCAAAACGGCGCCGTCAGCTGCAACACCTGCCACCTGCAATCCCATGGTTTTGCAGAGCCAAAAGCGCTAAGCCACGGACTCCGCCGGGAACTCACCGAGCGCAATGCCAGCCACCTGGCCAACCCCGGGATTCAACTCGCCTACTTCTGGGACGGCAGGGCCACCGACCTCACAACGCAGGTTACCATGCCCATTGAAAACCACGTGGAAATGGGTTTCCGCAGCCTCGAGTCCCTGGTGGAAAGGCTGGACCAATTGGACTATTACGCGCCCCTCTTCACCGCGGCATATGGCGACCCTGAGCCTTCTGTCGACCGCATCCAAGATGCACTCTCCACCTTCCTCAGTGCCATGGTCACCTGCGGTTCCAAAGCCGATGAGGCCATCGCCTCCGCCATGCCTGAATTTTGGGACCCGTGGGGCGTCATGGACGGAAGTCTCACCCTTGATGGCCTGACCGCGCTGGAAAAAAGGGGCTTTGAGCTCTTTCACGGCGAGGCCCAATGCGCCAATTGCCATGGCGGCCCCCACTTCAATGGTTGGGGCATGGACTTCGCTGACATCGGGCTCGACGCCGAACCCAACGAAAACGCAAGTACCTCTGTGAACGCAGGCGGTGGCTTTTTGGGAAACTGGGGGCCAACAGCCATGAAAGTGCCATCCCTGCGCAATGTCAGCCTGACCGCGCCCTACATGCACGACGGCCGCTTCGCCACCCTTGATCAGGTGCTCGATCACTACAGCCACGGCATCCAAGATGTGACCACCCTCGACCCCCGCTTGCGGAATTGGAGTGGCAGTCCCTTGCTGGGAGGGGACATATTGATCGACGTCGGACCGGGCCTCTTTCCGATCAGCATCGGATTGGATGGCAATGAAGTCCCACCTGTACAGTTGAATTTCACCCCCGAGGAACGGCTGGCACTCAAGGCCTTCCTCCACAGCCTGACCGATCATGCCTTCGTCCAAGACGAACGGTTCTCCAATCCTTTCACAACGCCATGAAACTCCTTTACACCGTTTTATTTGCCCTCGGCATCACCTTTTCCGCAGGTGCACAAACACCATTGACTGAAGCGGTCGATTTCACCGTCACCGACCTCGATGGCAACGAGCACACGCTCAGTGAATACCTGGACGCCGACAAATACGTCTGCATCGACTTTTTTGCCTACTGGTGCGGCCCATGTGCAGCACACGCTCCCTACTTCACCGAGATCTACAACAGCTATGGCTGCAATGGCGGCGATGTCATCTTCATGAGCATGGAGTACGAGGGCAGCTGGGACCAAACGCACGATTTTGAAGTGGCCAATGCCGGCGACAACCCCGCTCCCGCCATCTCCGGCGCTGAAGGAGGCGGCCTGGCCGTCCATGGCGACTACAGCATTGCCGCCTATCCCACCTTCATTCTGATCGACCCCGAGTGGAACATTGTGGAGCAGGACATCTGGCCCATGAACGTGGAGATCCTCGACGAAGTCCTCCAATCCTATGGACTTGAGCAAATGACCTGTACTTCTTCCATCGGGGATGTCGCCACCGTCTCGCTCGCCGCTTGGCCCAACCCCGCCAGCGACGCCCTTCAGGTAGAAGTCAAGCCCGGGACCCGCATTGCCTTGCTGGACTTACTTGGCCGGGAAGTCCTGACCACCCAAGCACTGCACAACCGCACCGTCCTGGATCTGACCACGGTGGCAGATGGCAGCTACCTCATCCGAGCGCAAACCTCAGAAGCCACCGAGACCCACAAGGTCATCGTCCGCCACTGAGGCCTCCGCCCATTATCTTCGCGCCGCCGTTCCTTTCTGGGTTCGGCGGCGCTTCATTTACAGCGGTTTCCATCATGTCCACCTCCGCCTCAGACCGACCCATACGCGTCCGGTTCGCACCGAGTCCCACCGGCCCCCTCCACATGGGTGGCGTGCGGACCGCCTTTTACAATTGGCTCTTCGCCCGTCGGCACGGTGGCACCTTCATTCTGCGCATCGAAGACACCGACCGCACGCGGTTTGTAGAAGGTGCCGAAGCCTACATCGAAGAGGCGTTGGCCTGGTGTGGCATCGCACCCGACGAAGGGCCTTCCAAGCCCGGTGAATTCGGCCCCTACAGACAGAGTGAACGGGGCGACCTCTATGGACCGCAGGTTCAAGCCCTGCTCGATGCGGGCCACGCCTACCGCGCTTGGGACACCCCCGAAGAAATCCAAGCCCGCCGGGACGCCGCCGAATCATCCGGCACCCCTTTCCAATACGACGCGACCTCCCGCGCATCCATGCGCAACGACCTTGCGCTAAGCGCAGCGCAAATAGCGGAATTGGAGGCCTCCGAGGCCCCTTACGTGGTCCGGTTCAAAATGCCCGCCAGCGAGGCCGTCACCTTCACCGATGCCATCCGTGGCGCCGTCACCATCGACACCGCTGTGCTCGACGACAAGGTGCTCATGAAAGCCGATGGCCTGCCGACCTACCACCTGGCCAACGTGGTGGACGACCACTTCATGGAGATCAGCCACGTCATCCGCGGCGAGGAGTGGTTGCCCAGTGCCCCGCTACACCAGCTGCTCTACCGCGCGTTCGGCTGGACCCCCCCCACCTTCGCCCACCTACCGCTCATCCTTAAGCCCACCGGCAACGGCAAGCTCTCCAAGCGCGACGGCGACAAGGGGGGCTTCCCGGTCTTCCCATTGCGCTGGAACGACCCCGCCAGCGGCGCTGAAAGCAGCGGATACCGCGAATCCGGTTATCTACCGGAAGCCTTCATGAATATGCTCCTCCTGCTCGGGTGGAACCCCGGCACCGAGCAAGAGATGTTTTCCCTGGACGAAGCGGCCAAGGTGTTCGACCTGGACCGCGTCATCAAGAGCGGGGCCCGGTTCAACCCGGACAAAGCCAAGTGGTTCAACGAGCAGCACCTCCGGTCCACCCCGGTGGCCGAACTCTTGCCCGCCGCCCAAGCCCTGTTTGCCGGCGAAGGCGCCGACTACACCGCCGACCAGACCGCCGCCGTGTTGGACATGATGCTGGAGCGCATCGCCTTTCTCGACGACCTCAAGGCCGCCACCTGGCTGCACACCGCCCCCACAGCCTTTCCCGAGAAAATGCTGAAAAAGCGCTGGAAGGACGATACCGACAGCATCCTACACGAGCTCGCCGACGAACTCCGAGCCGTGGAGCCGTTCGATGCCGGCCCTATTGAAGCCACCTTCAAGGCCTTCCTCGAGCGCAAGGAACTCGGCTTTGGCCAAGTCCTGCTGCCGTTCCGCATCGCCTTGACCGGCGAAGGCGGCGGCCCGTCCATGTTTGCCTTTGCCGCCTTCCTCGGCAAGGAGGCCACCCTCGACCGCTTGGACCAAGGGATGAACCTCATCGCCCAGCAACGCACCGAAGCATGACCGGTCACCGCATCGACGTCCTGGGACAACGGTTCTTCGCGCACCACGGCTGCCTGCCGGAGGAGGCCATCATCGGCCAGGAGTACCTGGTGGACGTGCGCATCTGGGTGGATTTGACCCCCAGCGCCGAATCCGACGAACTCGCCCAAACGGTGGACTATGTGGACGTCCACAGGATCTGCGCACGGGAAATGGCCATCCGCTCCAAGCTCGTCGAGCACGTGGCCGGTCGCATCCTCAAGGCCCTCCGCGCCGAGCTCCCCCTCACCGATACCATCGACCGCATCGAGGTAGAGGTCACCAAGTTCGCGCCACCCATCGGAGGAGACTGCGACCGCATCACGGTTGTCCTTCAGGGATAACCTCCGTCCCATTCGGAATGGGTTCCAATCACAAACGTCATCGCGCGGACCTGCTGATTTCAGGCAACCTTTATGATTGAGAGCCGTCATATTCATACACCAGTTTCACCATGACCAGTCTCTCCAACCCGCACTCAGCGCACATTGTCAAGGGTGTGTGGTCCTTCATGTTGCTCGTTGCCTCTGTCAGCGACATGGCTGGCCAAGACGACTGTCCCTATGACCTGAATGGCGATGGAGTAACTACGGCCAATGAACTGCTGTTCTTCATGAGTGATTACGGAGTAGCCGGCAACACAGACTACGACTTCAACGACAACGGATATCGGGATTTCGAAGATGCGCTCATGCTTTCTCGCCACCTCGGCACCAACTGTCCGCAAGCCGAGGTCCAAGCAACGACTGGAATCATCTCCAGCCTTCTCATCGAACCTGTGGACACCCTTCAGCAGGATCTAATCGACGCCAACGACACCATTCCCGCCGGCGCCGTTACCTACCGGCTCTACGCTGAGGTCAGCAACCCAGAGGTCACCGTTGTCGGCGTGTGGGGCACCGCGGAATTCCCCTTGACGCTCAACGCTCCCGATGGATTGTTCTTCTCGGCACTACAGACTTCCAACAACAGCTATTTCGCATCGAACATCGCGCCCGTCTTTTTTCCCATTTTCCCTACCTATGACAGAGCGTCTTGGTGGACCTTGAACCATGCGCCTGGGGAAGCGTTTCCATACTACCAGCCCCTCGGCAGCACTGCCGATTTCATGGACGATATGGATGACGGTTCCATCCAGTTCGATGCAGACATGGGGGACGGTTGGGTCGTCTTTGACTACATCAACACGTCCATGGAATTGCCGACAGCATCCAACCTGAAATTGCTCGGGCAGTTCACCACACTGGGCCAATCGGGCATCTGCGGGCAACTGAACCTGGAAGTCCGCACCCACTTTGATGGAGCGCCCACCCAGTTCGAACAGGCCTACGGACTGACCTTCTCCACACCTGGTGCAGACAGCCCCTGTGAATCACCGTCCCCTTGTCCCGAAGGAGCCGACCTGGACAACGATGGCTTCATCGGAACTTCGGAAGTCCTGCTGATGTTGGCCGCATTTGGCGATGTCACCAGCGGACCTGAAGACCTGAATGACGATGGCATTGTCAACGTCAATGACATCCTGATCTTGCTCGGGTCGTTCGGGATGGTCTGCGACTGATCAGAACTGCATCTCCGGCACCGCCGCAGGCACGATGAGCGTGCCGGCCGTAGCGGCTTGGATCTCCTCCACGCTCACGCCCGGCGCCCGCTCCACCAGGTGGAAGGCTCCTTCGCGGATGTCGAGCACCGCGAGGTTGGTCACCACCCGCTTCACGCACGCCACGCCGGTCAGCGGCAGGCTGCACGCCGGCAGGAGCTTGGAATCCCCGCGCTTGTTGGTGTGCATCATGGCCACCACGATGTTCTCGGCCGAGGCCACGAGGTCCATGGCGCCGCCCATCCCCTTGACCATGCGGCCCGGGATTTTCCAGTTGGCGATGTCGCCGCCCTGGCTCACTTCCATGGCGCCGAGCACCGTGAGCTGGACGTGCTGGCCTCGGATCATGGCAAACGAGGTCGCGCTGTCAAAGTAGACTGCTCCGGGGAGCGCCGTGATGGTCTGCTTGCCCGCATTGATCAGGTCGGCGTCCACCTCTGCCTCCGTCGGGAACGGCCCCATGCCGAGGATGCCATTCTCGCTCTGGAATTCCACGGAGATGCCTTGGGGAATGTGGTTCGCCACCAGCGTCGGGATGCCGATGCCGAGGTTGACGTACCAACCGTCCCGGAGTTCCTGCGCGATGCGCCGCGCGATGCCATTCTTGTCCAACATAGGTCAATCCAAATGTAGCGCCCGCTCCATGAGCCGGCCGTAAAGGGCTTCAGCAGCTGCCATCCGCTGCGGGCTCGCCCGTTGCTCACTTTCTCGGGTGCGCTGGTGCGCCTGCATTTCAGGCAAGTTGCCCGTCATGCCCGTCAACTCCATCACCTTGGACAGCACCGCCCGCGGTTGGCTGCTCCAAGCCTCATGCGCCACAAACAACACGCCATGAGCATCGACCGTCAAAGCGTATTCGTAGTAATCCAACCAGCGGTCCAGCCAATAATCGATGCTGTCCATCTCGGGCTGGGGGGCCGTCGAGGTTCGGTCCGCCTCCACAAAGTGGAACGGCCGGTGGCCCAAGCCAAACTCATGGTGGGCCAACCAATCCATGTAGATCCACACAAAGGGGTCCTCCTGCTGCATTTTCGTGTAGCGCCGGTGCATGGCAAGCAGAGAAGCCGCGTGAGCCAGGGGCTGCCGAAACATCAGGACAACAGCGAAATCCCGGTTGTGCTTCCGCAACGACGGATACCGGAGCAAAGCGTTGTTGTTTTTGGCCAAATAGACCTTTCCATCCTCCCGGACCAGGCCCTGGTAATCGAGGTAGGCGCCGTGCAAAGATGCATCCACACCATGCGGAACGAGGGCATTTTCCCCGATGTAGCCGCTCTGGGTCGCCATGCGAAAAAAGGGCTCCTCGAGCGCCTCCGCTGAAGTGGCCCCGACCAAAATACCGTCCCCATGGCTCCGCTCCTTCAGCTCGCCCGCCTTTGGGTTGAACACCCGGCGCCATGTGCCCGGTGCAAGCACGAACGGCATGTTCCCATATTGCAGGCTGCTGAAAGCCCCCGTTTCAAGCAGGCGCTGCATCAAACTGGTCGTTCCCGCCCGCGCCAAACCGGTAACCAACACGAATTTCGACGCGGGCAAGCCGCCCCGCTTGCGCCACTTGCGCACCTCGCGGTGGTGCAGCCAACGGTGCAAGTTCGGGTTGTCCAAAGCCACGCGGTGGAGCCATTGGTTCATGGGGGAATAGGACCCCACCTGCGGTTTTCCCTGAGGAAAAAAGACGCCCAGTGTGCCCCCGATTGAAAGGGCCACAATGCCCTGCCAAGAAAAGAATGCCCCGCCGTCAAGGGGCTCGGAACGCACCCATCCATGAGCCCAAGGCAGCAGCACCATCACGCATACCGCCACAGTCACCCAAAAAATGAACAGCAGAAAAACGGCCAGCACGCGCCCCGTCTGCACCTCGAGCGCTTCCAATTTCTCGTCGTCGTCCCCGGGGGCGAGCATGCCGTCCACCAGGCCCGCGCTCTCCGTACCGAGCCGATACAGCACCCCCACCCGACTGCGCAGCAGCCAAAATGCGAGGTGGCTCGAAATCCCAATCAGGAGGTACTCCATCACTCGGCAGGAAAGGACTTCAAGACGCGGGTCCAGTTGGGCAAGTGGTGATGCCCATCGTGGTGTGACGGGTGCACGCCCCGATAAGCGACGCCGTCCGGTCCTACCACCCAAAGGATGCCAGAGTTCTGCTCCTCCAAGAACCACATGTCGCCGGGCAACGCCTCCTGCAACCCCTCACTGAACGTCATGATGCCCTCCGCAGCCATCAGGTCGCGGTGAAGCGGCGTGAATTCTCCCGAAGACAGGTCATACAGCGTGATCTCAGAGTGGTAATGGGCCAATTGCACCTGGTCCTTGGACGTCGGATACTTATCCTGCTTATTGGTGTACTCCCCGACGTTTTCTTGCGTGTTGTTGTTGAAAATGGCCAAGGTGCTGTCATTGAGGATGTCCACGTCGTGCTGTGCGGCCAGCGGACCATCAATCACCCGGATGACCTCGCCTGTGGAAGGCCTGAACTGCATCACGCATTGCAGGTTTCGAAAGCTGAGGAACAGGTCTCCACGCGCGAAGTGATCCGAGCCCGTCAACGCCGGCTCTACGTCATTCAGGTGCAGCGGGTCCTGCGCGTCGCCCGAGCGCAGCACCAAATGATCGAGCCCATTCGCCTGAAGCACCTCCACCATGGAGTGCACCTCCAAAATGTGGCCTGTGACAGCATCAATGCGGGCGACGCTGTTGTCCAAAAACTGGACGGTCTTGTTTCCCATCACATAACGGCCACGGTATCCAATGTGACGGCCACCCCGCTCCCATTGCATGGCACACACCCACAAATGACCGTCTGCATCGGGGTTCAAGGCATGATGAAAGCTCAGGCTGTCCTGTCGCCACACCACGTTGGATGCCGAGTCCAAACGGAACAGGGGCGTGCGGTTGGTGATGAAGCTGACCACCGACTTGTCCTCGAGCAGCAGCGGGTGATGCATGCGCCAATGGGGCTTGAGCGGGGACAATGTATCGGGTACGGTCCAGCGGTGCAGCTCTTCGCCCGTGCGGAGGTTGCGCACCGCTATGTCACGCCCGTCGGCGGCATTGGAGTAGGCCGTCAAGGTGAGGACATCCGCCTCCAATCGGTTCAGCGCAACGAAATCTGACGGCGTCGGAACGAAGGTTTGCGGCAACGCCTGCACCTCTTCCACCGATGCTTCAAAGCTGTCGGGAAAACCAGAAAGCGCCTCTACCCAGCCGTTGAACACCCCAAAGTCGCGGTCCTTTTTGGCGCGGTGCTTCGACATCCAGCCAAAAGCAGACAGCACGGCCAAAAACACCACCAGCTGCATGGCCACCTTCAGGCCCCATTTGCCCTTGCCTTCTCCGCGGAAAAAGCGCTTCAAGCGCAACCAGACGATGAATCCAAAGGCCAGCAACACCACGCCCCCGATGAGGATCACCACCAACGCCCCGAGGGTCACCCCGCCGCCGGGGCCGATGTATGCAAGCGGATGGGCGGTCATGCTGGGCTCACCGTGCGCTGCTCTATGCGCTTCTCGTAATGGCTGCCCTGGAAGATGCGCTGGACGAAAATTCCAGGGGTGTGGATTTGATTGGGATCGAGCGCTCCGACCGGAACCAGCTCCTCGACCTCGGCGATGGTGATGCGGCCCGCCATGGCCATGGCGGGGTTAAAGTTCTTGGCCGTGGCCTTGAAAATGAGGTTGCCTGCGGTATCGCCCTTCCAAGCCTTGACGATGGCGAAGTCCGCCGTCAGTGCCGATTCCAAAATGTGGGGCTTGCCATTGAATTCGCGCACCTCTTTGCCCTCGGCCACCTCCGTGCCGAAACCAGCGGGGGTAAAAAAAGCGGGGATGCCTGCGCCCGCCGCACGGCAGCGCTCGGCCAAAGACCCCTGTGGAATCAGGTCCACCTCGAGTTCTCCGGACAGCATTTGCCGCTCAAATTCATCGTTCTCACCCACATAGCTCGAAATCATCTTCCGGATCTGCTTGCCCTGAAGCAGCAGACCCAAACCAAAGTCATCCACCCCCGCATTGTTGGAGATGCAGGTCAAATCTGTAACGCCGAGGCGCACCAACTCCTGGATACAATGCTCTGGAATGCCGCACAGGCCAAAGCCCCCGAGCATCAGGGTCATCCCGCTTTCAATGCCGCGGCAAGCTTCCGCCACGTCTTTTACTGTCTTGTCGAGTGCCATGTATTGATCATTCAAACAAATCCTCGTCGTCTACCTCCACGCCGTCGCGGAAATCGATTCCCCGCGCCTCCATGAGTTCCTTGCAAGGCACGGCCCTGTTTACCCCTTCTGGGGGACGGAAGTCCTCTGCGAGCAGGCCAATCTCCTCGTCGTCCAGCGCCGCTTTCATGTAGAATCCAAAAATCGGCAATGCCGTGTTGGCGCCCTGGCCCTTCGTAGTGGTCGAAAACCGGATGGCCGGGTCCGAAGCACCCACCCAAACGCCGGTCACCAACTCAGGCGTCAACCCGATGAACCAGCCGTCGGCATTGGACTGGGTCGTGCCCGTCTTGCCCGCCATGGGAATCTTCAATCCGTCGTATTCCCTCCGCTCCAGGTCCATGCGCAGCCGGATGCCCGTCCCCTTCGTGACGTCTTTCTCGGCATTATAAGCCCCGTCCACGACGCCCTTCATCATTTCCAGCACCCGATAGGCGGTGGCCGCATCCAACCCTTGGCGGATTTCTGGGCGCGGCTCGTAGATGGTGTTGCCCCTTTTGTCCTCGATGCGGCGGATGATGCGCGGCGCATGCCACACGCCACCGCCGGCAAACGTGGCATTGGCCGAGGTGACCTCCTGCAGAGAGAGTTCCGCCACGCCCAAGGCAATGGAAGGCACCGCGGGGATGTCGCTTTCGATCCCCATCGCATGGGCGAGGTCCACCACCCGTTGCACCCCATAATCTTTGATCAGCTTAGCTGTCACGGTGTTCATGGAGTTGGCCAGCGCGTACTCCAAGGTGACCATCTCGCCGTACTCCATGTCGCTGTTTTCCGGGCACCAGGGATCCTGACCACCAGGCAACTCTATGCAGGTCTTCTGGTTGGGCAATTCCGTGCAAGGGTCCAGCCCAAGGCGCACCGCTGTCGCGTAAACAAAAGGCTTGAACGTAGACCCTACTTGGCGTCGGGACTGGCTCACATTGTCAAACTGAGACCATTGATAGTCCAGGTCACCCACCCACGCCTTGACCTCGCCATTGCTGGGATCCAAGCTCATCAAACCGGCATGCAGCAGCGTCTTCTGGTGCCGGATGCTGTCCATGGGCGACATCACCGTGTCCACCCAGCCCTGCAACCCCATGACGGTGGTGGCTGTCGGTGCATCAAACTCGGCATCCAATGCGCGCCGCGATGAAACCGGCCAGATGTGGCCACATCCCCCTTTGCCGGGCCGACAGTAATGCACCCGCTCACCTGCACTGTCCCGCTCAGCGATGTAGAACTTGGGCCGCGCACATTCCGGGCACTCCTTGCCCATGGCCAGCCTGTATCGGCGGCTTTGCTCCACAGCCCGTTTTAAAATGCGCTCCTGTTCCCGCGGAACAATGTCCTCTGAGAATGGCCAAGTCCTGCCCGTAGAACGCTTCAGGTCGCGCCAGAATTCAGACTGCAACTCTTCGCGGATGTGCCGATTGGCGGCCCGTTCTGCATGCTGCTGCAACCTGCTGTCAATGGTTGTGTGGATCACCAACCCGTCCCGATAGAGGTCGTAAGGTGCACCATCTGCCTTGGCGATCAGGTATTCACCCGCCTCACCCTTCTCATCGAGCAAAGAACCAATTTCTGCCCGCAACTTCTCCCGAAAATGCGGGGCGGGTCCTTCATCATGGCTGACCCGCTGAAACCGCAAACCGAGCGGCAGGGCATTCAGACTGTCCAGGTCCGCGCCTTCCAACACCCCGTATTTCTTCATTTGGGAAAAGACCGTCGACCTGCGCTCTGCCACGCGCTCTGGCCGCCGCAATGGGTTGTAGAGGGCGCTGTTTTTGAGCATGCCCACCAACATGGCCGACTCGTGCACTTCGAGGGCGTGGACTGATTTTCCAAAATAAACCTGGGCCGCACTCCGTATGCCCACCGCCTGATTGAGGAAGTCGTAACGGTTCAAATACAAGGTGATGATCTCATCCTTGGTGTACTGGCGCTCCAAGCGGGTGGCAATGATCCACTCCTTTGGCTTTTGCAACACCGCCCGCTCAAAGAAACCGGTGCGGTCATAGCGCTCGGTAAACAACTGCTTGGCCAACTGCTGGGTGATCGTGCTCCCTCCGCCTCTTTTGCCCAGAAAGGCGATGGCCCGCGCCAGGCTCTTGAAGTCCACACCTGTGTGACTCCGAAACCGGACATCCTCGGTGCACACCAGGGCCTGCACCAAATGCTGCGGAAGGTCTCCGTAGCGCACATCGGCCCGGTTCTCCCGATAAAAACTGCCCAACTGCACACCATCCACCGTGTAGATGCGGGTGGCCAAATCGGTCTTCGGGTTTGCCAGCGTTTCCGTATCCGGCAAATCAGACCCCGCCGCCAACGCCAACAAGCCCAATATCCCTGCTACCGGTGCCAAAAAAGCCGCCCAAAGCAGCAAGCTGGGCCCCACAAAACGGTCTTTTCCGACCCCCTTGGCGCCGCCTTTTCCAGCCGTGACTTTCTTCTTCTGTGAATCGGGCATCTTGTTGCACTAACGGTGAATCTCCTCCTGTGCGGTGGCAAGATGCGGACGAACAGCCGGAAAAGGCGTTAAAAATCACCTCACGACCCTGGGAAACGTAGTTTTGCACTCCCGTCTACTCGGCCTTCGCCATTTCGACATATTCATACGACCACGTCCAGCGCCCGCATGGAAATCTTCATCAAAGCCAGCCAGTTCCTGCTCAGCCTGTCTTTCCTCATCGTGTTGCACGAGCTGGGGCATTTCATTCCAGCCCGGCTGTTCAAGACCCGCGTGGAGAAGTTCTTTCTCTTCTTCGACATCAAAGGCGCCTTGTTTCAGAAAAAAATCGGCGAAACCGTGTACGGCATTGGCTGGCTGCCCTTGGGCGGCTACGTCAAAATCGCCGGCATGATCGACGAATCCATGGACAAGGAACAAATGGCCAAGCCTGCTCAGCCCTGGGAGTTTCGTTCCAAGCCCGCATGGCAACGGCTCATCATCATGCTCGGCGGGGTCACCGTCAACCTCATCTTGGGTGTGGTCATCTATGGCATGATCTTCTTTGTGTGGGGTGACCGTGACTTGCGCATTGACCGACTGCCCTACGGCTTGAATTACGTCGAGCCCCTCGAGCGCATGGGGCTCCAAGACGGTGACATCCTCCTCTCCCTTGGTGACGAGCCTGTGCAAGGAGTGGATGACTTCCGCCGGGCGGCTTTTGGGTCCAATGTGACCCAGGCCGAAGTCATGAGAAATGGCATGAGGCAAACGGTGAATTTCCCCGTGGATCTTGGCCAGTTCCTGATCGATGAATCCGCCAACTTGCCCAAAGGCGAGGCCCCCTTCAGCGTCAACTTCCCAGCATTGGTCGACCGCATTTCCCCGGGTTCAAATGCGGCGGCGGCAGGACTGCAACCCGGCGACCGCATCACCTCCATCCAAAACGTGGCCACGCCCTTCTTCTTTGATGTGGTGACCGAACTCGCCAAGTTCAAAGAGCAGCAAGGCATTGCCATCGGCGTTCAACGAACACCCGAAGAGGTCGGGGCCGATGTACAGGTCGACCGCATTGCCCAACCACTGCCGGCAAACAACGGCAACATCACACTCTACGCCGATGTAGATGTGGATGGCAAACTGGGGTTCTTCCCCGTGCCGTTCGAAGGCCTTGACGGTTTCGAATTCGAGGAGAAGGAATACGGTTTCATTTCCGCCATGGCCGGTGGCGCAGACAAAGCGGCCACCACCCTCACCAACTATGTCTCCTCACTGAAGTACCTCTTCCGCCCCGGCGGATCAAAACAACTCGGCGGGTTCATCACCCTGGGCAGCATCTTCAGTCCCGAGTGGAATTGGCAGAGCTTCTGGAACATCACCGCCCTGCTTTCCATCATTCTGGCTTTCATGAACCTGTTGCCCATCCCCGCGCTTGATGGCGGGCATGTGGTGTTTCTGCTCTATGAAATGGTCTCCGGGCGCAAACCCGGTGAAAAGGTCATGGAGTACGGCCAACTGCTCGGGCTGCTTTTTGTGGGTGCCCTCATGCTGGTGGCAAACGGAAACGACCTTTGGAAATGGTTTACAGGCCAACTTTGACCTAATTTTTTGCATATTGTACCATGGCGTCTTTGGATTTAGCCCACCTCAAGCGCATCGTCGGAGATGACCCCAGCTTTATTCGACAGGTTTTGCAAATTTTCGTTCGCAATACACCTGAAGACATGAAGGCCCTTTTTGACAGTGTCGAGAGCCAAAGCTTTGATCAGGTCTCTTTCTATGCCCACAAGCTGAAGAGCGCAGCCGGCGCCATTGGCTACAATGAAGCCTACGAAGATTTCAAGCGCCTGGAAGTCATGTCCAAGCAAATGGCCCCCTGGCCAGAAATTACCGCTGAGGTCGCCCGACTCAGTGGGCAATGCCAGGCCTGCATGGTTGACATCGAAGACATCCTCGGCGCACTCTGACCCTGTCCGTCCTGCCCTCAGCGCACAGTACGGGTAAATCGATCGCCTGGCCAACAGCGCACCCAACCATCCAATTCAGCTTCAAGCAACCGCTTGCGCACCCCATTGGGTTCCCCCGCCAGCCGCTCCACCACTTCCTCAAATGGCCGAGAAATGTAGGGGTCCAAAGCACTGAGGATCGCAGGGTCTCCTAGCGCATTCGAGGCATCAGCAACATCCAATTCAGGTGCCGGGTCTCGCCGCTTCAACCACCCCATGGCCAGGGGAAGGTCTTCCGGTGCATGCAACAATTCTGCCACCTGGTCGCGGATCAATCGGGCATTGCCCTTCATTGCGTCGGCGCACCACGTGGGTGACAAGGCGAACACCCTGCGGTCATAATCCTGGGCCAAACGCGCCGTGATCAGGCTGCCACCAGGATCACCGGACTCCACCACGACCACCGCCTCCACCAAGCCGGCGATGATCCTGTTTCTCGCAGGAAAAGTGTACTTGGAAGCCGGCATGCCCCAGCGATATTCCGAAACCCAACTTCCCCCGGCATCGAGCACCCTTTCAGCCAGCCGCACATTCGTCCTTGGATGAACAGCGTGCAAGCCATGGGCCAGGCAGGCCACTGTGGGCACGCCCCGATCCAAAGCCATGCGGTGGGCTGTGGCATCGATGCCATCGGCCATGCCGCTGACCATGACCCAAGGTGCGTCCGGCATCCCTTCAAACAAAGCCTCCACCGCAGCGTGGCCCACCGAGGACGCCTTGCGCGTGCCCACAACACCTACAGGCCGCCGCATAGAAAGGGCGTCCACGTTGCCTTTTACAAACAGCACCCACGGAGCATCGGGCAACTGCCCCAACAAATGAGGGTAGCCGCGGCGACCGAGAATCAACGCCACTACGCCCTGCTCAGCCATCGCATCGCGCTCCCGGCATGCCCGGTCGCGGGCCGGCATGAGCATATTCGGTGCAAAGCCGGAAAGCCAATTGGAAAGGCCCACCTCGCGAACGGCGCGCAAAGCGCCTCTTCCATTGAATTTGGGCAGCTGCTTGGCCGTCAGCCAATCCAACAACCACTGCTCAGCATCACCCTCAATAAAACCAATCAAGGGGTCGCGTTCTCCAACCTGTGTCATGGCCGCAATTTGACCGGACAACCCTTCCGCTTGCCCACCTATTCGTCATCGCCGCCATTGGGTTTACATTCGGGCTGACACCCCCACGGTTCTCCATGATCCCATCCCCCTCCTGCTTCTCTCGGCTCCTGATGTCATGCGCGCTCTGCCTGTCATGCGCATTGGCCAACCTTTGCACGGCTCAGGAACAACCTGTTTTGACAGGCACCATCACCGATGCCAGCACGAAAGGTCCTCTTCCTGGCGCCGCCGTGATCCTGGGCACATCCACAGCTTTGACCGATGTGGACGGCAAATTCCAAATCGAACCTGATGCGGCAGGCAACCTGCTTTTGCGCATCCGATACGTGGGTTATATCGGATGGACCCGCACCCTGGAAGCGTGGCGTGGCCAGCAGGTGCTGGACGTGGCGATGGAACCCGACGTCGCCACGATCGGCACGGCCGTCATCTCGGCGGGCCGATTTGAACAAGACCTCGGCGAGGTCAGCGTCTCCATCGATGTCCTCCCCCCCGAATTGGTCAACCAAGGCGCACCCACCAGTGCTGACCAGAGCCTCTCCCGAACACCTGGCGTCACCATCGTAGACAGCGAGCCCCAAATCCGCGGCGGCAGTGGTTACAGTTTTGGAGCGGGCTCCAGGGTGGCCGTCCTGCTCGATGGCCTCCCCGTGCTCAGTGGAGACGCAGGGCGGCCCACTTGGGGCTTCCTCCCACTCGAAAACCTCGAACAAGTAGAAGTGGTCAAGGGCGCGAGCAGTGTGCTGTACGGTTCTTCTGCCCTGAGCGGCGTGATCCAGTTCAGGACCGCGTTTCCTGACCCTGACCCCTTGACGAGGGTGACTGTGCAACACGGCGTCCACAGCAACCCGGGCAACAACCGCCAGTATTGGGACCGGAGCTTGATGCAGAGCAGCACCTCTTGGCTGCACACCCGCCGCCTCAACAATGGAGACGGCATCAGCTTCGGCGGACAGTGGTTGGGGTCGGACGGCTACAAAGGGCCCCAAATCAATCCAACAACCGGACTTCCACACAACCGCAGCTACAACCCCTTTACCGTCGACCATTATGACGCCTCCCGACAGTGGCGCGTCAATGGCGCCTGGGAACACGCGCCAAAAGACGGTGGCTTGGGCTATGGTTTGCGGGCCAATGCCATCTCCGGCGAAAGCATCAACACCCTGCTTTGGGCCGATGCCGACAGCGGGTTCTACGCCGCCACCGACGGTGCAGATACCCGGACCATTCAGCGCATGGTCACTGTGGACCCGCACCTGGAGTTCGCCAACGGCGCGTGGAATCACCGGCTGCAAGGACGCTTTCTCCGCCTCGTCAATGACAACGACAACAACCAAGGCAACGCGTCCAACACCTGGCAAACCGAGTACCGATCCCGGTACCGCACAGAGCACTGGACCGCAACCGGCGGCCTCTATGCGCAAGGAACGCGCAGCATAGCTGAACTCTACAGCGCTGGAGTAGGCGACTCCATCCACAACGCGGGCAACCGCGCCGCCTACATGCAGCTCGATGTGGAACCCGTTCCACGCCTTCACTTGACGGGTGGCGGACGCTACGAGCATTTCATTTTGGACAGCGTCTCATTGGGCCGTTCGGTGTTTCGGGCGGGACTCAACTACCGCTTTGGCCAGGCCAGCTTTTTCAGGGCCAGCATTGGACAGGGTTTTCGGTTCCCGAGCATCGCCGAAAAATTCATCCTCACCACCGTGGGCGGCATCAGCGTTTTTCCCTCACTCGACATTCGGCCAGAGTCCTCAACCAACATCGAGTTTGGCGTGAAACAAGGCTTCCGCTTTGGCCAGGATGGCCAATGGAAAGGCTTTGTTGACCTCGCTGTATTCCAACAAGATTTCGAGAACTTCATCGAATACACCTTTGGGATCTGGGGCAATACAGGAAACGGTCTGCTCGATTTGGGTTTCCGCAGCATCAATACCGGTCGCGCCAGGGTCAAAGGCTTGGAATGGAGCACCATGGGCAAGGGCGCCGTGGGCAATTGGGACGTGCAGTGGCTCATCGGACAAACCTTCTTGGACCCTGTGAGCCTCACACCCGATTCGGTCTATGCCCAGTTCACCGGCAACAGCAACCTGGGCGTCAGTTACAACTCGACCAGCTCGGACACCACAGACAATGTGCTCAAGTACCGCATTCTCAACACCTTTCGCGCCAACCTCAGCCTACAACACGCCACGGGTTGGACCGTCGGGTGGAACGCCGCCCGCAACACGACCATACAAAACATCGACAAGGCCTTTTTGGACATTGAAGAACTGGGGCTGCTCGAATATGGCCTGATCGATTGGCTGGCAGAGCGGCCCGGCGCGCAATGGCTGCACGACTTCCAGGTCGGTAGAAAGTTCAGCGATCAGCACCACGTGGAACTCATCGTGCGCAATGTGGCCAACCTGAACTATGCCTTGCGGCCACTTGCGGCCGAAGCCAACCGACTCTGGATGGTGCGATACACCTTCACCCCGTGAAGATTTCTGCCATCATACCGGCCCGAAAAGGCGCCACGCGGTTGCCCGACAAACCCTTGGCTGACATTGGGGGGGAACCCATGATCGTGCATACCTGGCGCGCTGCCGTGGCGCATCCCGGTTTTGACAGGGTGTGCGTGGCCACCGACCACGCCGCCATTGCAGATGCCGTCGTGGCAGCAGGCGGCGAAGCCGTGATGACCGCAGACACCCACGCAACAGGCACGGACCGTTGTCAAGAAGCCTGGAACACCTGGGGAGACGAAGGAGCCGTGGTCAACCTCCAAGGTGACGAGCCGTTTCCCGACCCTGAGCACCTCGCAGCGGTCTGCGCCGCATTGCGGGAAGGCCAATGGGACATTGTCAGCGCCATGCGGCCCGCAGCGCCGGAAGAAGCCACCATGTCCCACCGGGTGAAGGTCGCGGTGAACGCCCATCAGCGCGCCCTGTATTTTTCGCGGTCTCCCATTCCTTCAGGAGGTCCCCACCATGTTCACATCGGCATATATGGCTATGCGCCAGGTGCCCTGTCACACTGCGCCGCGCTGCCTGCCGGATCGCTCGAACGCAGCGAAAAACTCGAACAACTGCGGTGGCTCGAAGCCGGCATGTCCATTGGAATGGTGACCGTTCAAGACGGCCATTCTCCTGGGTCTGTCGACACCCATGAAGACCTCGAAAAAGTGAGGAAATGGCACGCCATAAACAGAGCGTAGCTCATGCTTTGCCCACCCAACACCTTTGCGAACAGCACAATCGTACTATTTTCGGCTTTAGGTAACAGTCCATGCACGCCATTCCCGATACTGATTTCCTGATCCAGGCATTGCCCCTGCTCCTGCACGACCACGATTGCTTGGTCATTCCTGAGTTGGGCGGTTTTGTGGCGCATCCCGTGCCCGCGCAGTTTGATGGGGACAAAGGAGAGTGGGTCCCTCCAGGAAGAAATGTGGCGTTCAACCCCAAGCTATCGGTGCGCGATGGCCTTCTTGAGCAAGAAATCAGAAGGGCTACGGGCTGCACCAATGACGCCGCCTCTGCCTTGATTGACAAAGAGGTCACCGATCTCAAATTCAAACTGGCTGCCGGCGGCACCCAAGAAATTCCAGGACTCGGTCGAATGTACCTTACCGAGACGGGCCTCGTCGGGTTCGCGCCTGAACCCCGCCTTGGAGAACGTTACGCTCCACCGGGGTTGACCCGCATTCCATGGGCAGACCTCAACGCTGTCGAGACAGAAGCTGCTGACGACCCGGAAACCGGCGATTCACAAACCATAGCCCCGGTAGAAACAGAGGCTGCAGAAACAGCGGAGGCCACATGGGCTGGACAACTGCTTCGCGTTGCAGCCGTGCTCCTGCTGCCTTTGATAGTTGGGGGTTCACTGTGGTGGGGACAATCCGAGGGCGCCCAATTTGAGTTTCAACCCTTCGAACGGACCACCACCACGCCCTATCTCCCGCGCCTCGAGGGCGAAGACATTCGGTTTCCAGACCTTCAATGGGACAACCCTTTGCCTTTTCTCAATGCAGGTGCACCCACGTTGGAGCCTGCAGCCAACAATGAGGCCTTGATGCCTATCCCTATGCCCATGGCGGTAGCTTCAGGGTGTACACACCACGTCGTGGCAGGCACATTCAGCAGCATGCAAAAGGCCGCAGGACTGGCAAGGCGTTTCGAGTCCCTGGGGTACAGCACTTCCATTGTTCCTGGCCCCAATGGCCACCACAGGGTCTCGGCGGGTTGCTTCAACGACGCAAGTCAAGCCGCGGCCTTCCGGCGAGGACTCCAACAGCATCACGGCATAGAAAAGGCCTGGATTCTCATCCTTTGATCCACCGACATTAGATGCACGTCTCCGTATTATTTCCCGTCAATTGGCAACAATACGAGCACATCGTTTTGGACTTCGGTGGGGTACTCTACGAGATTGACCACCAAAAGACCACACGGGCGTTTCAAGCATTGGGGTTCTCCAACATGGACAAGGAATTCCGACATGGCGAACAATCGGTCCTGTTTGATCGGTTGGAGCGGGGTGAATTGACCGACGAGGAGTTCTTACTGGCCCTGCGCAACCGGTGTTCGAGCCAAACCACAATTGAGCAGGTACGCAACGCTTGGAATGCCATGCTGCTCGAATTGCGTCCTGAGGTCCCGACGTGGTTGCATTCACTGGGCGGGCACTTCGACCTCCTGCTGCTGAGCAATACAAACGCCATTCACGCCAGCTATTTCGAAAAGAACATCCTGCAATCCCGGGGCCGCAGTTTTGCTGACGCTTTCCGGCAAATCATTTACAGCCACCGGATGGGCCGGCGGAAGCCCGACATCGCCACCTACCAGCACGTAGCCGAGCAGTTTGATCTGGATCCCCAAAAGACCTTGCTCATTGACGATACCAAGGAAAATGTCGCTGGCGCCATAGCAGCAGGGTGGTCAGCGGTCCACTTCGACATTGAGTCGCACTCCTTCAGGCAATTCGTTTTGGGCGTCGGCTACGAAGACTTTCTCAACGCCTGAGGGTCCACGTGGCATCAATGCCACATGCCCTTTCCTGTGCCCAAGTCGTTCTTTTTGCGCTTTGGCTTCTTCTGGGCATAGCCCAATTCCAAAGCCATGCCCACCTGGGCTTGCCAATTCCCTGACGCCAAAGGCAAGAGCAGCCCTGGCACATGACGGGCCGATACCGTCACGCGGAGGGGCCCCCCGCGCAAGGCAAGCCCGCCACCCCAAAGCCAGCGCTCATCGTGATACTGGGCTTGCCCATGGAGCAATACGTTGCCCCTGAGCCTGTAGGTCAGCCCCAATACGCCGCCCTCCTGCACCCGGCCAAACCGGAACTGGCGATACGCCGTCGCCGAAATTTCAAAAGCATCTGAGGGTCGAATCCTGAAGCCGAGCCTCCAGGTTTCCCGCACTCGCGTGTCGAAGGCAGCCGCCAGACCCGGGGTGCTTTGGACAGAAAACGACTCACTCAGCGAGTCTTGCATGCCCGCCATCCAATCTTCGAAAGCCCCTGCTATGGAATCCTGGGGAAGAGAATCCAGCTCACCCCACTCCTTGACCACATCTAAACCTTGCAGAATAAACGCGCTTGGATCGACCTCTTTGTGAGACAGTGACTCCAACCAACGAATCCCGCCCCGCCCTTCGACCGCACCCTCCATCTCGAGCCGGGGCGTCACCCGCCAGAGGAAGCCAAAATCAAAAGCGACACCCGCACCTAACGTAGTTGGAATGCCCCCATTTCCAGGCACTTCTATGGTGCCACCCTCCATTATTGAGTCCAGGTCCAACCCTGCAGCAGTAAAGGAGGCTCCGCCACTCAAGTCCCAACTGTAATCCACAGAGTCCGTCGTCCAGACGGCGTCAAAGGCCCCTGTTTGAAAGGCCCCCACTCCATTGAGCAAATGGATGCCCCATCCCAGCCACAACCTGTCTTCCTTGGCCATGGCACCCACACTCAAACCGTGATCGAAATACGCTTGGGCATTCATCCCCATGTCCGAAAAAGCGATAGGGCGGCCAATGTTGTCGGGGTGTCCATTGCCGCGCCAGGCCAAATCAAACAGGTCTCGGTCGTAGTCGAATTGCTGTTCTGCAACCAACCGGCTCCGCAAACGGAATTCAAAACGGCGTTCGTCCCTAAAGCCGAGGGCGATGATGGGCACCTCGGTCCTGAATCCTATGGATTCCACAGCATCCATTTGCTCCAGCAGCGACATCGGACTCACGCTTCCATCGGCGCTGATAAAGTCCAAATATGCCGGGCCGGAGTGGTCTGCTTCCCACTGAAGCCCCGAAAATCCACCCAGCAGCAAGTGCGCTCCCGAGGGGTGCATCACAGCCGGGTTGGACCAGCCTGCCTGCCCCCATTCGGGCAACAATTCAACCGGCCCCAACTGCGCCTGAACGGCACTGGTAAAGCTGAACCAAAGCAAGAATATGAGACCGACCTGTTTCATTTCACTGGGCGATGCGGAGGTAACATTTCGCCCCCAATTCCAATTGTAGGCCTTGGTCTTCGGTCAGATACACCATCTCTCCGAGCGCCGCATCCGGCGTGGAAGACCACGCCCTTAACACGGCACTGCGCACCAACTTCAAACGGTTTGCCCGCTCCCAATCAAAAGGAAAGTCATGTGTAAACACAGCCGGCTCCACTGGCGCACCAGCGGCATCCAAATCCGGCATGGAGAATATCGGCAGTGGAGACAGCGACAGGCTGTCCACAGGGTCTCCAAACTCATCCAAAAACACAGCCGACACCTCCACACCAAAAGGGAACCCATTGTGGACAATCATGCGCAGAGAAGCAGAATCGAGCTCCGTAGCCTCATCGCCAAAATCCATCTCCACATCGACTGTGTCGAGGAAATCCAACTGCTCCACCCGGAAACCCAAGGGGATTTCCGCCCTGAGTTTGGCATTTACATAGCCGTCGGCATCCAAAAAGTTGGGGTTGTCAGGGGTGACTTCTTCTGGATTGGAGCGGACCCATGCGGCAATCGATACCTCCCGAGGCTCCACACTAAAAAAGGACGTGACATTGCTGTTGGTCGCATCCATCAGCCACGTGGTGGTCGAAGGGGATAAATAATCACCTGAAGCGGGCGGCACAAACAGCGGCGGCACGGTGTGGACCAATTCCGACACCACAACACCATCCACCATGGCCAACAGTTCCACAGAGTCCAAAATGGCCGCAAGGCCGAAACCGTTGGTGACTTCCAAGGAGAGGTTGGCCTCTGCCAATGCGACCCCCGAGACCGTAAAACGGTCATCGAACAGCGCCAAGCTCGACGTGCCCTCCTCCAAAAAAATCTGCGAAGACCCAAAGTCACCCACCACGCGCTCGTACACCAGATCCTCCATGCTGAACTGCGCAGCGAGGTACTCACCGGCTTCAGAAGTGTGCCCTGCGTCGTTGATGACGAAAACATCAAAAAAGGCCCGCACCACATTGGTGTCCTGCACATTGAGGTTCTCTGGAATGATGCGCCAACCCGTGAGGTCCTCATTGACCTCAAAACTGCCACCGTCCAACATCGCGTCCGTCCATGCCACGCTCCAAGGCATGCCCATTGGGTCCAACAAATTGGGAATGGTCAATTGACCCTCCACCTGCTCACCCAACGTGGATTGCACGCTGAACGTCAAGAGCCCCTGGGCGAGTTCTACGTCATCCACCAATGCCCCTGGCGGCGAGTCCACAATCATTTCGGAAGTCAGCGTGTCCGACAATACGAGCACATCGCCTGGGTCGGTGAGGTTGATCGCCGAAGCTAGGGGTTCGTCCAACACCAGTTCAGCCGACTTAAAAACCGAAGGCACCAAGAGCCACTCCGAAGCCAGGGTTCCGGTGAAATCCTCGCTGTACACGAAGGCCAACTGACCTCCGGCCATCACCTCTACGGGCATGGTGTCCACACTTCCCGAAAGCGTCTCGAGAATGTCGGCCAAATCAAAGTGCGTGTCCACCAAGGGCACGGCCACAATGGGTGTCCAATCAGGAATCTCGAATTCTTCGGCAGGCGCATGGCAGCCGCTGGCCGCCAAAAGGACAACAAAACAAACACCCAGGGTCACCCCAGTGCTGTCACGGAAAAAGCGCAGACGCATCAACCGCAATTTACGGCGTTGAGGGGCCTTTGGTTACAGTTGTTTCGCCAAGAAGTCTACCCGAGTCAAACGGGGTCTTGCAACAGGTTCAGCTGTCGATGCCCTCCAAATCAAGCATGAAAGCATACTCCAAAGCCACCTCCTTGTACCGACGGAAGCGCCCGGATTGCCCACCGTGGCCGGCATCCATGTTGGTGTGGAAGAGCAACATGTTGTCTCCCGTCTTGTATTCGCGCAACTTGGCCACCCATTTGGCCGGCTCCCAATACTGCACCTGACTGTCCCAGTAACCGGTGGTCACCAACGTATTGGGATAGTCCTGGGCCTTGACTTGGTCATAAGGGCTGTACGACTTCATGTAGTGGTAGTACTCCTCGTTCTTGGGGTTGCCCCACTCGTCGAACTCAAAGGTGGTCAGCGGAATCGTCTCATCGAGCATGGTGCTGACCACGTCAACAAAAGGCACGGCCGCCACGACGCCATTGAAAAGGTCAGGAGCCTGGTTCATCACCGCACCCATCAACAGGCCGCCGGCAGAGCCGCCCATGGCGTAGAGGTGGTCTGGTGAAGTATACCCCATGGCCACCATCGCCTTGCCGACGTCTTCGAAGTCATTGAAGGTGTTTTGCTTCTTGAGCAGCTTGCCGTCCTCGTACCAATGGCGGCCCATTTCCTGGCCCCCCCGGATGTGGGCAATCGCATAAACGAATCCGCGGTCCAACAAAGACAGGCGCACGCTGGAGAAATAAGGGTCCATGCTGCTGCCATAGCTGCCGTAAGCGTACAGCAGGAATGGATTTTCGCCGTTGCGCTCGGTTCCTTTGCGGTACACCATGCTCACCGGCACCTTGACGCCGTCTCGCACCTCCACCATCAGGCGTTCGGAGGTGTAGTTGTCCGGAGAGAAATTGGGGTCCACGACCTCCTGCTGCTTGAGCAAGGTGCGCTCTCCGGTCCGCATGTTCTGATCGTACGTGCTGCTCGGCGTGGTCATCGAGCTGTATCCAAAGCGCAAAATCTCGGTATCAAACCCGGGGTTTGAGCGCGTGCCCGCAGTGTAAGCCGGGTCATTGAACTCCAAGTATTCGTCCTTGCTGCCGTCCCAGCTCATGATGCGGATCTGGTTCAATCCCTCCTTGCGCTCGTCGACCACCAGGTAATCCTTGAAGATGTCGATGCCCTCCAGCAACACGTCATCGCGGTGGGGAATCACCTCTTCCCAATTGTCCTTGGTCGTCGCTCCCACTGGGGTTTTCATGAGACGGAAATTCTTCGCGTCCATGTTGGTGACGATGTAGAAGTGGTCCCCGTAGTGGCTAATTCCATACTCCAAGTCCCGCTCGCGGGGCTGCACCACCTTCCACTCGCCCATGGGCTCGTCCGCAGGCAGCACCCGGTACTCCTGTGAAAGCGTCTGGGAAGTGTAAATGATGAGGTAGGCGTCGCTCTTGGAGCGGTACACCCCGCAGCTGAACGTCTCATCGGTCTCCTCGTATATCAGGACATCCTCCGCGACGGGCGTTCCCAGCACGTGCCGGTAAATCCGATAACTGCGCAGGGTCTGGGGGTCCTTGAGGGTGTAAAACACGGTCTTGTTGTCGGCGGCCCAAGTCGCACCACCCGTGGTCAGCGGAATCTCGTCTTCGAGCAACTCACCTGTGGTCAGATCCTTGAAGCGCACCGTATACTGCCGGCGGCTCACCGTGTCCACCCCAAAGGCCATCAGGTTGTTGTTGTCGCTGATGCCCATACCGCCCATGGCGAAGTAGTCATGGCCTTCCGCCATCACATTCTGGTCCATCATCACCTGCTCCTCACCGGTACATTCCTCGTATTTGGTCTCCGATCCAGCAGGCTTGCGGCAATTGATGGCGTACTCCTTTCCCTCTTCGTATCGGGAGTAATACCAAAATCCGCGGTCCTTGACCGGCACACTGCGGTCGTCTTTTTTGATGCGGCCCACAATCTCATCGAACAGCGTCTGTTGCAGCGCCTCCGTGTGGTTCATGGTCTCCCCGATGTAGTCGTTCTCTGCAGCCAGAAAGTCCAACACATCCTGCGTCTGGGCATCCGGTGTTTCGGCACTCTTCTGCTCGTCGCTCAAACGCATCCAGAAATAGTCATCGACACGTGTGTCGCCGTGCTCGGTCAATTCCAAGGGAACTTTTTTGGCTACGGGGGCCTGCGTTTTGGCGGTTTTCGACATGTCTTGGTCCTGGTTTGAACAGGCTGCAAAAGTAGCGGCCCCAAACAGGGCCAAAATGAGTGTGGAACGGGTCATGTGGCGAATGTGAATCTCCTTGAGAACCCGCAAATTAGACCAAAAGCAAATGATGCGGTTCCCGTCGGGCTCAAGCGGCGGTAAACGCCTTTAGAGCGCAGCTTCCTCGGCGGTAAACACCCTAAACTCGAAGCGCTCCATAATGGGGTTGGCGAGCAGTTCCTCGCATGCGCGGTGCACCAGCTGCTCCGCCTCCTCGCGGGAGTCGGCTTCGATGTCCAAGGTGATGTGCTTGCCGATGCGCACATTGGTCAATTGACCCAAGCCCATGTTGGGCAAGTTGTTGGTCACGGCCTTGCCTTGGGGGTCGAGCAGGGCGGGAAGCGGAAGAATATCGATGGCCGCGTGAAATACCATGGTGGCGTCTTATTGTGGGGGGCCGGTCCAGCGGACCACTGCCCCAAAAATCGGATACGAAATTAAGGCAAGGACCACGCCCAAAGGGGGCAGGAGTACACAAAGGAGCAACGCCATCCCCAACCAAGCCAACCGCAGCTGATCCCAGCGCTTCACTTCCCCCCATTTCTTGAAGCCCACTTGGGGCCAAGTCGATACCATTCCCAGGGGGAGCAAGGTGGCGCCCACCATGCCAAGCATCCACAGCGATGCACATTCCTGTCCTTCACACCGGGACCACACCCAGAGCAAGGCGCCCCAATACAGCGCTGCAAAAGGAGCGGGAAGCCCCTCGAAATCAAACCACCTGTCCTCCGCGACCGCTTTCGGAGACATCGCCTCGCGGGCATAACGGGCCAAACGCCAAGCTGCCGCTGCCAAGACCAGCAAGGGCAGCAATGTCGCCCAAGCCATCCCCCCGGGCATGCCGCCACCCGCCTGCCACTCCACCATCAGTGCCATGCCCACAAAAGCGGGGGCCAAGCCGGCAGAAACAAGGTCCGCCATCGAATCCAACATCGCTCCTTGGTTGCTGTCTGCCCCCATCCAGCGGGCCACTGCACCATCCAACACATCACACAATTGTCCGAACATCCAGACGGTAAGCATCCACTGCAAGCCTGCCACCCGCCGCTCTTCGGCGCCCAAAAAGGCCATCCATTGGTCGATCCACCCTACCGAAACCAACCATTCCGCCGGTGCCCAACCCAAATCGAACTCTGAAGCCGACCACCAACACACCAACGCACCCGCGCCGAGGTTGGTGAGGGTCAACACATTGGCCGGCCATGCACGCCACCTCATTTCCTTTCCTGCTCGCTGAACCACAACATGAAAAGTAATCCGCGTGAAACCCTGCACCACACCTTCCGTATATTTGCTTCCCCGCAACGGTGGGGAAAAGATGGTCTGGTGGCCGAGTGGCTAGGCTCAGCTCTGCAAAAGCTGCTACAGCGGTTCGAATCCGCTCCAGACCTCCAAAAGAAAAGCCCGGCTGTTGCCGGGCTTTTCTGTTCCTGCAAAACCAGGATTCGTCATTCGCAAGACTGCCCAAACCCGGACAGCACAAGCAACACATCATTTACCGCGATGAGGCCATCAGCGTCCACATCCGCAGGACAATCGGATGACAGGTCAAACACACAGCTGCCATCGTCCATGGAAGCCAAGGCCGAATAATTAGACGCCCCGGGGTAAGCACATCCCGCGATGTCGTCCACATCACAAATGCCGTTTCCGTTGGTGTCACTTTGGCAATTGCCGTTGCATGTGCCCACGGCATCCAACACACCCACGCAAGGGTCCACATCATCGCAAATGCCATCGCTGTCCATGTCATTGGTGCATCCGCCGCCACAGACGCCGAGCACGTCCAACTGGTTGCCATTGCAGTCACAATCACCCGCCGGAATGTCATTGCATCCGCAGGTAAACACCGCTCCGGGGCCATTGCACACGCCGCAGGCATCCAACGCCCCGACACAAGGGTCCACGTTGTCGCAAATACCGTCGTTATCCACATCTGCCGGACATCCTCCCACACAAGGATCGCAACTCTCCCAGCACACTGCTGGTGTTACGATGGGGCCGTTGACATTGACGATGCGGTTGACGAATTCACCCGTGGTCAATGTGCACGATTCGCCCCCGGCAAACATCTCTTGGTCGGACCAATCAAACAAAGTGAATTTGTATTCCTGCTCGCCCAAAGGCCAGATTTTGGTGATGGTCCAAATGCCGTCGCCGTCACTGTCGTCCAAGGGGTCCACTGTGGCCGTCCAGCCGTTAAACGTGCCCGCCAAGTAAACCGGCCCATCGGGAGAAGAAGGGTCGTTCATGTCCACAGAGAGGGTCACGGGGTACAAGCATGACCCGTCGTTCACCGTGGCCGTCAAACTGTAATTGACCGCGTCGATGTCCGTACAACCAGCAACAGGATCACCACCGCCGCCACCGCCACCGCCACCATCGCCGTCCAATCCAGGACGCGTGGCAAGCCAGTACAAGGTGTTGGTTTTTGTGTTGCCGTCGTCATACCAATTCAGCGCCTGGGCTTCACTCCAAGCCGCATTGGGATCGATGACCGCGTGGGCCATCACAATGAAGCCGCGCCAACCATCTGAAAGGGCAGGGTTGCTCAAGACCGTGGAGACCACAGGGTACTCCTCTTCAATCCATTCCGCGCGCAACAGCTCCTCCGTGATGGGGGTAAAGGGCAACATCTGTATACCGTGAATGAACTCGATGTTGGCCCCAAAAAAGGTCGTGTAATCCACCTTGGTGCCCCAAAGGATGCCCACCACCTTGTTTGATGCATAAGGCTCTGGGTAAATCCCTTCACCTGTATTGATCTGCCAATACTTCCATGTGGCACGCAACTCGGTGGCCAACATCAACCGGCCGAGGTCCCGCAACCGGTCGTCGCCAATGGCCAACCCATAGAGGTAGACACCATACCAAGCATTGACCGCTTCACTTGAACTCTCCTGATTGCGCGAGTCTCCAAATTCAAACAAGCCCGCCGCCCAAGAGTGGCCCACAAACCAATCCTTGTTGCGCATGTAGCCGTAATTCGGGTCTGCACCTGAAGGCTCCGCTATGTCGCGGATCAGGTGCATGACCTCATCGCCCCACTGGCTCACCCACGCCGGGTTGTCCTTGGCCATCGCCGCAGCCGCATAAATCCAATAGCCGTAGTGGAAGTGGTGGTCGTTGTAATAGCCTTGACCAAAGGAAGCGCCGGCGTTGTTGATCCCCGAAGCGGCCACCAAGCCGCCCCAAGTCTGGTCGTAAACCAGGGGGTCTCCATTTTGGCCGGCCAACCGCTGCTCAAGGGCATTGCCCAAGTTGTTGCGGTAAGTGTTGGCCAACGCCGTTTCATTGAGCTCGTCCGCAATCAGCGCCAATCGAGCGAGTGCAGAGAATTGTTTGCCGCCGAAATACGGGTCGCCAGCGGTGACGCCAAACCCCACGTCTTCCGACAATGCATCCCGCACGGACTGCTCGTAGGCAGGGGCGATCGGGTTGGCTGCTGTCCATCCAATGGGCGTCAGCGGTTCGTCCATCTGCCAGCTGTCCGCAACAATGCCGGTCATGTCGCCTTTCAAGGTGTTACGCGTCAGCGAAGTTGCGGTGCCGTTGGCCAACACGTCCATGTGGTGCGGAAGGGCCATCATCAGCAGTGAGCCCGTCCCTTGCGTCTCCCAATTGAAAGTGAGCTCGCCCAAGTCACCTGTGGCCACAGCGTCCACAGTACCCCCCACCGGAATGCGGTCCGCATAGGCGTCGAGCACCGCCTCACCGCCTCCGGTTAACACGGCTGCCCGCAAGGTGCCCGTAAACGTGCCCGAAGCCTGCAATGCACCGCCTTGTTGTGAAAGCGTAATGGGCGAAGAAGCGTATACCACCCAGGTATCTCCGCTGTTGGTTGCGATTTCAAAGCGGTCAGACGTCACCGTGGCCGAAGCCGACCCGCCATTGAGTGACGTGATGGCGTGAATGGTTCCGATGCGGGGTGTCAATCCATTGTAATGCGCGGTCACATAAGGCATGCCCCTTACCAAGTTGGCGTGCATGGAGCCCGCACCCGTACCCCAGTCGAGGCGCACATGCAGCGGGCCGTAGTCCGTGACTTGCCTGGCGGGCAGTCCTTGGGTCGCGCCAAAATTCAAGTCGTCAGCAAATGAAGTGAAGATGAAATTCTGCTGCACGACTTTATCGGGCATGCTGAACCTCAGCGCATCGCCGTCGACCTTGACGAGATAAGGCAAGCTGTTGACCACCAAATTGCCCCCGCCCAAAACCAGGTTCTGCCACCAGGCATTGGTCGGCAACGGACCATTGGAGTCGGCCCATAAACCCGTAGGGCTCAAGCCATGAGATTGGTTGCTAAACGGCGGTGAATCGGTCGAAAGGGGGTCCCCGCCTAACAAAGAAACCTGTGACTGGCCTGCCATGGTAGCAGCCAGAAAAGCAAAGAGAAAAAAGGAGCGCATTGGTCACATGAAGATACCGCGCAGCCTCTACAGAAGTTGGCCTCAGCCCATGAGTTTTGTCATCGTCAAAGGATGGCAGCAATGCCCGGCAGCGTCTTGCCCTCAAGGCTCTCCAACATGGCGCCGCCCCCTGTGGAGACATAGCTCACTTGGTCTGCCAAACCCGCCTTGTTGATCGCCGCGACGGAGTCGCCACCACCGATCAGCGAATAAGCTCCTGAGGCCGTGGCCTTTACAATGGCGTCGGCAATGTCATTGGTGCCCGCTGCAAAACGGTCAAACTCAAACACCCCCATCGGACCATTCCACAAAATCGTTTTGCAATCCGCCAATGCCACAGCAAATGCCTCCCGGCTCTGGGGACCGATATCCATGCCCTCCCAACCGTCGGGAATGGCGTTGGTCGGATGAACCGCTTGGGCAGCTTCCGCATCAAAGCGGTCACCGCACATCGTGTCAATGGGAAGGTGCACATCGATGCCCTTGGCTTTGGCGGCATCGAGCAACGCCAACGCCTCAGCATGCATGTCGGACTCCACCAATGAATTGCCGATGCTGCCCCCTTGCGCTTGGATGAAGGTATAGGCCATGCCTCCGCCGATAACCAACCGGTCCACGCGGTCCAACAGGTTCTTGAGAACGGCCAATTTCGAACTGACCTTGGCGCCACCGATGACGGCGACCACAGGGCTTTCAGGTGCGCCCAGCACCTGCTCCAACGCCTTCACTTCGCCTTCCATGAGCAATCCAAACGCCTTGTCTTCAGGAAAAAACCGGGCGATGATCGCGGTGGAAGCGTGCGCCCGGTGGGCCGTTCCAAAAGCATCGTTGATGTAGAAGTCGCCGTTCTCGGCCAGTTGACCGGCAAAAAACTCGTCTCCGGCCTTCTCTTCTGCATGAAACCTGAGGTTTTCGAGCAGGGCCACCTCTCCGGATTTCAAAGATTGGCTCACTTCCAAGGCCTCGTCGCCCACACAGTCTGCAGCAAATTGAACCGCCCGGCCCAGCAACGTTTCCAGCACAGGCACGACGTGACGCAGGGAATACAACGGGTCCGCACCTTTCGGTCGGCCCAAGTGGCTCATCAGCACGA
>Ga0115567_10000387_pt1 | contig 43730 bp, 51 predicted proteins | sample COGITO_mtgs_1204_2_FD_88679 | JGI IMG/M metagenome (GOLD analysis project Ga0115567, IMG submission 88679) | Pelagic marine microbial communities from North Sea - COGITO_mtgs_120412 | ecosystem: Environmental > Aquatic > Marine > Epipelagic | place: Germany:Helgoland, sampling site Kabeltonne...
CACAGCGCCGCCGCCTCCGCCGCCTCCCCCGAGTGCTGGTGCACTTGCGCCATCAGGAAGAGCGTCGTCGTCAGCTGCCGCCCTCCAGGCGAGCCCACGTCGTCCCAGTCCTCCGCGCCGTGCATCGCCATCGACTCCTCCAGCCAGTCCCGCGCCCGCACGTAGTTCTGCCGCCCGCACCAGATCATGCCCAGGTGGTTCAGCGCGTCCATCAGCACCGTGCGGCTCAGCTGCTCCGCCCCCCGCAGCTTCTCCACCACCGACATGAGGATCTTCTCCCCCTGCTCGCACGCGCCGCCGCGTCAGTATGGCCCGCGCGGCCCCGGGCACACACGCGGGGGCCGCGGGCGCGCGGCGGGTGCGCGGCGTGCCGAGGGGACTTCTTCGCAGTCGTAGTAATTGACGCCGAGGTAGTACTCCGAGCGCAGCGCGGTCGCCACGCGCACCTGAGCAGGCGACCGCGCGCCGTGAGCGCCAGTCGCGCGGAACCAACACAGCTCCGCCCGCCCACGGGCGGCTTGCGAACATGCGAGAGCTTGCTACCCTCTCTGGGGAAGGGCGGGTCGCTCCTGCTCGAACGAGCTGGTGGTTCCCATGCCCTCGGCGGCTTCCAGCTGTTTCATCAGTGTCTTCAAGAGGCTGCGCGCCTCATACTTAGCGCGGAATGGGTTGTTCTCTTCGCACTCTTGCGCGTGCAGTTCCTCCACTCGCTCAAGGACACGCTGCGCCCCCTGGAGCACAAATTCATCTGCATCCTCTGGGACCGTCGTTGGCCGGGCTGAATCCAGCAGAAATCCCTTCTTCACACTCTCCTCTGGTTGCTTGGGTTGCGGCAGAATCCGGTAGCGACGCAATGCAGAGACATCGCCAACGGTAGGAGAGCCGGTGCCCCAGCTGTAGGCGGTATGGCTGAGCGGGGCAGAGGCAGCCGGCGGTGGGTTCCACGAAAAGGAGGTGTGCGCCAACGGGATTGCCCCTGTCCTTTTCTCGTCATGGAATCCCATCCTTAGTAGAGCGTGGTGCGTCAAGTTGAAAACAGTGCAGCTCGCAATCTCAGTCGACACGCTCCTGAACCCACAGACTCGACTGTGTCGCCCAAAGATCTTCGGAAGCTTCAGTCAGGAAAGCGGGATTTTAGACTTGACAACAGTGTTGTTTACACATCCAAGGATGGGCCCGCCCGCGGCGTTCGCTGCCCTCGGGGCGAACGGGAGCTCTGATTTGGGTTTCGCGCCTCTGCGTGTCCGATCTTTATCGCTATCGAACCCGCACGGTCCCGCAGTCTGGCGGCGAGCGAGTCATACGCGCAGTCTGAGCGCCTCGGCAGAGGATGTTGCGCAGCGGCGGAACAGAGCGTGTCAGCTTGGTCCCTCTGCCCCTAACTTCGATTTGATAGAAGTGCAGCAAGGCCCGCATCAGTGTGGCAGCGAAATTTCTGCCCCGGGGTCGCAGTACTCGCCGCGTTGCAAAGGACGGCTGCGCGTAACGGAGCTTGCGATGGCCGTCGCTCTGGCAGTGGGATGTACGTGTACTTATCCAGCGGCGACGACTGCCGATGGGACCGCCCCGAGCACAGCAACCTTGCAAAAGATCAGTGGCGGTCAGACGCTCGTGACGCCCCAGAGTGACAAGGCCTCATTGATACCAAAGATTGACCCAGCCGGATGGCTCGACGAACCTCCCTCCCCGGCCCCTGATAAGGTGCGTTCTTGCCTGGCGCCACGTGATTGAGCAGGATCGGTCCTGAATCTAGACGGCAACGCGTGCTGAGTCGTGGATGCGGGAACTCACAGGGGGCTGCCAGCGCGCCAGCAGTAGGTCCAGCTGGTTTGGACGACAAAAGTGCAGGCAAGGGAAAGACCAAGCCGGCGGCACCGGCCGAGAAAGTGGTCGTAGACCCGCTGGCACTCAAGACAAAGGAGGATCCGCAGCCGCCCAAGAATTCAGTTGTGAGTGAAATCCCCTCAAGTCTGACACCCAACAAGCAGTCCAACTCCGCGTGCCCTCCCGGGTTTGTCAAGTCCCTCGTCTCAGGTGGCAAGATCTCAATCACCTGCAAGGTCCCCTCCAGATCCCATCCGCACCCGCGCAAGGCTGCTGGACAGCGATATCTGTGCTGCCCGCCAATCGACTCGTCCACGTGCCGGTGGTGCATCGTGGACAAAAATGCCACATGCGCGCTGGAGCCAAGGCGCTGAGTGCGGGGAGGGCGCCGGCAGCCTCGGACGATCGACGACGCGCGGAAAGCGATGGTGGGGAACCTTGCAGCGGCGAAGCGGGAGATGTCGAGAGACGAGCGTGCGGCGCTTGAAGGAGTGGAGGCGCTGCGGCAGAAGCTGGCAGCTGAGGACGCATCGCGCCAGGCCGCGTCGGTGGCCAAGGCGAAGAAGCGCGCCAAGAGCCAGGTGGGGCCCCCGAAAGCTGCAGGGGAGGTGCCGTTGGACCGCAAGAAGGCGGAGGAGCAGGCGGAGACAGAGCGGAAGCGAATCGTGGCGGAGGCCGCCAAGGCCAAGGAGGTGGCCGCAAAGAAGACGGCGGCAGTGGAGCAGCGCGAGCAGACGGCGGCTCAGGAGCGGCGCAAGGGGGAGGCAGAGGTGGAGCGGCGGGCAGCCAAGAAGAAGCAGGAGGAGGAGGCGCGTTCGATGGAGTTGCGGCTGCAGGAGAAGCGGCAGGAGGAGAGCCTGAAGCAGAGCGAGGACAGCCTGCGCAAGGCCCAGGAGGCTGAGATCATCAAGCAGCTGGTGCGTCGACACCTGATGCACGGCCCGCTGCCTCCACGGCGGTCCTGTGGGGCCTTCTCTGACCAGTGGCGCGGCCGCAGGAAACGGGTGGGGATATCCCGCTCACTGACACGCTCCCTTCCATTCCACCCAAGAGCAAGCTCAACGCACCTAAACCCTAATCCAATGAGATGGCATTTCGTGTAAAATAGATCCACCAGATCCATGACTGGAGCCGCGTTTCATCACGAACTCTGCATTCGACCACATTTTCGGCCGCCCCAGCTACGCTCTGGACGCATCTCTCGGCTCTCAAGCTGCACTACCCAGTCGCGCAAATACCACACGCCACTTCTAGCAAACCCTTTAGCAGCGATGGCCGAATACTTCAAGGTCCACGACTGCTGTGGCAGCGATGGCCGAATACTACAAGGTCAACGACTGCTGTGCGGATCAAGAGCGGCCTGTCTAGGAACAGACAAGGCGCGTCAGCCGAACGGGACCGGCGCGCCGCCGCCCATCTGACCGGTGACCCTGGAGAAGTCCATCTCGGGGTGCATCTCCATAAACTTCTTGAGACGCTCCTTCTGCTCGCGTTCCTGAGAGGTCGGGAGGCCCTGCGCCTTCTGGCGCTGGTCGTGCATCATCTTCTCGACTGTCTGGCGGAGGTCCGGGGCGAGGTCGTCCATGTTGGAGGTCTCCGGCTGGATCTGCTTGATGTCGATGGCCGCGTCGCCCTTGAGCACGCGCTTCCACCAGACCATATCGCCCTTTTTGGTCACTGTCAGGACGAGGTACCCATCTTCGAGGTGCCACGTGCACTCATCCGCGTAGATCTCGTCATCCCACTCCCCATCCACCAGCGCCACCTCCGCCCCCTTGATGCGCGCATCCAGCGTGCGCGGCCCGATTTTGACGTCCAGCATCTTGGCGGAGGTGCCCTCCGGGAGCAGCACCTCCACCACCACCTCCCGGAGCGTCTGCGTCCACGTGTACCGCTCCGTCGTCCCGCCGTTGTCGACCGGTGCCTGTTCCTCGGCCTTCTTCCCGCCCTTGCCCTTGCGCTGCGCAGCCTTCTCCCCCGGCTCCTGCCCCGCCGCCCGCATCAGCCGCACCTCTGCGGAGTCACCGGGCGCGGGGGCGGGGCTCTGGCGCAGCCGCACCTCCCACTCCACGTCTTCGAGCACCGTACCCGTCACCGCCTCCCGCGCCGGCCCCCGCCTGCGTCAGCCACGCCGTTCTCAGGCAGGCTGTGAGCCGGAAGGATGCCGTGACTGGGAGCCGCAAGGGCACCCAGCCCCCACTGACCCGCGGGCCTCAGCGCGACCCGCGCGCCTGCTGAGGCCCGTGGATCAGTGGCGCACAGTCCAGAGCTGCTCGCACCTTGAGGGCGGAGGCGCGCGTGTGATGGGCGTCGGTGGCGGCTTCTTGTCTGGGAGCGGGACAGGCGCGGCGGCCGCCTTGCCCTGCGCCTTCCACTGCAGGTAGCGGTCCCGCTGCGCCGAGAGCGTCTCGATGAGGATCTGGTAGTTGTCCTCCGCCCGCGGCCCGCTGAAGCAGCTTGTCCGCCGCTATGCGCCAGGGTCATGAGTAAGAGCCCATCACGCACTTGGCTCTTGACCAGAGAACGGTCTTGCGGGGGCGTGGCAAGACCTGGAGAAAGTTGAAGATCGTGTTCAGGAAGTGGATCTCGTCGGGGTGTGCCTGAAGCATGTCCCAAAGCACGCGGTCATACTTCATGGCCTCCTCGGATTCCTTCTCCGTTGCTTCGCCGCCACCACGCAGCCGGAGCATCTGCAACACCGGTGGACAAATCATCATTCGAGTGTGTCACATGTCGGATTACTCGCACCAGCTCCCCTTCCCTGCTAGCAGCCGCAAATTCTACATCGGGTGGAGTGTAGGTAGGTGGTACCATGTCTCGCGGCGCAAAGGGGCGGGGTCGAGGGGCCGCCTCTCCAGCTCTGGAAAGAATCTGGCGGTGAAGGCGTTGCGACGCATCGCATGATCTGTAGGCAAATGCCTCCTGCACCGCCAACAAGGCAAGAACTGCTGTCGCAATTTGCCGAATTCTCGGAATCTGAGTAGGCATGCCACCGCACAGACAGTTCCAGCTACCAGAGACGCCCTGCTCTTGAGTGCTCGTCGGAAGAAGCCGACAGGAGAGCTATGAAGAGGATCTCTCAGACCAAGTTCTCGTTTGGCCTGAGTGAAACCCACAGCTTCGTGTAGCCGTTAACTAAACCCCCATTGTGCAACGCCAACTCCCTCGCGACGAGGAGGGCCAGGGGGCGGGGGGCAGCACGGGGTGGGCGGGGAAGCGAGGTAAACAGAACAGGATGTCCTCTGAGGAAGCCCTGCCTGGCCAGGCTCCAGCAGAGTCTGAGCCCGCCAAGCCACAGGTGCAGACCCTGAACCCATGCGAGTGGTCAGTGGAAACTACAACGCTTTCCTGGTCCTGTGGTCCCATGAGGAAGCGTCACAGCGGATGCCAGCCATCGTGGCCTCGTCAGTAAGCAGTGATATGGTGTCTCCATGTGAAAAAAGGCTCCATAAGTGCGTCGGCGTACGCAAGCATGCGCTTTTGTTAGGCCCGGGCTCAGTTCAGCAGCGCGCCCTGATCCAGTACCGTTGCGCCGCAGATGGACCCTGTCGTGCTGCTGGATCAGAAAAGTGCGCAATCAACTGGAGGGGACGTAATTGTGGGCGAGGATGCTCAGGCGGGTGAAAACGAAGCATTTTACGATCCGGACTTGGACCGACAATCTGAGGGGGAGCCGGAGAAGGAGGAGCTAGAAGCCCTTCTGGAAATTCTCACAGAAGCGTTCAACGAAATGGATGTTGAAAACTCGGGGGTAATCACGGTGGAGCAGCTCGGGCAGGTTCTCGACACTCTCGTGGAGGAGGACGTCATTCTGCCGTGCACGGATGAGGAACTCGAGATCCTGGCCACTGATATGGACATCGACCGCTCGGGGCTAATTCCGTTGGAAGAGTTCAAAGACGTTCTGGTGCGCCGCCAACAGGGCTATGATTTTACAGAGATGGAGCTCAAGGAAGCATTTGACGTGTTTGATGTCAACGGCCAGAATGAAATCGGGGTTCGGGAACTGCGGGCGGTGATGCAAGCGCTGTGTGAGGTCGACGTACGCGCGCTGGACGGGCGGAGAATGATTGAGGCGGCGTGCGGGGACGAGAAAAAAACTGTGACGTTCGAACAGTTCAAGGCAATGATTCGCTGGCGCAAGGCAGACGAAGGGCTCGATGCCGACCAAAGCATCAGCGGCGAGTGACAGTAAAGGTTCTGATGTTTGCTATTCACTTGACACACCGCGCTGTTCTCGCATCTGCTGCACCCGGCTGTCCTCGCATCTTCTGAATGTCCGCACGAAACTGGCGTGTGGGCTTGCTGCAGCAGTCGAGGGGCGGGGTCACGCAGGAGCGCTGGGCGGAGTGGTGGCTCCGCTTGGCGCGGAGACCGTGAAGAAGACCACTTGGCCGTCGTCAGCCACAAGCGCCACCCGCACAGTCTCTGCGCACGACCATCGCCAATAACAAAACTGCTGTCCACAGGCGCATGCCCACGCGGGAAAGTGCGCTGACACAGAGGGCAGCGGCTTCTCACCTGCGCCCGCGAAATGCTGTGCCTGGCCAAGCTGAGCCTGCTCCTGAAGATTATCATCCAGCCCGGCAGTCAAAACCACACACAATGGCGCCGTCAACCGCCAGCCTGCCGTCACTACAATGTTAGGCTCCACAGCGCTTTGCCTCTCGGGGATCCTCCGCGCAGCAGCTACCTTTTTTCTCCGTCTCTTGCATCCGCCACACCGCCAGCAGTGGCTCCGTCGATTCCGAGAAGAGATGCTGCGCATCCTTTGCGCCCTTCACGACATCGCTGCGCGATTCTGCGATGCACGTGGCATGTATGGCTCCCAGGTGCGGTTCGCCCGCGGCCGCCTGGCCATCAGCCCCAGAAGTCTCTGCACCACTGGCACGCTGCGCCTCAAGCGTTGACGCCCGCAGGACCGCGTAGCTGTGCTGCCGGAGACCTATCGCGACCCCCCGATCATATGGTTTAGGTGCTGGTGCAGTGATCACTATCACAGAGCCAGCCACCGTGGCAACCACCGGCGTCCTTGTGCGGGCGGGGTCAGAGATAAGCGGCGGGGGGGTCTCGCACATGCGTAGACGCAAAAGAAACGGTGAGAGACCCCACCTGCCCCCAGGGCAAGCCTCTGCACCTCCTCCACGCTCAAAATCTTCCCAGGGCTGCTTCTTCGGCTGTGCATTTGGTCCAGATTCCGATTCAGCTTCGGGCTTTCGGGTTCGGGTTCGGGTTCGGGTTCGGGTTCGGGTTCAGAAGGTCACTCGGAAGCAGGGTTCGACATTCACTGCTCAGAACTCTCAGGCGCCATAGAAAACGGTTATGGATGCGCCGACCTGAGCAGCAGAAGTCCTTGCTGCACGAGGAGGAGCGCCTCTTCGGGATGCAGGACTAACCCTGTCGCACTGGACATTTTCGGATCCACATCATGCTCATTCTTTGCTGCATTTTCACAACACGGGTCATCTGCAGCGATTCCGACTGTGTTTCTAGCCGAATCGTGTTCTCCAATTCCGCTATTTCTCGTTTCTCGCGCAAGTTTTCGCCGATGGCCCATCGCCTGAGAGAGTTGCCTGGGATCAGAGCTCAACCGTGGTGAAGATAAGAGCGCAGTGATTCTGGAATTGCACCTTCAGGTGCTTTCCTCGTTCCACAACCAACCACGCGGTACAGGATTCTTCGTCCCATACTGCCTGCGGCGTCTCGGCCACTCGGGCTATCTATTTGCGTGTTACGAACAGAGATTGGCAAACGGGATCCCGAGGCTCACTCAGGCAATGCAGTGCGAAGAAGTGCAGAAAAGCAAAGTGAAAGGTCAGTCAAAGGTGACGGGGTGTGAGTTACATTTGGACGCGCCGCAAGTTCGTAGATGGCCTCAACCGGCAGCTGGTGCGCCTTGGCTTCGACAACTTTCCGCCCCCCTCCCATCGAGACCTGATCCTCTCTATAACTAGTTGTAGTTCCGAGGCGACCCTCGAAGTTTGCGCCGCAGGCGCAGGACGACCCAACTGGGCGACATGAGCACATTGAATGAAGGTGCGCATCTTTACAGGGAGGATGTTTGCCCGCGCCTTGGTGTAGTCTATCGCTGTAAGTTTTCGTGGGGGTGTGGAGGTATGGAAGATGCGTATTGGACTTCCGAACCTTTCAACTCCATCTCCCGCACGGATCTGCCGGCTGCCCCGCTTTTAGAAGAGGCATCCCAGCCACTACTTACCAGCATCGTGGTGTGACAGGCGCAAGCAGGTTGTACCAAGGGCATTGCAGCGGCTGCACTGTCCTGCTAATGTTCCCTTCAGGTCTCATCATTCCCACACCGTCCGACCAGACCCCAGCTCCGTGTAACCTGATCTTCCAAGTTGCGGAAGCATCGATCCACGTTTCTACTTATGCATTATGCACACCAAATGCGTTCTCGCCAGCAGAAAGGAGATGTTAGGCCTGTGTTTGCTGTACGGCTGCTCATTCATCGCGGTTGCGCTATTTGCTGAACCACCGCCTGTGCTGATGAACTGCAGGCTCAAGCGCTGTTGAGTGCGCACGCTGCGGGGTAGTAACGTCGAAGGGGCGGTATTCGCCCGAAAGAGGCTGACAATATCCTCTTGGGTCCTCACTTTCGCTGCGCGGGACGAATTGCAGGTGGTAAGATGTGACTGGATGGTGACTCGTTGCGAGTAATCTCTTGCATGTCGCAGGTGCACGAGTTGCGGGATCATGCTGATGTACCCACCCGGGTCGCTCTCCGTTGAATGCGGTATCTGCGGCGCCGTGTGCCAGTTCGGCACCCACGCCGCCGAGGCAGCTCGCTCGAGCGATGCAGGGTACATGGCCTACTTATCCTGTGGCGGCTGCAACATTCAGCTCATGTATTGAGCCCCACCCACTTGGCCCCTGCCGCGACCTGTCGTCCCTGCGGCACGCCTTTCTTATACCTCGCCGTTGCACGCTTTGGACATGCGACGGCGCCGGTGTGGATGTGAAAGCGAGTGGCGGCGCCACGGAGGAGAGCTTCGCTGGACTGACGCTCGCGCGTTCACCTATGTTGCTCTTCTCAGGTATCCCCGCACGGCTGACAAAGTCAAGTGCTCCGTCTGCAACTATATCTCTCCGACAGCTGTGCCTCTCGGTGCGTCCAAACGCGACTGCCTTAGCATGCAATCGCATCGAAGGCATGTTCAGAGTGAATCGGTGGAGGGGCGGGTGCAGATGCGAGCCGCAACCTGATTGTGATCCAGAACCCCGACAGCGACGCGTCCGACGCATTCGCCGTTGGCTATGTCCCGGGTTCGCGCGAGGCGCTCATGGCACAGGAGATGATAAGCGCTGGCCGCAATGACCACTGTCCTGCACCAGCCGATGCCGATGCCACAGTAGCCGCGGGTCCCGGCGCGCCGCCAGCTCCAGCCCCCAGCGATGCTAGCGCGGGCGGCACTGCGGACGGGAATGGCGTAACGCCGCCTTTGCGGCCAGCCGCGCCTGCGTTGGATGAGACGGACGCGCCAAGAGGGAACGCTGCACCTCACCAACGGGAGTGAAGGGTGAGCGAAGATTGAGAGGATGTGTTTATTTCGAGGTAAATTACAGTCTTTCAAAGTTCCAGGCGTGTGGCGTACGGCGGCGATGACAAAGAGTAGAGCACGGCATGCCGCGTGGGGTTTGTGCAAGCGCCCGCGATACGTTTGCGATTTCCCTCAATTTTCTGTACAAATTCTCCCTCCCAATATTTCCTGCCTCCGCCCACCACCATTCTCGCAGCTATCGCATCCGCCCGCCCGGCGTCAGCCCCTAAGACCTCTACACAAGGCATCCGACAGGCTGGTACTCTCGTACGCCCCCGCCAGATTCACCGTTCGCCTCAATCGTCAACTGCGCCCTGGAGATAGAGCGGCCGCACCTCGCCTTGGTCAAACTTTTTGCCACACGAAGGGCATTTGCGGCTCCGGTCCTTGATCAAGTTTTCAACGCACTGCGAACACACCTTGCCTTAGCACCCACGCAAGGATCTCGCGACAACGATTGGTGCGCACGGGCAATTGAGAAAGACGAGAACCCGCGGGCTGGCAATCGCGCACCTTGCCGCAGCAGCCATGCCCGCACGGAAGGACCCTGTTCTTGTCCTCTCGTCCGCAGTGGCACTTGACAGACTGGCGATAGTGCAAGAGGAGCTCCTGTTGCGCGTCGGAGCCCCCACCCCCGCCGCTTCCCACTGACACGTTGGAGAGCTGTCGCTTCATGCGTCCCAGCTCCTCCGTCAGACGATTATTTTCGAACTTCATCTCCTGCACCTGCTGAAGGCTCTCGCTCTTTTCTTTCTGATGCTCCGCCAGCGTGGCCTTCGCGCGCTCTGCCTCGCGCTTCGCGTCCTTCGCCGCGTGCTCTCGCAGCGAAACCAGTTTTGCATGTTCCTTGGAGATCTGCAGCGCAAGCTCCTCCTCTCGCTTGCGGCTCGACGCCTCATCGCGCACGGCCTCGAGCTCTGCCTTGCACCTCTCCGCCTCTTCCGCTCGAGCCTTGCACAGAGATTCCGACGCATCGAGCTGCTCTTTGAGCGCGCGCTTTTCGTCCTGCAAGATGTCGCGCTGGTTCTTCTCTTTTGTACGCTGCCGCAGCATCTCGTTGTGCTGCTCGTCCTTCTCCTTGAGCGTCTGCAGAAGTCTGCCATTCTGCTCCTGCATCTCCTCAAATGACTTGCCCAGCGACTCGACATCCTTGATCAAATTGGTATTGTCCTTCTTTGTCTGCTGGTAGAGCTTGTTGCAGTCGAGGAATCCTCGGTCTGCCTTGAGCAGCCGCCGCCGCAGCTCCTTGCTCTCGGTCTTGAGCTGCGCTATCTGATCGGCAGCGGAAGCATCGTGAACGCCGTTCGCGTCGCCTTTGCGGAGGCCCTCGAGCTCCTTGCGCAAGTCGTCGATCTCGATCTGCCGCTGGTCGCCTTCCTTGCGCACCTTCTCCTCCCGTTCGCGAAACTCCTTGCGCACCTCCTCGGGGTCTGGCCGCGCCTTGAGCCCATCGTGCTCGGCCCGCAGCCGCCGGTACTCTTCCTGCAGCTTCTCCAACGTCTCCGACAGCTCATCCGCCCGCTTCGCCGAAATTTCGCCGGCGCTCTTCTGGCTCAGCTTAAACTGCTGCGACCGCACTTCCTGCTTCGCCTCGTTCAGCTGCGTCGACGCTGTGTAGAGGCGCTCCTTGAGCTGCTCGAGCTGAGTGCGGTGCTGCTCGTCCAGTCTGGCGCGTTCTGAATGGACGCGATCGCGCGCCTCCGCTAGTTCCACAGCCATCTGTGCCAGTTTCTGCACCTGCGTCGTCTCGCACTCTTTCTTGAGTGCCTTGTACTGCTCGAGCAGCCCCAGGTACTCTTGAGACTGCAGCACGTTGCGGTCCGACGGTTCAGCAGCGGCAGCAGCTGCCGCCGCCGCATTGCTTAGCCCCTGCGTTTGAAGAGCGACAATCTGCTTCTGCAGCCCCTTGATTTCCTGCAGCCGGGTGTCTGCTTGGTGCTTGTAATCTTGCAGTTGGCGCTCGAGCTTTTCGTTGGCAGAGTCACCTCCCGCGGCAGCGCTAGCAGCCGGAGCGCTGGCAGCAACGCTTGCCTCTGCGCTCTTAGCCTCCTTCAGTGCGCGAAATGCCTCCTCGGAACGGACGAGCCGCGCCTCCGTGCGCTCGAGCACAAGCCGGGCGTCTGCAAGCTGCGCCGAAAGGGGCTCAACTTGCACAGCCTTGACCTTGGCCTCGTCGGCGAGACGGCCCTCGTCGAGTACAAAGATTCGATGAGCCTTCTGCATCTTGTCCAAAGTTTCCTCTGCGTCTGATGCCCTCTTGTTGGCCGCCTCCACTGCTGCCTTGGCACCTTCGTCCGTGATCGCCGCCGCTGCCTTGGCCAACAGCTCACGCTCTTTTTCCTCCGCCTTCAGCAGCGCCTGCTCCAGACAATGCACAGCGGCAAATCTATCTTAAGATTCTGCTCCATTCAAGATCTGGGGGCCAAATTTGCACGAGGGATTGCTGTCCGCGGGATGGGGCCGTGCGAGTGGCAGGCCGCGGGAAGGTGCCGACCTTGACCACGTCTTGCATGACCTGACTCGCCACTTTGCAGCTTGAATCGAGAGCCTCATCCATTCCCGCAGGTACAGTGTCTTCAAGAGCAATTATCTGCTCCAGCATTTCCTTGTTCGCTTCCACGTCAGGAGTCGTTTTTTGCAGGCGCAAGAAAGCAGCCTTGAGCTCCTCGGTAAGCATGCACCAATGTCTGAGCACGCAAGCAACCGCAGTCTTGTGACTCGCCTCCGAGCCTTGCAGTGTTATAATGTGAGCCTCGCGCCGCGCCAATTCATGTTTCTTTGCCTGCACGGGCAGCACGGTCGCCATCAGTAGCTGCGAGCCAACAACTCAGCGCGATTGCGAAGTAGACTTCCGAACGCGTCAGGACCTCACAACGACCTCAAACAACCCTGTCTACCGGCAACCAAAGAAACGTCGCTACCATGAATAATCAGAAATCACAGCGGGAAGCACCTCAATGGCCGCATAGAGCTGCTGGTTCTGAAACTTGACGATCTCCTCAGAATCGGCGTTTAGCGCACCGCTCGGAGCGGTGTCCTTGACGGAGTAGCTCGTCGCAACGCCACCTTGGCCGCTCGATGCACCATCCTGCGCCGCTGCTTCCGCGCGCGCGGCGAGAAATTTTTTCTTGGGGGCTACGGCAGTTGCATCCGGCTCAGCAGCCTTGCGCTTGCGGTCCTGGTTCTCTTCCCCACTCATCGTAGCAGTCAAGCTGTGTTGCCGCGTTCCCTAAGCCGTCCCGTCACGTGGACGCGCAAGTTGGGACGTACTAGACTGTCTCAGAGCACAAAAACCTGCAGGTTCACACCGCCGCTTCAGAGGGCCGTAGGTGCCGGGGCCCGCCCGGGCAAAAAAACGTGGCACCTCTTTGTCGCGGGCCGGCACGCGGGGGCGGGGACGGGTTCACCTTCTTCATGACGTGGTACCGACGGCTACCCAGACCGTGCCCGACGCCACGCGGGGGTCCCACGTCGCCCGAAGCCCGACTTGCCAAAGCCGTCCGCAAGCAGACCCTCCTCCGACTGGCGATGGCTTGGAGAGGAAAGCGTATTCAGCCGTGCGCCATTTTATTGACTAATCTTGTAGAGGCTCTCGTGCCGTCTCCGAAAGTGGCCACTTTTGAAGTGTATGACAAAAGTTGACTCAGAGGCGGGCCCGGATTCTTGGGGCCCGCAACACAGGAGGGCTGCGCGGGTCCGCGGCGCCGCCGCCACGAGACAATTTTCCCCGTTGGCTGTGGCTTGCACTGATGTGACGAAGGGGTGCCCACTAATATGAGAATACTGTGGGCATGGGGACTGCTGCTCCTTTGCCTAATCAAGATTCCGCGGGCTAGCTGCACCAGCAGGGCGCCCGTATCGCCCGCCGCAGCGCCCGGCTCGACCAGCGGCGGATTGGACGGATCCTCACCTAGCTCGTGCACGCAAACCAATGATGGGCGCACCTCTCTAGGGCCGGCTGCGACGTGCCATCATTTTCCGTCGCACGGCAAGCTCTGTGCATTCAGCGGTTGTGGGAGAGTGGCGTCATTTGGAAAGTCGGATTCCAGTGGACGCATGGAGCGATGTGGACGGCACAGGCGTTCTGGCGACGTAGATCTGCGGAGCAGGGGTAAACTGTGTCGCGCAAAGGGCTGTGTTCGGCAGGCATCTTATGGCATGGCGCAAGAGCCAGCACGATTCTGCGCGGAGCATCGCAATCGGACGGTGCATGTGGACGTAAAAAATGCAATCTGCAGAGCGGATGGCTGCCGTCGTCGAGCGTCGTTTGGCCCACCGGGTACGCGCAATCACATGTGGTGCTCGCGGCATCGCCGCGCTGTAGACGTGGACACGCGGCACAAGCGCTGCTCCGCCGAGGGTTGTGTCCGGGAAGCGACACATGGCAGGGTGCGACCCCGTAAGCGAGCGAGATCCGGGGCCGCGGAGGCCACAGTCGTGGCAGTGAGCGTGTGCCGGGCGCACCACGACCCTGGGCGCGACCTCGACTGCCGGGCGGCTCGCCGGGAGGAGCGCCTCCACGCGGCGCGGCAGCGTCTCCAGCGCACCGTGCGGCGGCTGCGGTGGGTGCGCGCGCGCGAGGCCGCCGCTGTTGGTGCGGCGGCCCACTCGGGCGCTGCGCCAAGCGGCGGTGCCGGGCAGTCGGGAGCGGGTGTGGCGGTCGAGGGCTCGTCGCGGGGGGCGCGCTGCGCGGGGTCGGACGCAGTGCTGGGGGAGGCGGCGGACGCAGCGTGGGAGGTGCTGTCGCTGGAGGGACGGGTTGGGCGGGGGGAGGAGCTGGTGCCGGATGCGCTGAGCCGCGGCGTGCTGCAGACCGTGCGGCAGGAGGCGACTCGCCGAGGAGCGGCGCCGGGCCTCGTCGTTTCCACGCGCTGCGTCCTCGAGTCCACTCCCTCGCCCCCGGCGAGCGGTGGGGGAGGCGCGCAGAAGGTTGAGAGGGGGTGCGCGGATGAGCAAAGCGAGATGCTTGGGCCTGAGAGGGTGGAGCAGGTAGAGAGGAAGGAGTGGGCGGGGGCGCGGTCGCGGGGCATGCCAGCCCCCTGACCGCCGCCGGGTGCGGAGCACGGCGCTTAGGCCTGCCTCGTGGACTTGCATGGCGTGCGCGATAGGCCGGAGCACGCGGCACAGCTTTCATTCAGTACACCGTGTGCCCGGTCCGACCGTGCCAGCGCGGTCGCGCAGGCACGCGGGCGAGCGCGTGGGGCGCAGGCTGCACGGCGGCGCTGCCATGGCTCGTTTAAGGATGTAGAAGGATCTAGAACGCCGCAAGGGTTTGGATGTCCGATGCAAGGTCCTTTGCCTGCTTCTTGCGTGCGGTTTCGGCCTGCCGCGCCAACTGCCCTCAGGCCCGGGCCGCTTGCGGGGCGCGGTGGGGCGCGGCGTGCAAAGGACCTTTGGGTCTGCGCCATGCTGGAGGAGGTAGCGCACGACCACGGGGTGCCCTGCCGAGGCGGCCCAGTGGAGCGGCGTCTCCTTCTCCCCGTTGGTCATGTTCACTTTCGCCTTATTCTCCACCAGCATCTGCACCGTGGAGAGGTCGCCGATCGAGCACGCCGAGTGCAGGACCGAGTCCCCCATCTTGTTCGTGGTGTTGAGGTTTACACCCATGGCTATCAGCTTCGAAACCATGTGCACGTCGCAGCGAGCGACCGCAAGATGCAAGCACGTGTCCTGCATTTGTGTCTTCGCCTCGGCGTCCGCGCCGTGCTCGTGCAGGATCTCCACCATCGCTACGCCACCCTTCTGCACCGCAAAGTGGATGGGGTGCTCCGAGAACTTGTTCGCTACGACTGCTTGTGCATTGTTGTCGAGAAGAGTCGCAAGAATCTGACGGTGGCCGCCCGAACACGCCCAGTGCACGGCGGTCTCGCTGTCGTTGTTTTGCACGTCGGGGTCGGCCTTGTTCTCCAGGAGCACCTGCACCACCTCCACAGCCCCTTCCGCGCAAGCGACATGAAGCGGCGTATTGCCGTCTTTGTTGACAGAGTTTGGGTCAGCTCCCGCACGCACCAGCTCCTCGACAACTGCATCGTTGCCGGACGCCACTGCCCAGTGCAGCGGCGTATCCAGGTCCTGCGTCCGCGAGTTGAGCGGAGATTCCGGAGGCGGCTGCCGCCTTCCCTGCCGCCCCTGAGAAGACGGCGCCTGCGGCGGACCCGCATACTGGCACAAGAGCGCAACCACGTCGTACCGCCCCTCTGCCGCAGCGAAATGCAGCGGCGTCGTCCCGTCCTTGTTCTTTGCCCAAACGTCTGCCCCCGCATCAATCAACATGTTTGCCGCGTCATCATGCCCCCCAGACGCCGCCCAGTGCAATGGCGTGTCGCCGTCCTTGTTCTTGGTCCCCACTGGGAATCGCTTCGAAATGAGGAATTCGACTACGTTGGTGTGACCCTTGACCGCCGCCCAGTGCACTGGCGAGTTGCCATCCGCATCCAGCTCCTCGGTGTTGCCTGCGAACTTCTGCCGGACGCTCTCTAGATCCCCCTTGAAGGCAGGGTCGGATACGACGAGCTGCCCGGGCGCGATCTTGGCCGCGAAGAGCCCGCCCAAATCCCCCCCACTAGAGCCGAGCGGGATAAGCCCGAGCGGGCCCCCAGCACCGGTACTCTTCAAGAGTGAGTGGGGGTCCTGTATCGACTCCTTGGGCCCTCCTTCCGCGCTGATCTTGCGGGTGCCACAGCAGGCTGTCCCCTCATCCACCTGCAAGATATGCACATCAAATGCGGGAGTCCACTTGGAGAGGTTTTGGCTTTCGCTAGCGTGATGGCGCCGCCTGACACCAGTCCGCGACGGGGCCTCGCCTTTAGAGGCTTCGTCATCCCGCCCGGCCAACACTGCACATCGGGTATCCGCAATGCCAGGCGACCGCTGCTATATCCCAAAGGCGTAATCACGCTGCAAACAAACTACAGCAAACTGCAGGCCCTCGCAACAGATGACCGACGGTCGGGTGCCCCTGCCAATCCTGCGCGAAGGATGCAGCACCCGTCTTCTAAAGCTACTCTGGGGACACTAGCAGAGGCGGCACAGCTGGGCAAGGCGAAGGGAAAATCGGAGAGCACCATTTTCGACATGGTCTCTCCCATCGTGATAAGATGCAAGGTGCGCCGCACCGCCCGTCCTGTCCCCCAGCTGCTCTGGAGAAGAGGCAATTTGAAGAAGTACCTACATAAGGTCCATATCCTTGATGACTACCGTAGGGGAAGGTGTCCGCAGTGGTCGGATTTCGGTGTTTGCCGGTCAGCACAGACAGAGGAACTTTGCTGGGGGGGGGTTGGGGGCGTTCGGGCCAGATGTCCACACTTGAAGAGAACCGCGTGGCCCCCGCTGTCGATACATCTCCGAGAATCACTTCACGTGAGGGACGGTGAGCCCCAAATGTTAGGAGAACTGTTTGTCGCCGGCGTGCACGCCCTCGAACCACTCACAGTGCACCTTGGTCCTGGCCCCGTACTGACACTGCGGCAAACAGGATGCAGCACTTCCACATGCAAGCAGACGAAATTGCACAACGGTGGTATAGCTCGCACTCTGCAGATTTGCTACATTCTCCTCGCTCGAATGCGAATATGGAGCCGCCACCCTGGGACGGTACGGAGCATTTCCGAGAGCACCGCCGCTGCACTTGCTTGCTCAATGCCCTGCCCTAGCAGCGCCCCACGACTGCGTAAGCACCCTGATGGCCTTCAAACGGTATCTTTCAAAAGCAGGTTTCCCTGACCCTGCTTCTTCGTTTTATACCTACTCTTACTCTCATAACATTTTCGCACCGCCACCTTCGATATATGCGACACTAGAGGCCCGTCACCGTGCTGAAGGCATAGACCACAGCCCGCGCACGGCAGCTTCAAAGGCCCAGGCAGTCAAAGCTAGCGAAAGCAATGTTGCCTCGTGGCTGGGAGAAATCGCATCCAAGGTAGGAGAGGGGATCGGAAACGCACTGCAGAAGCAGCTGGATCGCGCAGCGCATGAAGCAGAGGAACTCTCTTCCGCAAACAACGCGCGCCGCGAGAAGCAGCTGAAGCAGCCCTCGCTGGCGCGGTGGTGTGCAGACCTTGAACGCGCCAACACGCAGGTGGCCGCTGCTCATCCGCTTTCCCTGCTCCTCCACGAGATGGAATCATCAGCTTGCTGAATCCGTGCCAACCTGCCTTCATTTGTCGTTCAGCGCCATTTCTGGCAACAGTGCCCAGTATGGCAGCGAACTGAAGTATGATTCGACGAGCTTGCAGGCGCTGGTGACGGAAAAGGTGTCTTCGCTACGGCGGAGGGGGGGTGACAGCAGCGGTGACGATGGCAGCGATCGAGATGGTTGCGGGGACTGTAACGGGAAAGGATACGCGGGAGCACACGCAACATCGCCACGGCGTCTCGTTGATCTGAGCCTTGCCGAATTCAACGCGGCCGTGGATCGGCACTCCCCTCTCAAGACCCTGGGTGAGTGCCCCGCGGGTTTCGAGACGTGCAGCCCGAGCGGCCGGAACGCTCGGGCCGTGTTCGGGCCCGAGCACATTCCGATGAGTGTGGCCGGGCCCCGCGTGCCGTCGCCTCTGAGTTTTTCGGCGGGTGGTGGTTGCCCTCAGGCGGACAGACGCGGGACCAGGTGGCTGCAGCGCTCCGAGAGGCTGCCCGGCAGCTCCCGCGGCGGCGCAGGGGCGCGGGGGGGCAGGAGGACTCGACGTGCCGGAGCGGAGAGAAAGGTGAGGGCGTGGACGCTTGCCCGCCGCAGACGCCCCCAGGGCCGAAGACAGCCGCCGATCCTAATACCGGCACGGTGCCGCACGGCGTGAATTGCCTGCTCAAGTTCTCGCCGCCCGCCGAGCCGCATGCAGCGCCCGCCGCGCCGGTCCCGCAAATCACATCGGATCCGCCGGACTTGTCCGCTCCTCTCGCGCCGACAGGGAGCCAGCTGGCCGCCGGAGAAGCCGCTTCGCCGCCGCTCAGCGGGATAACTTGCCCGACCGTTCTCCGCACGACGCCAATCGTCAGCCCCTCAGCCGCTGCACCGACCGGCGAAGGCCTCTCTCCGCCGTCTCCCTTGCAGCGCCCTTGCGCTCGTGCCGGCAGCGCCGCTGGCATGGGCTCGCCGAGCCAGGCGATCGCAGGTCGCAGAGGTAGTGCGGACTGTGCGCCCGCCGCGCTGCCCTTCGTCCAGCCGGAAGCTGCCGCGCCTGCCGGGAGATTCGGAAGAGCTCACAGGAGGCAGAATGCAGACGCGCCTGCTGCAGGTACAGAGACCGAGCGACCATCGCGCCTGGAGACAGCATCTGCCGCGTGCCCGCTGGCCGCCGCGCGAGACCGAGAGGCGCCAGCGGAGCGGCCGGTTGCTCCAGCCATCGATCGCGCCCTCTCGGCGCCTGCTCGCGCGGATGCCCCGGCGGCAAAGGCTCCGTGCGTTCCGCGCGGCGGCGAGGCAGAGCCAGAGCCGGATTTGCAGCTTCGGGCAGCAGAGAGCCCAGCGGTGTCGAGCGCGGCAGCGGCAGACGGGCTGCCGCACGAAGCGGGGGGGGGCGAGGGTGAGCAGCTCGCTGCAGCGCTCTTGGCGTGGCTCTCAGACAACCTCCACCTTCACCTAGAGTCTCTACCCTGCGTGCGGGAGGCCGCCGCTGCTGGGGGTCCGCACTCAGCGCCGGCCGGTCTTGGACGGGGCGAGGTTCAGGAGGAGCCGCTGCTCCTGGGTGACAATTTGCTGCACGAGGGGCCGGAACGAAACTCGCTTTACGTCTTCTGACCAAGCCCCTGGAGCGCGCCGGCAACAGCGCAGAGCGTCGGGCGCTCGCGCTCAGCGGCTTAAATTGATTAAAGCTCATCTACAGGTCCCGAGCAGCTAGGCACACGGTGCCCGCTGCCCGTGCGAATCTCCTCTGTGCAGCCTGCTACTCTGCCGCCGCGCAAAGGCAGTGCGCTCCGCCTCAGCGCCGCCCCCCGGTGTACCGCGAGGGCTCTGGGCCGTCCTCGGGCGGGCTGTCTCCCCACACGCTGCCCAGCGTCGCATTCTCTACCCGCTTTCCAGACCCTGCCAGTGACTCTAGCCCTTAGGATCCTTCGCATGCAGCATCGCCAATGAGTCTGGGCACTTTTCAAACAAAGGGAAGCGCATGGCCTCCAGACACAAGCACGAACCTTTGCAGAGTGAACAGCACGTCTTGCCCCGCTGCTGACAAGCAAAACAATTCTTGACCTGCACCGCGCGCCACAGGCCAGTTGCTGGATCGCATGCGAGCAACTCTCCGTCCGTGAGCGGGCCTGCTTGCACGAGGCCGGTGAGACTTCCATTGCTGGCAGCAGCACTAAACGCGCCACCGCCGGAACCCCAGGCGGGTTGTGGGGTTGGGATGAGGCTGCACTTGATGAATTGCGCAGAGATCTGCTGCGAATGTGGTTCACCCCCTTCCCGCTGCACCTGCAGCATCGGGGCGATTTTGCAATGAATACGTGGAAAGGGAGGTATCATGCTGGACGGTCTAAAGGTTAGACTGGGTGGCTACTTGCGGCAAACGATTTCCCCAGTTCCACGGCACAAGCTACACCGCTCTCGCCGGAGTAACGCTTCCCTTTCCGTGTCGATGATTGGGTCGTTTGTACCCCCCCACGGAACCCAGGACGGTGGGCCGTCCTTGAGAGTTTGCTCTGGCCTTCGCGTCACTGACCAGCGCAAGGCCCCGAGGCCGGGCATAGCCGGCACGAAGGTCGGTAAGTGCCCTTGCTGTCGAATCGCCTCAAAAAGGGGCAGTGAGATGAGGAACGCAATGAGCCCATAGATCCTCGTCATGTTGCAACACGGAGCCCGGGACGTGTCCCTGATCCGTTCGTGAGCAATTGTTGCGTCCACTGCGTAGAGCCTGCGCTGCGGACAGAGGCTTCAGCGACAAGTGCACCTTGAATAAGAGCAGCACTCTGTGTGTGTATGTGTGTTCTGCGTGCCCGGGAAGCACAGTCGCACCTTCCGCGATCGGTAGTCGAGAGAGGTCCTGGCTCAAAATTCGTATCGGGATAATTTCATCAGGCGTAACTCAGCTTTCAGGTTACGAACTCGCCGTACCGGCAGCGAGGCGGGGAGGAGGAACCAGGGCTGAGGAAGAAGGGATCTGGGGATGGAGGGCATGATAGCGCTTGACGCAGTGCTGCCTGCGCACTCGAAAATGCAGCACCTTCTCAGCTTTCGCTCAGCCACGCAGTGGTATGCTCGTGGTGCTGTAGAACAGCACCAAACCGAAACCACTGCTACTGTCGACGGCGGGATGCGCAACCACGTTGCATGGGGGATGTTCTGGGGTATTCTTAGCGCAATATCGCTACCTGTTGGTGCATTGGTGGGCATCTCGATCAATATTCCTGATCGCATCCGGTCAGCGATGATGGCGTTTGGCGCAGGCGCTCTCCTGTGAGTCGTTGCCCCCACCCCATTACAGGGCAGAGAATCCTTGGCCGGTGTCTCTCTCCGTCACACTTCCACTGCCTGCCCCGGCAGGTATGCACTCTCTATCGAGCTATTCGGAGCTCTTGTTGCGGAGCGCGGTCACCTTCCGAGTGATGTGTACGCACGCCTCGTCGTGGTTTCCCCCGTCGCCTCAATCCCACAGCTACTGCGCGCACCGCGCCGAGCGCCGACAACTTAATCACGTGGAGCTTTGCAGGTCATGGCAGGATGTGCATTGGGCGGTGGCCTGTTCTTCACGGCGCTCGATGCTCTGCTCAACAACTTCGGGGCTTTCATGCGCAAAGCCTCGACCCTCTCGGCGCCTTCGACCAAGGCATTCCTCGCGCGCATGATCTCCGGGCAGACCATCAAGAGCCTGGGACGCCAACCGCTCTTCCGCAACGTCCCCGACCATGCCCTGCGCCACCTTCTCGGCAGGATGCATAAGCTCTCGTTCGAGCGCGGGCAGGAGATCTGCCACACGCTCGACCACGAGTCCCCCTTCCTGTACTACATCATCTCGGGCCGCGTGGCACTGGACTTTGTGCGCGCTGACGGCTCGATTAAAGCCTCCGAGCGCCGCACGGTGCTTCCTGAGAACATCTTCGGGCACGAAGCCCTGTCTGTTGACGGCGACGTGCGCGTGCTGGCCGAGGCCGAGCAGCGCACGGTGCTGCTGCGCATCTCGTCCGACGACCTCGTCGCAGCGCTAAACTCGCGCGCAGGGCAGCTGCTGCAAGAGGATCCGCACGACCGCTTCGCGCTGCAGCGCATGGTGCGCGTCTTTGAGAGCATCCCGGCAGACGCGGTCGTCGGGGCCGACCCGGAGGACTTGTGCGTCAACTCCGCCCTCGCCGCACTCACTCCTGCGCAGCGCAGCATCATCCACGGCGCCATGATGCAGGAGAACTTTGCACTCGGCGAGATTATCCTCACCGAACTCGATTCGATGTCCCCGGTATATCTTGTTCTCGCTGGGACGGTCTCGGAGGAAGGCACGTCCGGTGTAGCAAAGACCGTCGGCCCGGGCAACATCATCGGAAACAAGCAGCTATTCAAGACCGGCTCCTCGCGCGTGAAGCGCAAGATCATTGAGGCCACATCTGACTGTAAACTCCTCTCATTGCGCTCACAAGACGCGCGCCGCCTGCAGACCGATCCCATCATGGCCGAGGCGCTGCGTGAAGCTGCGCGTCTGATCACAGCGGCTTCAGCCGCAAAGCAGAATGCGGAGAACGGGGGGACCATCGAAGGCAGTGACCGTCTTGTCTGGATTAATTGCGAGGACGAGGCGGCGCAGCCGTCGGCGGGGGCCGGGAAAATCTCACCCGGGCAATCGCCTGAGGAGGTTAGGCTGGATGGCATCGCCCAGGATGCGCAAGGGCCTTCGGCCCCGAGTGAAGGCGATTTTTCACTCAACAAAGGAGCGGGAGAAATCACGAGAGCTGCAGCAAGAGCTGAATGCGAAGAGGCCGAAGACAGCGTGGGCAACGGTGTGCACGACGCGAGCACTGGGCGGATGCAGGCAGGCGGGAATCAAGGGGGTAGACGGGTGCACAGTCAAGAGATGGAGCGTGGCTCGAAGCTGTTTGAGCAGTATCGGCGACCCACCATGGAGCTGATACTCCCTGAGGCCTTTGCGAGGCGGTTTTCTCACGACACGCGGCCACCTGACTGGCGCCGCTCGCTGTCATCGGGGGGGAAGGACGGGGGGGGGTCGGTGACGGCGTCGGACATGGACCTTGAATCCGTGCTTGACGAAAGTGAAATGGCCGATGTGCTCAAGGAGATGGATGCCTCTAAAGAGCGCAACATGGCCATAATGATATGGCTTGGGATTCTCATTGACGCTATCCCAGAGTCACTCGTCATTGGCTTCATCGTGGCTGAGGGGTCGCGAAATCCTCTTGTCTTTGTGGTTGGTGTGTTTCTCTCCAACTTCCCAGAGGCGCTGGCATCTGCCGCGACCATGCGGGCGGTAGGGATGTCACGCATCAACATCTTTTTGCTGTGGAGCTTCACGTGGGTTGTGACGGGCGTGGGGGCTATGATCGGGGTGCTCATCATCCCCGAGACTGGCCTGGTCGGCGACTTCGAGGTGTTTGTCAAGGGCATGGAGGGCCTCGCTGCCGGCGCGATGCTCACCATGATCGCGCAGACCATGTTGCCGGAGGCATGCCACCATGGTGGCGGCGAGACTGGCATAGCCTGTCTGATTGGCTTCCTCGTTGCTCTCCTCGTCTCCTTGATTCCTTTGTGAAGCTCTATACACCCACGCTGCGTGGTGCCTACCTTCCAGGGAGCTAACCGTGTAAACTGAATGGGCCGATGTGAGCTTCTGTGAGATAAGTGCGGTGCTCTTCAGTAGGTTGTAGGATTCGCTTCCGCAGCGTATTGTGCTCACAGTGGCACTGCTACTTTGCTGGAGTCTGAGCAGACCACGATTCCTGGTAAGATTTGCACTTCAAGTAGCGCCCGCTCTCAGGCGCTCGCTCGCCTCAAGGATGCTGCCTGTCCGCACAGAATTCCCCACAATATCCTTGCCGCCGCACTGCTGTTGCACCACTGCGGCTGCGCCGGGGCTTAGGCGCCGGTAGATTGATAGAACGGAGTGGTCGACTTGCTGCCGCGTGAGGCCCATCCACTCGCGGCTCCACTCAAGAATACGCTCATGCGTACGCTGAAAAAGCGGTGCTTGGTGCATGTGGATCAATTGCTCAGCTCGCTCCTGCAATCCGAGGTACGGGAATTCCACTGACACCGCTTTGTATGTGGTGATGAGCCCCTCTTGCTCCGCTTCAGCTACGTTGCCCCCTGTGGCGCCGACATCCGGCCGCCATGATATGACTTTGCGCAACGTGATGTCCGTGGTCTCTCGGACGGCGAGCGCCTGCGTGCTGAGCTCGAGCGCATTCTCGTGCCCACTCCCCTCGAGCTGCACTGAGGAGATCGTGAGGAGGAAGCGCGAGAGCATCGCCAGGCGGATCCGCACCTCGTTGAACGCCCCAAACGTGTACGCCTCCTCCACAACTGTAAAATCGATTGGCAGCAGCGCCCGAACCCAGTACGGGATCCTGGCACCGCACGTGAGCACGGCTCAGCACAGGTCTCCGGGGGAATGCACAGCAACTCGCTCATGGGTACTGCTGCTGGGCCCAACTTTTTCCCTACGTCGTAGGTTTTTAGCGTGTAATAGCCTGGTCCGCGCTCCGTATGATTCCGACGCTCCGCACAGAGTACCTACCAAGTTGACCCCTGTCTCAGCGCATAATAGTCCAGATTGCCCAAAGGAAGTTGGACCGGGACTTGCCTTCACGCCGGGCCCTGCATTTGCGCTCCCCTCCCACTCGTTTATTCGCGCGACTGTGAAGTCACGCCCTCGCGAGAATTCACCAAGGGATAGAGGCATCGAAATCCGGTACTCACGTAGCCGCGGTGCATGGTTGTGCGTCTCCTTTGTTCCGAAGTCTCCCCAGTCGCTGCTGTCAAAACTGCTGCCAAAACTGCTCAGCATTTCGCTCGTGGTACAGAATGACAGCAAGTCCCAAACACTTGTCTCAGTCGCACCGTCAGATCCCCTCAGCATGGCGGTTTGGCCGCATGTCCCCTGGCCACACGCATGGGCCTCGTTTCGGGACTCGCCCGAGCAGTACCCAGGCACTACAGAGACAAACGGAGCGACCACGACCAGCCATACCCAAAAGTTCCGCAGCGAAGTCGCCCGGGAGACCGTGCACATAGTCAGCACCTGTTTTTACCAATGCGAGCTGGCGTTTGGGCTTTCCCGCAGGATCGCGCCACGGCACAGATCCCCTCTAGGTCAAGTAAGGGTTGTTTCGCGAGCTGCACAAGTCAAATCGATTTGTGAAATCCGTCCGCTCGAGGGACGCAACAGCGGCCGCGGTGGGCCGGCGGTTTTCCCGCAGGGCTGCCCGAGTGGTCTGCACGACTGCTCAAAATGGGCAGCAGCATTTTCGCACGGGAATTACGAACATGCGGCTTCTCTCCAGCTTTTCCGTTGCTTGCCTTGGCCCTCCTATCTTTCGCGGAGGGCTTCGTTCCCTTCGCACCCTGCGACTTGAAATTTGGTAAAGAAATGGAGGCTTGCAGCACGCGGCTGGGAATATCACGTTCCCCTGGGGCGTGTACGTTCACTAAGAAGAAAGCCGCAGCGCTCTCGCCAGTCTTCACGCCACGCCTTTTTGTGTCAAGCCAAGGGAGGCAAAATGGGGCCAGGGTCCAAATGAGCGCCGGAGGCGGAGCAGACGACCCGGAAGCATGTCGCCTCTTTGTGCACGGTCTCCCTCCTTCAGTCGATGATTCGCGGCTGCATGACGCGTTCGAGCCGTTCCAAGGTCTGGTGCAATGCAATATTGCAAAGCCTGGGCTGGGCAGCGTCACTTTCAGCTCTGCAGTAGCCACCGAGGTGCATGCCCAAACTCAAGTAGCCACGACCGGTCTGCTGCCTGCCCTCCTGATTTCGGTGTCGTCAGTCGTTGGTTCGCTGATGCATGGTGGGTGCGGCGCAGCGTGCGCTCGAGCGCATGGACGGTACTAAAATCGACGGGGCAGTCATTTCTGTAAAGCGCCCGCGTGCCTTCTTCATCCAACGGCAGCAGGAGGCGCAACTTCGCCTGGATTCTCAGAAGCTACCGCGCAATCGTGACCTCAGTACCCGGCCTCGGCCTGCAGGGGGGGCAGTCGCTCCTGGTGCGCCGCCCCAGGCCGCGGCCGCTGTGCCACTAGACGACAAGGCCTCTGCGGCGCGCGCGGCGGCACTGTCGGCGCTAGCGGGTGGCGCCGCCCTTCCAAAGGGCATGGTGGGTGCGAAGGGCATGAAAGCAGTGACCGCAGCAAAGAAGACGGGCGCGGTGGGAAGCGGTAAGCGGGGGAGACGGGGCGACAAGGCAGCGGATGCCAGCCTGGTTGCGGAGGCAACCGCTCAGGTGCTTCTGGAGACTAGCGCGGGAACCGCCCTGAGCCCCACGCGCGCGGACCAGCAGCGCCTCATCGCGGAGCGGGTGCGCCTTCTTCATCGCGCCCGGGCGCCCGCTCGGCGCCCGCAAGGTTGGATAGACGAGGACGCGTTTTCGGCGGAGGGTGAGAGTGAAGAAACAGGGCTCTCAGACATGGACGAAGAATACGACCGATGGGGGCGCGCCCGTGGAGACGTGTCGCCAGAGGGGATCCGGCGACGCGAGAAGGAGGGGTGGGAGGAGGAGGAGGAAGAAGAGGATGTGTGGGGAGGCTATGAGCGGGAAGAGGACGACTGGGACGCATGGGAGGACGATGGAAGCACGGCAGACGGGGCACAGGTCTTTGGTGACCGGTGGGACGAGCGGCCGAGGGAGGATTGGAACCGCTGGCGAGAGAATCAAGACGAAGAGCTCGAGCGTGGCTTTGTTCGTGCGGACGATGACGAGGAGGACGCCGGCGCTGACGCCCTGCTCGCCGCCGCTGCTGGGGCAGTACGCGGACCGGGCCGCGCAGGAGCGGCGCCCAGCCCGCCGGCTGCGCGGGCCGCTGTGCCCCTGGGAACGCCGCTCGAACCGGAGCTCGCGTCGATTCTGGATATGGACGATGCTGAGTTTGACCTGATGTTCGGGGGGCCGGAGGAGGACGGGGAGGCCACGGTGGGCGCGCCGCTAGGGTCGGCCGTAGATGAGGACGATGACTACGAGGCCCTGGCGCGCAAGATCCTTCTCGGACAGAAAGCAGAAGAAGACGATGACTACTGGGAAGACTCCGGGTCGCGTTCTCTCAGCGATCCGTTCCCTGCGCCAGCTCCGCAGCCCTCGCCACCGATGGCCGCACCAAAATCTTCAACTAAAGCCGGCTCAGCCACCGTTGAAAAGAAGACACGCTCAGCGACTTTGGCAAAGAAGACTGGCTCAACAGCAGTGACCAAGAAGACTAGCACAGCGACGGATGAAGAGAAGACCGGCTCAGCAACAGATGAAAAGAAGACTGGCTCAACAGCAGTGACCAAGAAGACTGGCTCAACAACAGTGACAAAGAAGGCCGGCTCAGCAACAGTTGAAAAGAAGACCGGCTCAGCGACGGTGACAAACAAGGCCGACTCCCTGGTGGTTGAAACGAAGAGCGTTTCAGGTGTTCCGCCTACCGAGGCTTCGCCAGGGACTCCCGGCTGGTGGGCAAAGCATGGCGTCGCGCCGCTTGAGGGGCAGGGATACGAGGACTCGACTGCGACTGGAGAGATGCGATCTCTCCAGGTGGCAGACGATGGCGAGGGGGACGACGGAGAGGTGGCAGACGATGGCGAGGGGGACAACGGAGAGGAGATCCCGGCCTTTGGGCCGCTCGAGGTGTCGCCCCGCGTGCGGGAGGAGCGCGAGCGTCTGGAGCGCGTGAGCCGCCCGCCCCCTCACCCGCCCTCCCGCCCCTTGTGTCAGAGGGCACTGTCGACGTTGGTGGCGCGGGGCTGACGTGTGCCCGTGGCTGCGGGCTGCAGGCGGCTGAACTGCTCATGACGGGGAATGCGGCTGAGTATGAGGAGGTAATGCGCGAGGCGAAGCTGCAAGGGAAGGTTGACCGCCGGCTGGGGGGGAACCTGAAGCCTCAACAAGACAAGGATCTCGGCGTGGGGGCAGCAGCGGCACAAGCAACCCCTGACGAACCAGAGGCGCGGCAGCAGGCAATCGAAGAGCAGGTCTTGCACTGCCCGAGAGCACGCGGGCGTGGTCCTCATTGTACGGTGCCCGAGCGACGAGACGGACTGTATCAGTCGGTGGAGCCGTTGGCGCCAACGGCTCGCAGTTACTCGTCGAGCACGTGCCGTTGGAAGTGACTCCTCCCCGGGGACCAGGCGCGAGAGGCTTTTCTCGATGCGACGATGCTCGGGTGGACGGGCGGCCAAGACCCAGTGGCATACGCGCAGGTCCTTGAACTCACCTTGGGGTTTCCAGACAGCTGTGCCCTTGGGGTTTGGGCTTGGGGCTCAGGGGCGGTGCGGCCGAGGCGTTGCTGGGGCGAGCGTCTGACGCGGGGGGCGCGGGGCTGAAGTTGATGGACGAGCTGGATGAGGTGGACGACCGTCCAGCACCGCGATCGCCAGCGCAACAAGGGATGGAGGCCGAGTCGGCAGAGGGCGAGAGCCGTGTGGGCTGGCCAGATGCTCGCGCGGCACCTGCCGAGGGCGGCACCGTCATCGGGGCGTACACGCGGGGCGCGCCCTCGGGCGCGAACGCGCAGCAGGAAGAGGACGTGGAGGCAGCGGAGCGCAAGGCTCTGCTCGACTCGATGGTGGTGGAAGAGAGCCGCGGCCAGTCCAGCGCAGACGGGCCAGTGGAGCCCGGGTTTGGCTCGCGGCGGGGTCGGAGTCGCGGGGCTGGCGTGGACACTGGAATGCTCAAAAAGATGATGAGGGCGGGGGGCAAGGAGGCTGGGAGCCCAAGTCAACTGGGGTCGCCGAGCAAGGCGCCTGCTCACGCGCCGCCCAACAGGGTCCCGACCCCTGCCAAGACGACCGCGACACTTGTCACGCCCAAGCTCCGCGACCAGCTTCCTTTGCCGCAGCGCAAGGCTGAGGCCGAGACCACGCCTGCGTCAAGAGATGAGCGCCCGCCTTCTCCAGACCTCTCGAAGCCGCCGCCGAGCGATTCTGTCACCATTCGACGCGGAGCCGAAACGTTGCAGGTAGCGGGGCCTGGCCTGGGCCCGCCGCCGACAGTCACGCGCGAGAGCCTGGTATCCGAAGAGCTACTAGAAATGCTTCTCTCGCGAAATGTGTCGTCGCTGCAGACACTGGGGCCAGCGACAGAGCAGGAATCACCCCGGGCGCTTACTCCTGAGGAGGCTGACGCGGCTGTGGTGAAGCTGCAAGAGGAGCAGGGTCTAGTGCCACAGGTCACGTACAAAGATCTGGTGGATGTCCTGCGGCGGCATGTCGACGTGGAGCTCGAGAGCCTGATGGCCGACGTAGACGCGCAGGCGATGGCGGCGCGCGAGGACATGCTGCTCGCGCAGCTCACGCCCGAGGCGGTGGCGCTCGCGACGCTCGACGACGTGCTCGAAAACCGCGTGTCGCCGTCGCAGGACACGGAAGCGCGCCTCGGCCCGCGCGTGCGGGACCTCAACCTGCGCTCGGATCTTCAGGAACGACTCTGGGCGGTGAACGCGCGGCTGGAGCGCGACGCGCGCTTCCGGATGCGCTTTCTTCCGGAGCAGGCCAAGAGGCAGTGGGAGGAGCGTAAGCGCTCGGTGCGCCAGAGCGCGCTGGAGGTTGCAGCCACTGCCGTGCCGCTGAGCGAGTCGGCTAGCTGGGACGATGAGGAGGGGAACAGCAGGGAGGCCAAGCAGGCCTGGGAGGCTCGCAAGGAGGAAGCGCGCCGCACTCGCGAGAGCCAAGGACCACAGGGCCCACCCCGCGCCTTGTAATTAACAATTCTACCTGCACTTCTCCGCAGGCCCGGCACTCGCCGCATCCGTCCACGCCTGGCTGCGCCGTGAGAGTGAAACCTCGCCCTGGCCCTGGATGCCTAAACCATAGCTATACCCACACCAAGCATGTTTCCACCGGCCACTCTCCGTCTTCGTTTTGAAACGCCCGTGCCTCGCACGCCCCTCGGGCCACATCGATGGCTCATCGCATCCACAACCGGCCATATCAGCCTTCCTCCGGTACGCCCGCTCATGGCCCGAGCGCCTGCCCTCCGCGCGCTCGCGCGTCCCGCTCGGCCGCTGTCTCGCGCTCGCGCCGGCGGACCTCGAGCTCCGCCTGGCTCCCGCGCCCCGCACGCACCTCTGCCTCGTGCCAGCGGTCGAGCTCCTCCTGCGCTGTCCTCTGCGCACGGTCTTTGTCGGCACATCCTTCTGCCTTCTCCGCCGCGCGCTCGCGCTGTACCAGCTCAAGATCCTCCTGTCGCTCGCACCCAAGGATTACGTCCGGCCCTTGCTCATGCCGCCGGCAGAGTGCGAGCAAGAAAGCACAAAGTTCGGCAACCACGATACTAAACTTACCGCTCTCGTTCCCTCGAGAGCAGCTAATGCTTCTGTCTCATCCATCTCCTTTTTCGGGCGTTGGAGGCCTGGATCTGACGCTGTCTGGCTTTTGTGTCCCCCCGGCGCTACCTCGGCCCCGTATGTCAGGTCCCTCTCGCGAGCCTCCTCTTCGGCGAGAATCTCCTTCACTTTCTCAAGTTTTCTTTGTTTTGCGCGGTCCTTTTCAACCAAAGTATTCACATATTCCCATTCGGCTTGTCTCCTATCTGCCTCCTCCCGGGCTTTTTTGGCCTCCTGCTTCCGAAGCTTTCTCTCCTCCTTCCTCTTTTGTTTTTCCCTTTCCGCTATGCCACCCCACATCTGCTCCACCTTGTCGAGTTGTGCAAGCTTGTGTGCTATCTCGTCTTTCTTAGTATCGGCAAGGGATGGGCTTGTCATTTGGTTTTCCACCGCATCCTGCGTATCCGAGAGGACATGTTGATTCGGTCCTGAGTCCTCGCTAGTCAGCGACCCCTCGGCGCGATCTTCCAGATTTTCCTGCCATTGCTCGGCACGCCCCCGCACCGAAGCATCTCCTTCTTCCCGCTCCTCCCTCACTCGCGCCTGCGCCTCCAGTCCATGCAGAATTCCATCAGAAATCCTGTGGAGCGGACAGAGAGTTAAGAACGGAGAGTTGTGGACCTCGTGACGCTGCAACGCCTCCTGTTCTTCACGTATTTTCAACGCAGCTTGCTCGATGGCTTCTTGCTCACGCTCCTGGCGACTGACCCGCTCCTCCTCTTTTTCAGCTTCGGTGATAGCTCGGGCTGTTGCAGCCTTCAACGCTGCGAAGCGTCTGGCATCCTTTGCAATTTCTGGGAACTCTTTGGTCCCGCATAGGGGCCCTGCAGTGGCAGAGTGGAGTCAGCATGCCACAGCAGGGCGGACCCAATACAATCCAACCTAAAAATGCGAGCCTACGGTCTCGCTAGATTCAACCGAAACCCAGATGCGTCACTGGATTGTGACCACGGAAATCTAGGCTGGGACCGTACGCAATAGACGGCTCTCCCCGCATCGGCGAAAGGTGCTGCCTGCAGGGCCTGCGCAGGAGAAGCAATGCTGGAAAGGGGCCGCCTCGCTGGAGAAGAAGAGGGCGGTCGAATTGCTCAGGTGCGGGCTTACAGCGGCATGCAGCGCTGCAGCCGCCGCCTGGTCGGGGCTGAGAGCACCCCACACCATGTCCCCGATCGCGTCGAGCATATCTCGCCAGGCCCCTCGCTCGGCAGCGAGGGTGAGCTGCTGGCGAACGCGCGGTGGACGCTCGGCAGCGAAGAGCCTGGCGCCGGCAGGGGCGGCCCGCGCCGCCCCCGCCATGTGCATGAGAGTGAGGACAGCGGCCTGCGCCCGCAGCGCGTCCAGCCTGGCCGGCGGGTCTGCGGAGATCCCTACACCAGGGCCAGAGCTGGTCCGGGGCGCCCCGACTGCAAGGAGGTGCTCCACCTCTACGGGCATCTTTGAAGCAGGCGCCGCGGGGAGAACGTGGACAAGCCGTGCCTCGCCAGCGCCGGCGGCAGCTAGCGCCGCGCTTAGCGCGCTCGAGAGCACGACGCGCGAGAGAAACCCAACCTGCACTCACACGATAAGACTTATACTTCGGACTTGGGGCTCGGCGGCGGTCCAGCATAATGCACGCCAAGTCTGTCGCGCTGGATGATCGTGCCACGGGTGACTTGGAAGGGCGACGAGCAAAGGGCTTTGCCTGGATCGTGTGGTCCACGCCGTCCCGCGTGCGCGCGCCAGGAGCGGCTGCACCATGGCCGCTCGCTGCATCAAGAAGGATATGCAGAGGGCGTGCATCCCATCGCGCAGCAAAACTCTGCACGGAAGCGAGCCGTGCCAGATCGAGCTCCTCCCCTCGTACAGTGCTGGTGCCGGAAGCGTCTTTCAGCGCATCGGCCATCGCTACTGCTTCATCCCGGGCCGGCGCAGTCACAACGACCGAAGCGCCCCACTTGGCCAACGTCGAGGCCAGTGAGAACGCAACGCTGTCCGCGCTGCCCATCGAGGTGACAAGGGCAATCTTGCCAGATAGGTCCTGCCCCTCGACCTACAGGGCAACCACATCAGCAGACAAGACCGCCAGAGTGGCAGCGCGGTTGTGGCTGCGCCAGCTACACGGCTCAAATGCGTGCAGCAATAAGGCGCTTACATGAAGAGAGGGGCGGCGAATGTGCGCGAAGAGTGCAGTAGCAATGCCAAGAACAACTACTGCTGGGAGCCACTCGCTGCACCAATCCCAGACCGCCTGTAGAAAGCTGGCTAGGCGGCCTTGACGTGAAGTACCCTTGAGCCGCGCTGCAAGCCTCTTTGCGCGGAGTGTCCGCGACCTGCTTGCCCAAAAATGGTGCTGAGCAACATTTTCTCCTCCTCTCTCACGGGAGCAGAATCGCTCGCGGATCACCTTGAGAGGAAGGACACTATCGTCATCGCGATCGTGGCAATGATGATCAATCCGACTGAAACGAACCCAGCTAGAATGCTGGCTGTGTAGCATGTCTCAAGTTCCTTGTCGGAGGATGCCAGCGCTCGCACGGCAAGGTAGACACATGAAGTGGCGAAGAATGCTGCTGCTAGAGCTGCAGATATCTGCCGACTGGTCGCAAGCGACTCTACAAAAACTATTCCGATAGAAGTGTACGTTGTCCCCAACATGATTCGGTATGACAGAACGTCAAAGCTTCCCCCTGGAGCAAGATCCGCATCCGATGCCAATACCTGGAGAACAGAGATAACCAGCAATCCTACAAGAGCAAAAGTTCCTAATTGCAACACGATGCGGATAATCGACTTGTGCCGCATTGTTCTGGTGTGATGCACGATACACCGCTTGGCGGCGGTTGCACCGCGCGGCAACCAAGTGCAGAACCTTCCCTCGGCCGCCTTGCTCACTCTCTCGGAGTGATGATGAATGAAATCTTCGAGAAACAGGGAAATATTCCCATTTTGAGTTTTTCAAAATGGTTCGTTTATTATTATTATTAATAAACTTATAATTATGTAGTAATAATTGTGTCGTGTCTGAACCAGGGGTGTCGCAGCGGCACAGAAATGAACGCGTGGGGTGGCGCAGCGCGTCGGCCTGTGGCTGCGGCGATGGATGCCATCTCGGAAATGCTCCGGCGTGCTAAATTTGGTAACAGGTCGGGTGCAAGCAAGGGTGCTACACCGATGTCTGCGAAGCGAGGCCCGCGCAACTTCTACAAGGGAAAGGGCGCTGCGAGCACGGGGCGGCTGACCTCGAAAGGTCCCCATCTGCTCGTTCGGCCCTACTCCCAAAATTGTCTTTGTTCAGCCCCCCGCCGTTTCTCAGTTCACTGTGTTCCATGGTCAACGGTGCACCTCGACAATGCGCTGGTCCTTTCGCTGAAACACTCATCTGCCGTCATCCATTCCTCAGGAGCCCGAATCGTGTACTGGGGCTGTTTCTCCTGTAATTTGAACCATCGGCTCGGACGCAGGTCACTTCATCCTTCAGGAAAAGAAGCTCAAGGAGTTCATGGTTCCTGATCTGACCGACACAGACGTGCGAGCCCGGCCCTTGTCCGAGCAGTCATCTTGCAGCTTTTGCATGCGAAAATGCTGAACTATCCTCCGCTATTCAGTTGCGGCCGTACGTTGCTTACAACACGCACAAGAAGGATTCTTCGTTGCCATCAGCTGAGTAGCGAAGTGGTGAACTTGATTGTGAAACTTGAGTGTAAGCGGGTCTGATACGGAAGAGAGTACATACACTGATGAAGCTTTATTCACAACAAGGATCATGAGCGCCCGCTTCTGACACCACAGCATGAACCCGGGGCCGGCGCAGAGTGACGGGTAGCGCTGCCCCAGAATGAGAGTGCTTTTCTTGGGCTCAAGAAATAGCGCAACGGGAGGACTTCGCCTCCTCACCTTCCTCCTCGGCCGGCAACTTCTCGGCAGGCGTGGGTGGCGCGGCATCGGCGCCGGCCGCGACGACGTCAGCGCCCCAGCCCGCATTGCGCATGCGGTCCGCCAATTCGATCGTGGCGTACTGCACCGGCGTGAAGCCGATAGCGTCCTGTAGCGAGCGCTCTGCGGGCGGGTCTGCCTGAATCAGCAGCCGGATGATCTCCATGTGCCCGTTGCCGAAAGCAAGGTGCAGCGGCGCCTCCCCGTTGGCTGTCTGCGCGTTCACAGCAGCCTTGGCCTCGAGAAGGAATGAGACCATAGCGTTTTTGCCAGAGCAGCACGCATGATGCAGAGGAGTCCAACCCATCTCGTCCGCTACGTTCACCTCCATGCCATTTGACATTAGCAGCTGCACAACTTGAATGTGTCCGTGCTTGGCTGCAATATGCATGGCGGTTAAACCATTCGAGTTGCGCTCTGCCAGGTCCGTTCCTTGGTACACGAGGAAGGAGATGAGCTCCGAGTGGCCATACTTGGCTGAATAATGCAGAAGCTTTGCAGCGTCTGCGCCTGCAGGATCGAACGCCTCACCCGCAGCAAGTGCGGAAACAAGCTTAATCATCGCGAAGTGCCGTTCGCAAGATGCATTCCGCACGGGCTTCTGCGGCTCCTGCGTGTAGATGAGAGCGGTGCCCTTGAGGAGCATGCGTGGCGCCTCGACGTGACCTTCGTCGCGCGTGTCGGCTGTGACAAGAAATTTGGTCACCTGCGAGTAGTGGTCCTTATGGAGAAGGAACAACCAAGAGCCGCCCTCGTTGTCCCGAATGTCGATGTCGCAACCCGCCTGAATGAGCGCCTGGATCGCATCCAAGTTCCCCTGGTCGGCTGCAATATGTAGAGCGCTCCAACCGTTGTTGTTCTTGACCTGCAGGTGCGCCCCTCGCGAGGCTACACGCCGCACTGCCTCTGCACCGGGGACGCGGGCAGCGTAGTGCAGCATCGTCTCACCGTTGTTATCGCGGGCCTCCATGTTGAGCCCGTGCGTCAGCAGCAGGTCAATCAGGTCAAGCAGCAACTCGCCGCCGCGCAGCGCCACGTGACCAGGTGACTCGCCTGTGTCAGTCTTGGCATCTACGTCCAGGCGGTGGGCAAGCAAATGCTGAACAGCGTCCGCCAGACCGTGCTTGACCGCCACATGCAGCGCGGTGCGCCCAAGCTTGTCTCGCGACTCCTTCGCCGCGCCCGCTGAAAGCAGGTACGTGATGATGTCAAGCTTCTGAAAACGGGCTGCAATGTGCAGCGCCGACCATCCGTCGCTCGTCACTGGCTGTTGCTCTCCGTCGAATCCCGAGTCGAATCTCATCTTGCGCCGAACCATCTCCAGCACCTCCTGATGTCCGAAGCGCGCAGCGTAGTGAAAGGCCGCCCATTCCTCACTATCTGTCAGGAATGGGTCTGCGCCGTTGGCCAGCAACAATGCTGCCACTCGCGTCGCCCCAAAGATTGAGCATACATGCAGCGGCGTCTCTCCCAGATTCGCCTGCGGGCGCAAACCCCCTTGGTCAACGCGGAACTCGTGGCAAGTCCGCGGTGCAGAGTGGCGTAATGTGCCAACCTGAGAATTCACGTCGAGCGCTAGATTCGGATCATCGCCTCCCACAAACACGCGTACTACCTGTGCACAGCTTGCGTTCAAACTGGAGCTGAACGTGAGGGGTACGGTTTCTGGTGTCGCTGCATTGAAACTCGAGACCGGCGAATTTGACACAGCGCTCAAATTGTGGGCGCACCCGCTCGTTGTCATGCTGTGCTGCGGTGTGAAGGAGCGTCCAGCCAGCGTCGGTTGTGGCCAGCAGCGTTCCCCGGTCCTTGACCTGTTTGCCAGGCGGTGAGGAAAACTGGAATTTCAGGACAGCACAGAGACAAGGCCAAGAAGGCAGTCCATCGCATTTGCGCAACCCATTTCACGTCGCGGACCAAAGTGCGACTGTTGCAGGCTCGGCAAGTGGGAGCGGCAATCAGTCTACGCACACGAGAGGGTTTTGGCTATCAGGTGCCTCCCGAATTAAATCGGGTGGAGTGGACCAGCTCCATGAGCGTCTCGAGGTCCCCACGCGACGCTGCATTGTGCACCGACGTCACCTTCAAGTCTGACGTCATCACTCTGGATGCGACCCGGCCACAGCCGGGCCAGCAATCCTTCGGGCTGCGGTCCCTCCCTATCCCCTCCAGCAGAGGTTGCGCTGCTCTAATCACAGTGTTTTGAATTTCGATTTTCATTTTCGCATTTATTCACACCTGGCGGCCGGCTGGTTGGTCACCGGGTGTCTGTGGGCTACCGATAATGGAGCTGGCGAGGATGGAAGCCCTCGGTCGACTGTCCATCCTTCTGGTGGCACTCTTCGCCACATCCTCGTCAGCCTTCACTAGTCCCATACGCATTTCTGGGCAGATATCCGAGCAAGCCCGAGGTGGAAGATTGTGTTCTCGGTTCCTGGGAGCAGCCCCGTTGCGGTGCTCCACGCGGCGAAGCGCAGTGAGATGGACGAGCGATGCGAGAACCTTGCGAATGGTGGAAGAGGATGGGTTTTCAGGAAGTTTTCCTAGCATGCAGCGGGTTGAGTATTACGAACCAGAGATCAGTGCAGACTTGGATGAAGACTCTGGTGCAGCGCGGGGGCTCGGCCGCGTTGAAGAGATCGGTGAGTGGCTCTTCTGTCGGATATTTACCGTCATGCATGCAGTTTTAGAAGGATTCGATGCTCTGACCATTCTGGCCCGCTGTGCCTGATGACCGCTCGATTGCAGGACTCTTTCCGCTGGGTCTGGTGTTGAATCCGGGGGCAAGCCTACCGTTGCATATCTTCGAGATGCGTTATCGACACCTCTTCAACACGGCCTGGGACGGAAATGTCAAGGTTAGATTTTTTATTCGTGCTGGTCTCACTGCATTGGGCTGCGACAGGCGCCCCGGCCTGCTGTTTCAGCTTGTCCTTCTTGGAACAGTGTCTTGAACGCCAACTTTTGGACTGAACGCGAGTGCTGACGAACGCGGTCGTGCAGGTTGGTTTGGTGATGTACGACACGGAGGTAAGCAAGTTTTCGCGTATCGGAACAATCGCAAAGGTGATGTCATTCACGCCGCTACCCGACGGACGGATCCTGACCATCAACGAAGGGGGGGAACGTTTCCGAGTGCTCAAGGTCACGCGAGAAGGGACACAAATGGAGTACATCAAGGCCTTGGTAGAATACGTGGATGACGATGACATTGATGAGGACATATCCTCGCTTGAAGTGAGGGTATGGATGCTGCTCACACAAGTACTGAGCCTGTCAAACACCCTCTACGGAAAGAGCCTGGACCTCAAAGACCGCATCAAGCAGCTTGCACCTGAGACTGGCGACTCGAGTGAGGTTAGTGGAAGTGCAGATGCTGAAGAAACTGATGAGGCGGATAAGGAGGAACTGACGCAGGTGCAACGGCAACGCCTTTTTTCATTCGCAGTTTCGCAAGTGTTAGACATGCCACTGCGGGACCAGCAGCTGATGCTGCAATCCCGAAACACAGTGGAGCGTCTTTCGAAGCAGATCGCCTTGCTTCAAAAGGCGCAGCAGTACCTTGCGGCACAAGTATCACTCAAAAACGTGTTCGGCTCCTCCGGCGAGGACTCATGAACTGTGTTTCGCACTGCCAAACTCTAGGGATGAATAAAGACGGGGCTCGCTCGCCGCCAAGGCTCGTCACGCATGTCATGCTTTTGCGCCCGGCAAGTCACGGCGAGGCAAACACGTGTTTACTCGCGCGAGTCTACTGGAGCGGCACAAGCACAGAGGGTCCGTCCTTGACGTCCTTGATGGAAAAGCCCCGTGCAGCACAGGTGTCGCGGATCTCGTCCGCGCGTGCCCAGTTTTTCTTCGCCTTGGCCGTGAGGCGCTCCTCCAGCAGCGCGACAAGGTCGGCGGGTGCCTCGGCCACCGCTGCCGCCGGCTCTGCTGCTGTGAAGCCGGGCGGGTCGTAGCACATGCCGAGAACTTGGTCCATGTCAGCAAGCGTCGCAAGGGCAGCCGCCGCGCAGCTCGCTTCCATGCTACCCGCGTTGAGGCCCTTTTCAGTGCCCTTGATGAGCATGAACAGCTGGGCGCATGCCCTCGGCGTGTTCATGTCGTCCTTCATGGCCTCCACGAACCCGGCAATGCATTTATCCCCCAGCTCCTTGACCTCCCCCTTGGTCGCCGGCGCAGCGCCGCCAGCAACTTCGAGGAGCTTGGCACGCCACTTGTCGAGGCGCTTCACCGTGTTCTTGGAACTCTGCAACGACTCAGGCGTGAAGTTGAGGCCCTGGCGATATTGAGAGGAAATCACAAGGTACCGAAAGGCCCGCGCATCGAGAGCGGTCGTTAGCGTGTCTCGAACCGTTAGGAAATTGCCCAAAGACTTGGACATTTTCTCGTTGTTGATGTTCACGAATCCGTTGTGTACCCATACGTTGCAGTATTCACAGCCGCAAAACGCTTCGCTCTGGGCAATCTCGTTCTCGTGGTGAGGAAATGTAAGGTCAACGCCGCCTGCGTGAATGTCGAAGGAGTCTCCGAGATATCGCCGACTCATCGCCGAGCACTCAATGTGCCAACCGGGCCGTCCCTTGCCCAGCTTGGTATCCCAGAAAACCTCTCCGTCTGCCTCTTTGTATGCCTTCCAGAGAGCAAAGTCGCGAGAATTGGCCTTCTCAAACTCACTGGCGTCCGTGATTCCGCCACCCTCACCTGCTCCGTCTACCATCTCATCGAAGTTCAGTCTTGCCAACTTTCCGTAGTCCGGAAATGAGGACACATCGAAATAGTAGGAACTGCCATACCACCTTGCGCTGTCAGATCCCCGGAGACCTGACTTCACGAGGGCCGGAGGCTAGTCTTCACGAGAGACAAAATGATCCCCGTTCTAGTGGGATCAGATGGGCGGTGAACGCACCCATCTTTTTCATACGCACTGCCCTTCTCAACAAGACCTGAGATCATCTCAACCATTTCTGGAATATGATCCGTCGCGCGAGGATACTCCCGTGCGGGGAGGATGTTGAGAGTTGCCAAGTCGTCCATGAAGGCCTGAGCAAACTTGTCAGTGAGTGGCTTCAGTTTGATACTGTCTCGTTGCATGCGCTGGATGATCTTGTCGTCCACGTCAGTCAAGTTACAGACGTGATCCACGTCGTATCCGGCATAGCTGAGCCAGCGTTTCAGAAGATCGTAAGTCAGGAACGCACGGAAGTTGCCAATGTGTGCGAAATCGTATACGGTTGGTCCACAAGTGTACATTGAGACCTGAAATCGACATGCTTAAGCTTTGGAAGAGCATATGCACTGTGCAACGCTTGAAAGCTCGTACCTTGCCGTTCTGTTTGGCGACAAAAGGCTCCTTATCGCGCTTTAGCGTGTTATAGAGGACTACACCATCCAAAATCTGGGAAGACTTCATCTGAATTCCTGGGACCTGCAAAATCCTGGCCCTCTTTTGCCAAGCGAGAGGAATAGACCCGCGCCCTGGAAAGTAGAAACTCTCGTCAGTCCTCGGGCACCCCTTTACTGATACCGCCGAATGAACAGGAACCTCACCGTATGATGCGAGCGCTCCTGAATGGAGTTTTGCTGTAGAAGGTAGAGACGCTCGCGGCATGAAGGCTTCAACACCTGGTTGCGCTACTCTCTCAGTGGACAGAGCAGGGGAGGAAAGGGCTCGCCAGGTTCTCATGACAGCAGGATAATGGTACGCATGAAGATAAAGCTAGCTACAATTTTCTCTCCGCAGCATGCTCTGTGTTTGAATAGCTTATTCACTCAACGAAACCTTCGCGTTGGCGTCTTGTACCTGTGCACATGCAGGCAGCAAGCAAAAGCACTGCCTGCCGACAGAAGATGGACGGCATTGTTTCCCGCCTTCTAGATTCGAAGAGAAACGGTACTTTTGCCCCTGTGTACAAGGTTTTGCCCTAATAAAACAGCACCCGGCAACTCTGGGGTAAGCGATCCGCTCGCGACGGCCCCCGTAAGTTCTGTGAACTTGTTCTGCATCGAGTTTTGGAGCGGCCCGCCTCCGGATGATTCTGAGGCGGGCCCCAACGGCACTTTGTGGCCTGGAAACGGCGCTCGCAATGCTGCCGGCTCGCCCCCCGCGCAGCGGGCCACGACCAACCCTGCGTAGCGGAAGGGCACTGCAGTCCAAGCGTTTCTATGGTCAATGCGACCAAGCTGGCAATCCTTCTATGGACGAATTGCGACGGGAAGACGCTGTGGTCAAGCATTGTGGAGAAGCCACGGCGGAGCCATGTCGCCCGCTGGGGGAGCGAAAGCCTGATTCGATCCCGCACACAAAGTCGAGCGATCTGGAGCTTGAAAAGCACGCTAATTCACATGATAGGCCGCTCAGCGCCAGAGTGCCGACAAAAGATTTTTGTGGGATGACTCCACTGAACGTAGCTGTTGCTCCGCTCCGTGCAAGAGAACAGCACGGTTTTTGCCGTTCAAGCAGCGACGGAGCCCAAGAAGTGCGCTCATCGAAAAGGCCTCCTATAATAAGTAAGGAGAATTATGGCCAACCATCTGAAAGGTTTCGGGACCATTCAGTGCCTCGCAGGGCTCCCCTTGAGCCAAAAGGGCAGCACATCTCGGTACCTGCCGATGATTGGACGCCAACGCCCCCACCTGTGAATGCCAAGGCGTTCGCGGTGGTAGATGGTGACACTGGAGAGTTTCTTGGAGGGTCTGGCTACAGTATCAGACGCCCAGTTGCCTCTCTTACCAAAATCATGACCTGCCTCATGGTTGTCGATCTGGCGTCTCGCCAGGAAAGCATTCTCGAGGAAGAGATGACGGTGTCCGAGGCTGCATCCAAAATTATTGGCACTTCAGCTCGCCTGAGACATGGAGACCGTCTGCCCATTCGGAATGCGCTTCTTGCTATGATGCTCCCGTCAGGAAACGATGCTGCTTTCGCAATCGCCGAGCATTTCGGAAAGAGGCTCCACGCGCGGAGACTCGCCGCGAGCAGACGAGCCAGGCTTGAGTTTCAGCGCTGCGGAGTGCGCGAACCAAAGGAAAGTGTACTCGCGATGCTGGTTCCAAGCGAGAGAGAAGCTGCTGATATTCTGGGGGAGGTGAAGCAGCGCAACGTGCCTGACGCGGTGACTGCATGGGTTTCCGAGATGAATAACTACGCCACCAAACTAGGACTACACTCAACCCGATACGAAAATCCTCACGGCATGAGCCAGCGATGGCACCTCTCAACGGCAGAGGAGGCTGCTGCGCTAACGGTCATCGCCCTCAAGATGTCGCTTTTTCGTGAAATTGTTGGAACGATTGAAACCACAGTTTGTGTCCGCAACTCTCAAAGCAGCGATGAATTGCTACGCGAAATGACTTGGAGAAACACAAATGCCCTCATGAAAGAGGGTCACTTTGGTGTAAAGACGGGTACGACACCTCAAGCAGGATTTTGCCTCGCATCAGCAAAGAAAGTTATTTCTCCAGGAGAAAGCAGTTCTTCGCGCACACTTGTCACAATTGTGCTTGCTTGCAAAACCAAGGAGAACCGCTACCAGGACACTCGAGACCTCATGGACTGGGGGCAACGTTTACAGATGCGAAATGGAGCCAAACAGAACAACAACAAGCGGTATAGCTGGAATCACGCGGCTCCAAATCCACGATGGATGCGGTAGGATAACCGCTTGATTGATTACACTCACTTTGTCACATGAGCTCACGTGCACGCTCAGCAGCGCTGCCTGGCACAAATCACGACGAACGTCGCATACGAGTCAGATCGTATCATTCGAATGCAAAGTCGCCGTCCCCATCCCCCCGTTCCTCTCTAGAGTCGTCACCGTCAGGGCCTTCCGAAAATTGTTCGGAGCCGTAGCCGCCGTCATGATTGTTTGAGTCCTCATCTCCGGGCGCCTCCTCCGAAGGCGTCCGCGCTCCAGAGAGACTCCGCCCACTTGCCCGACTCATTCCTTCACTCACACTGCCACCGTGCCGTTGGCGCTGCGAAAGCGTCGACTGTTGCTGCGACAGTGACCGAGTTTGCGGCTGCAGCTGCGGCTGCTCAAGCTGCTTCTGCGCGTCACGACGCCTCTTGAGCTCTGTATTGTCGATCTGTGGTGACATGGGAAACTGTGAGTTGCTGAAGATCTACGAGTGTTGTCAGCTGCAAACGCTCTCTTGAATGAGGCCGTACTCAAGGTTTGTCATCACAGTGCGCGTGTTGGTTCTCGTTGACCTCGTAACTACGACGTGAACGTGAACTGTCCCAACCGGGCGGTGATATGATGAGACCAAGCTCAATTTCAACATCTGTGAGCACCGTCCGTAGCGAAGCAATCGTTTTCCGCTTTTCTGCGGACTGAAATGGGGGACATCAACAGACTCAGAATAATCCTCAGGTGGTGATGGTCAAGCTGGTAGGACACTGTGGTCACCACGTAGTGCGAGATGGGGGAACGTACAGGTGAGAAGACGACCCCGTGCGCCTGGAGAGCATCCAACAGTTGCGGTGCACGCATGTTGCGAATGGCCTGCTTGCGCATCACGCTCTGGGTCTGACTGACGCTCCCTTGGACAACACCCCCGAGCTCCACTCGATCTGCCTCGTCCAAGTCCGCCAGGGCGGTCTTGCCGGCCGATGCAGCCTCACGTTTCTCCATTTTAGGTCCGTTGACCTCGCCACGCCGCCATGCGGCATATGTCTCCGGATCGCGCAGCCAAGTTGGTAGCTGTCGGGTGAACCCCGGGTCAAAACAGGGGCGAAACGCTCCCTTGGCATTCACGGGAGGAAGCAAATACGTACCTGCTCAAGCTGCGCCTTCGTCGCAATGCCGACCGGCCAGCCGTGCTTGGCCGCAACCTTCTCATATGGAAATCGTTTGAAGAGCACTGGGCGAAACACGAAATCTGCAACACGATTGGCGAGCGCTATGCGATCCTGCCTCTCCTCGGGAGTTTCGGACGAACATTCGCTGTCGTCACTCATTGGGGGGTCTTCGCGTCTTGGCGGGAGCCAGAAAGCTTCTCGTTCCGCCTCAGCAACCGCAGCTTCTCGTTTCGCCACTGCAGCGTTGGAATTTATCTGCGCACCGATTTCGGAAACATTCATCGCACGACCAGAAAAAGGTTGAACTCAATCCCGGGTGCCCATCAGTTTCGATCCGTTAGCCACTGGTACCAGTCCGGGTGCTAAAGGGCTATAGTGGCGGACCACATCCACATCGGTATAGAGCACGGCATCCTCAATATCCGGCTCTTCGGCGATCTCCCGAGCAGTCTACACATCAAACAATCACGGTTAGGGGCGTCAAACGAAATCGCAGTGAATATCATTCACATCATGGCCTGCACGCTTGGCCGTACCTGGATTTACGGGCTATCAAGATTGTGCTATTTACCTCAAGATCCGTCATTGCTGAGTCTTCAGTGTGTGGTTCCTGCGATCGCACGGCGAGTCCTGCTGCCTGGAGATGATTTTCCTGGATTGCGAAGACCTGCTCGTCTGAAGTGCGCACCCATCCATCCTGCAACGGCAGTACACATCAGAAATGAACATGGCCTTTGAGTGGAAGCCGGCGTTTGTCAGTGCGCAGGATACCTGCCCACGCATTTCCCATCCTTTGGACTCTCCACAGGGCTTCTCATGCGCCACCGCGTCATCATATGTCCCAAATCTGCATCGAAGATAGCGTAAGGGAACCGAAAACTCAACAGGCTTCTACACTTTCCAGGCAGGATGGAGCGTACGATTTACTGCAGAAGTAGCAGTTCCATGGGTTCGGGTTATCTGTGCCCGGTCCCCAGTCGATGCCTGGTCCCCAGTCGCGCGGCTCCTCCTCGCTCTCACTTGACTCGGCTATATTATACTGCGATGTTGCTTCTTCAAATGCTTCCAGCGCATCCACCTAAAGATGCAGCCGACAGGCAAGTCACAATACACAACTCATCGCCAATGAAGCATGGGACTGCGCAACCTCATTGCCAACTCCTGCTTCGTCCTTCTCTGCATC
>Ga0115567_10000388_pt1 | contig 43672 bp, 44 predicted proteins | sample COGITO_mtgs_1204_2_FD_88679 | JGI IMG/M metagenome (GOLD analysis project Ga0115567, IMG submission 88679) | Pelagic marine microbial communities from North Sea - COGITO_mtgs_120412 | ecosystem: Environmental > Aquatic > Marine > Epipelagic | place: Germany:Helgoland, sampling site Kabeltonne...
AATTCCTATCAACATTGAAGATGAAATGAAATCGGCCTATATCGATTATTCGATGTCGGTCATTGTGTCACGTGCTTTACCAGACGTGCGTGATGGATTAAAACCTGTACATAGAAGGGTTTTGTTCGGAATGCATGAATTAGGTATTAGAGCTACCGGTGCTCACAAAAAATCTGCTAGAATTGTAGGGGAAGTATTAGGTAAGTATCACCCGCATGGAGATACTTCTGTATATGACGCTATGGTGCGTATGGCTCAAGAATGGAGTTTACGATATATGCTTGTAGATGGTCAAGGTAACTTTGGATCTGTAGATGGCGATAGTCCGGCTGCGATGCGTTATACCGAAGCCAGAATGCGCAAGATTGCAGAAGACATGTTAGCAGATATCGATAAAGAGACTGTAGATTTCAGACTGAATTTTGATGATACACTTCATGAACCTACTGTGCTTCCAACCCGAGTTCCAAACTTATTGGTGAATGGAGCCAGCGGTATTGCTGTAGGTATGGCTACCAATATGCCACCTCATAACTTATCTGAAGTTATTGATGGTACCGTAGCTTACATTGAAAACAACGATATTGAAATTGAAGAGTTAATTACTCATATTAAAGCCCCAGATTTTCCTACAGGTGGAACTATCTATGGTTATGATGGTGTAAGAGAAGCTTTTAAAACCGGTAGAGGTAGAGTGATGATGCGAGCAAAATCTGCTCTTGAAGAGGTTAATGGTAGAGAATGCATTATTGTTACCGAGATTCCATATCAGGTGAATAAGGCAGATATGATCAAGAAAACTGCAGACCTTGTAAATGAAAAAAAGATCGATGGTATTGCTTCCATTCGTGATGAGTCTGATAGAAACGGGATGCGAATTGTATATATCCTTAAGAAAGATGCAATTCCAAACATCGTTTTAAACACCTTATATAAGCACACTGCATTACAAACTAGTTTTAGTGTTAACAATATTGCGCTAGTTAAAGGGCGTCCTGAGATGTTGAATCTAAAGGATATGATCTATCATTTTGTTGAGCATAGACATGATGTTGTTGTAAGAAGAACTCAATATGAGTTAAGAAAAGCAGAAGAAAGAGCGCACATTTTAGAAGGTTTGATCATCGCATCAGATAATATAGATGAAGTTATAGCGCTTATTAGATCTTCTAATAATGCAGATGAAGCTAGAAATAAGTTAATTGAAAGATTCGAATTATCTGAAGTTCAAGCGAAAGCAATCGTAGAAATGAGATTGAGACAGCTTACAGGGCTGGAGCAAGATAAATTACGTGCAGAGTATGATGAGCTTTTAAAAACCATCGAAGACCTGAAGGATATTCTTGAACGTAAGGAGAGAAGAATGCAGGTTATAAAAGATGAGCTTCTTGAGATCAAAGAAAAATATGGAGATGAGCGTAGATCTGTAATAGAATATGCAGGTGGAGATCTTAGCATTGAAGATATGATCCCAGATGAGCGTGTAGTAATTACAATCTCTCATGCTGGTTATATCAAGAGAACCTCATTAAATGAATATAAGACTCAAAATAGAGGAGGAGTAGGACAAAAAGGTTCGACTACTAGAAGTGAAGATTTCTTAGAGCATCTTTTCTCTGGAACTAATCACCAGTACATGTTATTCTTTACACAAAAAGGAAAATGTTTCTGGATGCGAGTTTATGAAATTCCGGAGGGAAGCAAAACTTCAAAAGGTAGAGCTATTCAAAACCTTATCAATATAGAGCAGGACGATAAAGTGAAAGCTTTTATTTGTACTCAAGACTTAAAAGATGAGGACTATATCAACAATCATTTTGTAATAATGGCCACTAAAAAAGGTCAGGTTAAGAAAACGGCTCTAGAGCAGTATTCTCGACCAAGAATAAATGGTATTAATGCTATTACCATTCGTGAAGATGATGAGTTGTTAGAAGCAAAACTTACTACAGGAAACAGCCAAGTAATGCTTGCTGTTAAAAGTGGAAAAGCCATTAGGTTTGAAGAGGAGAAAACTAGACCTATGGGTAGAAGTGCTTCTGGAGTTAGAGGTATTACCTTGGCAGATGACAAAGATGAAGTAGTAGGAATGATTGCTGTAAATGATATGGATGCCGATGTATTGGTAGTATCTTCTAACGGATATGGAAAACGTTCGTCTTTAGAAGATTATAGAATTACCAACCGTGGTGGTAAAGGGGTTAAAACCATCTCTATTACCGAAAAAACCGGAGAGTTGGTTACTATCAAAAATGTTACAGATAATGATGATCTTATGATCATTAATAGATCTGGATTGGCAATTAGAATGAGTGTTGAAAATTTAAGAGTGATGGGTAGAGCTACTCAAGGAGTAAAACTTATCAATCTTAAAGGAAACGATTCTATTGCAGCTGTTGCAAAAGTTATGAAGGATGAAGAAGAAATCATCGAGTTAGTAGATGATGCCGAAACACCTGGTTTAACTGACGAAATTGTAGATGGCACAACAATTGCAGATGATAGTGAAGAGTAATTAAAACAAACCCTATAAAAAACAAATAGAATGAAGACCAATCTTTTATCAGTAGCATTATCATTCGCTTCGATAGTTGCTATAGCACAAAAAAAGGAAATTAAAGATGCCGGAAAGGCAGTAGACAAAGGTAGTTATGCTGAAGCTAAATCATATTTAAGCCAAGCAGAGCCAATGTTATCTCAGGCTAACGATAACTACAAAACAGATTACTACTTATACAAAGGACAAGCATTTTTAGGAACTGGAGAAAATAGTTCTCTTTCAGATCTTATGACAGCCTCTGAAGCTTTTAAAAAGGCTAAAGAAATGGGAAGCGATAAGGCTGAAGATGGTTTAGCGTCTGTTACTAATGCTTTAGTACAAAGTGCTATCAACGATCAGAATACCGAGAATTATTCTGAAGCTGCAAAAAAGCTTTATGCAGGATATCAAATGAATAATCAAGATACGTTGTATTTGTATTATGCGGCTTCTAATGCAGTAAATGCAAAAGAATTCGATACTGCTTTAAAGTATTATGAAAGCTTGAAAGAACTTGGTTACAGCGGTGTGGAAACTCAATATATTGCTGTAAACAAAGAGACAAATGAAGAAGAGATCATGAATAAGGCTCAAAGAGATATCATGGTTAAATCTGGAGATTATATCAAGCCAGAAGATAGAGTAACTGAAGATAAGACTGGTGAGATCGCTAAGAATATTGCCTTAATATATATTGAAAAAGGAGATAACGATAAAGCGATTGCAGCTATTAATGATGCAAAAGCTGCTAACCCAAATGATGTAAACTTGCTTCAAGCTGAAGCAAACATGTACTACCAAATGGGAGATAAGGCTAAGTATAAAGCAATCATGGAAGAAATTCTTTCTAAAGATTCAAAAAACCCTACGTTATATTATAACTTAGGTGTTACTGCTTATGAAATGGGAGATAATAAAGCCGCTGTAGAATATTACAAAAAAGCGTTAGAATTAAATCCTAAGATGACAGAAGCTCGTTTGAACATTGCAGCTGCAATTTTAGCCAAAGAAGCTGGTATTGTAGAACAAATGAATGGTCTTGGAATGAGTAAAGCAGATACTAAGAAATATGATGAATTAGCTGAAGAACGTAAACAAGTTTATAGTGAAGCTTTACCTTTCTTAGAACAAGTAATTGAAAATGATCCTAAAAATGTTGATGCCATTAGAACTTCTATGAACATCTACTATCAATTAGGTGAAAATGAAAAAGCGGAAGCTTTAAAAGCTAAAATAGCAGAATTAGAAAAGTAAATTTCTAAAATTAGTATATTAAAAAGGCTGCCAATTGGCAGCCTTTTTTTGTTTCTATTAATAATCAATATTGTTTTACTTCTTATTCTTATTAAATAATCTTCTTGATGACTCTTAGTTGGTGAGTGTGTCTCTTTAATTCAATATTAAAGATTCCGGAATGATCTAATCTATCAATTCTCACTTTACCATTTACATGAATAATATAATTATCATTCATAATAATTCCCACATGCGTTATCTTTCCTTCATTATCATCAAAGAAAGCTAAATCTCCAGCTTCACTTTCTTCAATAAAACTTAAAGCTTCTCCTTGTGTTGCTTGCTGGGCAGAATCTCTTAATAAAGAATATCCATTTAAGGCATATACCATTTGAGTGAGTCCGCTACAATCTATTCCAAAAGGAGTTTTTCCTCCCCATAAATAGGGGGCATTAAGATAAAGCAAGGCAGTTTCAATAAGATTAATTTTGTCTTTCTTGCCTTGTAACTTTACTCCTTCATAAAAATTGTTTAATAAAGTTGCGCTACTTACGGTAGATCCCATTGGGATAGAAGTTAATCCGCCATTTTCATCGGTAATGTAATCTATAAGATCTCCAGAATAAGCATTTTCAGATTGGGTAAGATTACTATAAGCATCTTCATCTATCAACAAAAACTGTCGATTATCAAGCCACCCCTCATAAGAATCAAAAGCAATTCGAATTCTGCTCCACTTGCCTCTAACTTCTAATACTTTAAAATAATCTCCATACAAAAGTTGAGTAACCATTTCGGAGACATCGGCCGGTTGGTTCCTAACCGGCACGATGCTAAGATTGCATATTCCGTATTGCATTAACTTATTATTGCCAATTTATATAACTTAATCTCTTTCTATTACAATTGCAGAAGCACCACCACCACCATTACAAATAGCTGCAGCTCCAATTTTGGCATTATTTTGTTCTAATACATTCATAAGAGTAATTAAAATTCTTACTCCAGAACATCCCAGTGGGTGACCTAAAGAAACAGCTCCACCATTTACGTTTGTATTTTTATCTGACAGGCCTAAGATTTTCATATTAGCAAGACCTACCACTGCAAATGCTTCGTTAAATTCGAAGAAATCTACATCATCTTGAGAAATACCTGCTTTGGCTAATGCTTTTGGTAAAGCTTTAGAAGGAGCCGTGGTAAACCATTTTGGTTCATGTGCCGCATCAGCAAAACTCTTAATACTCGCTAAAACTTTTAACCCTAATTCATCGGCTTTTTCGCGACTCATTAAAACTACTGCACCTGCACCATCATTTATAGTAGAAGCATTTGCAGCTGTAACTGTTCCATCTTTAGAAAATGCAGGTCTTAGAGAAGAGATCTTATCCATTTTTACATTTTTAAACTCTTCATCTTCTTTAAAGATGATTGGATCTCCTTTTCTTTGAGGAATTTCTACAGGCACCACTTCATTGTCAAACTTTCCTTCTTTCCAAGCTTTAGCAGAACGCTCATAAGATTGAACTGCAAAAGCATCTTGATCTTCTCTAGAAAAATTATACTCTGTAGCACAAAGATCTGCACATGTTCCCATAGCATTATGATCATAAGCATCTACAAGTCCATCTTTTTGAAGTCCGTCTATCATTGTAGCAGGACCAAATTTATGACCATTTCTTAAATGAAGATAATGCGGTATCATACTCATATTCTCCATACCTCCAGCAACCACAATATTAGCATCTCCCAACATGATAGCTTGGGCACCTTGCATTACGGCCTTCATACCACTTGCACATACTTTATTTACTGTAGTACATGGAACGGTATCTGGAATACCTGCTCCAAGAGCAGCTTGTCTTGCTGGTGCTTGACCAACTCCAGCTTGTACCACATTTCCCATTAATACTTCTTCTACCAATTCTGGTTTAAGATTGATTTTATTTAGAGCACCTTGAATGGCTATAGAACCTAATTTAGTAGCTGGAACGGTAGATAGACTTCCTAAAAAGCTACCAATTGGAGTTCTCGCAGCACTAACTATTACAACTTCTTTCATAATTTACAGTTTAATTTCACTAATTGCGAATTTAGTGATTTTATAAAGAACAAACCAAGGCTTCTAACAGCACCATGAATTTTAGTACATTTGAATAATAGTACCCAAATAAATGAAGAACTTCATCAATAGTTTCTATAGACATCAGGCCTTATTCTACAAGATCTTTTTGTTTATTATCACTGCATTTTTAATAATTTATTTGCTTCCGAAGGGCGGAAAATTCAAGTACGAAATTACCAAAGGAAAGCCCTGGCAATATGAAAATTTATACGCGCCCTTCGATTTTGCTATTCTGAAGAATGAAGATGAGATTATTAAGGAGAAAGATAAGATCATCAACAATAACATTCCTTATTATACTTATAATGAAGCGGTAGTAGAAAGAGTGAAATCTGAAGTTCCCAATCAGATCAATCAGATCTTTCCTGATAGTATATTAAGAAAGCGTGGTTTATCTATCCACTCTTTTATCAATAAAAGTTTAGATGATCTTTATGAATACGGGGTGCTTAAGGATGCTCGTAAACCTGGACCCGATGTATTAGTCTATCTTAAAAAAGGAAATGTAGCCTTCGAGATAAATTATAATAAGATCTATTCTCAAGAGGATATTCGCGCTTTTGTAACATCAGAACTTAGTAACACCAATTTAAAAAACTTTAAACCGGAGATTCTGGAAGTATTTTATAATAGCGTAAAACCTAATGTAATTTTTGATGGAGGATTAACGCAGAAGGAATTAGATAGTAAGTTACGAGCAATCTCTTACACGAGAGGGAGTATAGATAGAGGAACCATTATTATTTCTAAAGGTGAAATAGTTGAAGGGGAAAAACAAGATATCTTAAATTCGCTTAAAAACGAGTATGAAACCCAAGTTTGGAGTACTTCCAGTCATAATTGGATTCTCTTTGGTTATAGCTTGCTTGTATGCCTTGCGCTATTAATGCTATTGCTGTTTATTAGAAAGTATAGAAAAGATATTTATGAGAATAATGTAAAAGTTACCTTTATTTTTTTCAATATATTATTGATGGTTTTTCTAACCACATTAGTTATAAAATTTGATGCGAAATATGTTTATATCGTCCCGCTCTGTATTTTGCCATTAACACTGAAAGCCTTTTTCGATTCAAGATTAGGTTTATTTTCTCATGTTATTACGGTGCTTATTTTAGGTTTTATTGTGCCCAATAGTTACGAATATATGTTCCTTCAAATTATTGCAGGAATAGTTACCATTTTAACGGTTTCAGAACTATATAAAAGAGCGAATCTCTTTATTTCTGTAGGGCAGATCACGTTTATATATATACTTGTATACTTTGCTTTTACTGTAATACAAGAAGGGAATGTATTAGAATTAAATTCTGAAATGTTCTTAACTTTTATCTTAGGTGGTTTGGCAACATTATTCGTGCAGCCCCTAATTTATATCTATGAAAAATTATTTGGATTGGTTTCTGATATGTCTCTTCTGGAATTATCTGATACTAATTCAAAGTTATTAAAAGAACTTTCTGAGAAAGCTCCTGGAACTTTTCACCATTCATTAAACGTTGCAAATCTTGCTGAAGCTGCTGCTAATGAAATTGGAGCTAATGCAATGTTGGTTAGGGTAGGAGCACTTTATCATGATATTGGTAAAATGGAAAATCCAACCTACTTTTCAGAAAATCAATCAACCTCTGTAAACTCTCATGATGAACTTTCTCCAAAAGAAAGTGCCCAAATTATTTTTGATCATGTAATAAACGGAGTAGAGATTGCCAAGAAGAATAATCTACCAGATAGGGTGATAGACTTTATTAGAACCCATCATGGAACTACCTTAGTATATTATTTCTACATGAAAGAAAAGGAGCTAAACGAGAATGCTGCTCCTCAAGATTTTAGGTATCCTGGCCCAATTCCATTTAGTAGAGAAACAGCTATTTTAATGATGTGTGATAGTGTAGAAGCTGCCAGTAAAAGCTTAAAAGAGCCCACCACTGTGAAGATTAATGATTTTGTAGAAAAAATCATTAGCAAACAAATGGAAGAGGCTCAATTTTTAAATGCAGATATTACTTTTAAGGAAATACAGCTCATAAAAAAAATTCTCAAGCAAAAGCTCAAGAATATTTTTCATTTAAGGGTGGAATATCCGGAGTAGTTAATGTACTTCCTCAATTTCTATTTCTTCATCTCTCCAAGTAAAAGTGTCTCCGGCTTTTTTGCCTTCTAGTTCCTGATAGATCGGAGCTTCTGTAGAGATTACATTTACCTTTTTGTCATCTAATGTAACTTCTCCTAGAGCTATTGCTATAAAATAATAGTGTTTTGAAGTTTTTATTACACTTCCAAATTTTACATTTTCAGAATAATGCTCTCTATCTACTCTGCTCAACTGCTGCTTCATTTTTTGAGAGTTGTCTAGATAAGTAGCATATTTCTCAAAATCGCCTAGCAATTCGCCTTTACTTCCTTCTTCATCATAATCGGTATGAACATCATTAGCCACCATAGACTCTTTAATGTTGTCCATTTCTTTTTGATATTTATCTATTTGATTGTTAATTTTAATCAAACAAGTGTCGAATAATTCTTTCTTGTTAATTTTCATTTTGATTGTTTTTTTAAAAGTAGTTATACCTTCATAACTGAAAGAATATTTTACAAATATTTAATATTTTCATCAACACACCTATAAGTCTACAGACTTATAAAGATTAAATATAAGCCTATAGACTTATAAAATATAAATATAAGTCTACAGACTAATATTTTTTATTATATTTGAAATATGATAGCAGTATTAACAGCAGATCTTATAGACTCTACCCTTTATGAAGAAGAGATCTTAGAAACCGTACTTGATAGCCTTTCGGAAGAATTCGAAAAGTTAACAATGCAATATGGAGCAGAACATGTGCGCTTCAATATATACAGAGGAGATAGTTTTCAAGGAATAATTAGCAAACCAGAAACTGCATTAGAGATCACCTTACAAATTAAGACAGCCATTAATAAGATACATTTAAAGGAAACAAAGAAGAATAAGGCCTATTCAAAAATAGCCGACTTTAAAATGGCCATAGGAATAGGTACTCAAGATTTTGAGAGAGAATCTATTTCAGAGTCTAATGGACAGGCATTTCTATTTTCGGGAAGAACATTAGATACTATGAATAATGATTTTAGAAAAACCTTGATAAAAACTGAAGAAGAAGCAATAAATGAAGAGTTTAATACCGCCTTTTATTTACTAGATACATTAACCGATAAATGGAGTACAGCTTCTGCAGAAGTTGTTTATTATCTTTTAAAAGGCATGAAAGAGCGTGAAGTGGCAACAGCTATAAATATCAGTCAGTCTGCTGTAAATCAACGTAAAAAAGCTGCAGGCTGGGACGCAATTTTAGGATTAATAACTAGGTTTGAAAAAGTAATTAAAACAAGATTTGTAGATGGAAACTAGTATTATGATCTTGTTGCAATTACTTATTGCACATATCTTAACAGATTTTGTGGTTCAGCCTAGCAGTTGGATAATACATAAAAGAAAATATAAACACAAGTCTTATCTGTTAGCAATTCATTGTTTAATAGCAGGTTTTTTAAGTGTGCTTTTACTTCAGCAACTAAGCTTATGGTATATTGGTGTCTTTATAAGCGTAACACATTATCTAATAGATTGGTGGAAATTAACAAAAAAGGAAGACACCTTAAAATACTTTTTGTTAGATCAATTATTTCATATAGTAATGATTTTTATGGCGTGGTTATTCATTACAAAAAGCTTTGATAATATTTTACCGTTTATAAATTACTGCCTAAATTCAACAGCTGTCTTAGCTATTGCAGGCGCTTATTTAATAGTGATCTTTCCAACCGGATTTTTAATAGGAAAAGCTACCCAACGCTGGCAGTCTGAAATAGAAATTACTCATCAAAAAAATAGTTTGGAAGCTGCAGGTAGATATATTGGTATTTTTGAAAGAATCTTAGTACTTACCTTTATCATCACCAATAATTTTTCAGCAATAGGTTTTTTAATTGCAGCAAAATCTATTTTAAGATTTAGCGATAAATCTGAAACCGGAGCTCGTAAACAAACAGAGTATGTGCTTATTGGAACGCTCATGAGCTTTGCAATAACAATATTACTCGGCCTAATGGTGCGCCAACTGATCTTCTAAAAGCTGAATATTACTCAATATTCGCTCTTTTACAATATTCATCATTCGTTTATTCAAAGCTGAAGAATTTGCGATATAAAGTAAATATTCTTCTATCGTAAATTGTCCAATGATAATCCCCTTTAAACTATTTCGAAATTTAATATCACGCTGAATTGCATTTTCAATAAATTGAATTTTCTTTTCTATAGAAAAGTTGTGAAAAGCATTCTTGTGTTTTTGAATATAGTTTCTAAAAACTTCAATAAGTAAATCATTCTGAAGTTTTACAATGGGGCGAAGCGTTCGGTTCTGAAATTGTTCATCGGAACGCATGTTATCTGAAACTTTGGCAGAAGGAATTTCAGGTCTAAGTTTTAATAATTCTAAATCTCGTGGTGTCATAGTTTTAGAGTTTTTTAAATGTAATCAAATATCGGCTTGGATATTTTTAATTACACTTCAAATTGTAAACCACTTATAAACATTTTCTACTACTCGTTAAAATCGTCTTAATCGTTCTAACCAAACCTTGACTTCTTTTTACCTTTAAGAAAATAACAATTATACTATGATTATTTCAAAAAATCCATATACAGGAGAGAATATAGCAGAGATTAAGGAATATACCAAAGCAGATATAGAAAAGGCTTTAGACCTTGCAGATAATACATACAAAAGCTGGAAGCAAACTACTTATAAGCACAGATCAGAATTAATGATGAAAGCTGCTGCAGAGCTTAAGAAGAATAAAGAAGAATATGCAAAAATGATCACTTTAGAAATGGGGAAACCTATTTCTCAAGCTGTTGCAGAAATTGAAAAATGCGCTTGGGTTTGTGAATATTATGCCGAAAATGCTGAGCAGCATTTAGCTAATGAAGTTATAAAGACAGATGCTACCAAGAGTTATGTTTCTTATGAACCGATAGGTGTAGTTTTGGCCGTAATGCCATGGAACTATCCCTTTTGGCAAGTATTTAGATTTGCTGCTCCGGCACTCATGGCTGGAAATATTGGCGTTCTTAAACATGCTAGTAATGTAATGCAATCTGCAGAAAATATTCAAAAAGTGTTTGAAAGAGCAGGTTTCCCAAAAGGATGTTTTCAGAATTTACCTATTTCTAGTGCTAAAGTGGAAGGTATCTTAAGAGACAAGAGAGTGAAAGCTGCTACTTTAACAGGAAGTAAACCTGCGGGAAGTTCTGTAGCTTCCATTGCGGGAGAAGAGATAAAAAAGACTGTTTTAGAACTAGGAGGGAGCAATGCGTTAGTTGTTTTTAAAGATGCCAATATCGAAGAGTCGGTTAAAACTTGTGTTCAGGCAAGATTTCAAAACACAGGACAAAGTTGTATTGCTGGTAAAAGATTGATTTTACACGAAGATATCGCGGAAGAATTTTTAGAAAGTTTTTCTCAACAAGTAAGAGAATTAAAAAGCGGAGATCCTTTAGATGAAGACACTTATATAGGAGTTTTAGCAAGAGAAGATCTAGCAGAAGATCTAGAAAAACAAGTTAAAGAATCTGTAAAAGCAGGTGCTAAAATACTTTTAGGTGGTAAAAGAGATGGAACCTATTTTGAACCAACTATTGTAAGCAATGTAACGAAAGAGATGCCGATCTTTAAAGAAGAGACCTTTGGCCCGGCAATTTCTGTTATTACCTTTAAAGATGATATGGAAGCGGTAGATCTGGTGAACTATTCTGATTTTGGATTAGGGGTATCCATATTTACGGAAGATGTAAGGAATGCAGAGAAATTAGTGCCAATGTTTGATGATGGTGCCGTGTTTGTGAATGAACTTGTAAAAAGTGATCCTAGATTACCTTTTGGAGGAACAAAGATTTCAGGTTACGGTAGAGAGTTGTCTGAGCATGGAATACGAGAATTTGTAAATAGAAAAACTGTTTACTTTCATAGTTTTAAATAATCTAAAATGAGAGAACAACATATAGCAATTACAGTAGATGCAGCTGTGTTTTATAAAACAGATCATCAGTTAAAACTGTTATTAATCAAAAGAAAAAATGATCCATTTAAAGACCAATGGGCATTACCTGGAGGATTTTTAGAAGAAGGTGAATCTTTAAAAGATGGAGCGTTAAGAGAATTAAAAGAAGAAACCGGTTTAACCAATATCGATATCAACCAGATTGAAGCTTTTGGAGCACTTAGTAGAGATCCTAGAGGAAGAACAATTTCTATTGCTTTTATGGGATTATCAAAAAAGGAGGAAAAGGTAAAAGGAGCCGATGATGCTCAAGATGCGAAATGGTTTGATGTAAAAGAATTACCAAAATTAGCTTTTGATCATTCAAAAATCATTGAAGCAGCACTCTCAAAATTATAAGAATTGCCTATCTTCCTTTTATTAAAAATCAGAAATAAATTTAAATGAGATTTCATACAAGAAAATGGGTAAAACCTCAAGATTTAAATCCTAATGCGAGCCTGTTTGGAGGGAGATTACTGGAATGGATAGATGAAGAATGTGCTTTGTATTCTATCATTCAGTTAGAGAATCCAAAAGTTGTTACAAAATATATGAGTGAGATCAATTTTAGTAGTTCTGCAACTCAAGGCGATATTATTGAAATTGGTATAGATGTAGTAAAATTTGGTACTTCTTCTCTTACTTTAAAATGTGAAGTTAGAAATAAGATGACTCGAGAAACCATAATTACTATAGAGAATATAGTTATGGTGAGTTTAGATACAGATGGAAAGCCTAAACCACATGGCAAATCTAGAATAGAATTTGTAAAAGATAGAATTAAGGATTAAGATTTTCGAGGCAGTGCGTCCTTTTTATTATTAGATATTCTAAAAGGGAAATCATTTTCTTTTCCATAGAGCTTGATTTCCTGGATATCTGCAGGCATATAATAACCATGATCTTCCAACGTTTCTTTAACCGCTCTCACAACATTTCCTTTTGTGATGAGTGCCATTCTTCTAAAATCTTTAGTATCTACCCAGAAAAAGACTTTTAAATTAACCGTACTTGTATCTAATTTATCTTCTATCACGAAATTTTCGTGTTCTTCATCTTCAATTACGTTAGGTTCATTTCTCAAGGCTTCCAGAACTACTTCTTTAGCGCCTGTAATATTATCTTCGTAGGCTATTCCAATTATAAAATCCCATCGGTAAAAACCATCTTCTGTATAATTTGTTACCGGTTTTGTAAGCACATCGCTATTGGGAATATAAACATCCTTTCCATCGAAAGTTTTCAGCTTAGTATACCTAAATTCCATAGCCTTCACTTTTCCAAAATTGCTTCCAATTTCTACTGTATCGTTTACATTAAACGGTCTATTAAAAGCTAATATTACTCCGGCTATAAAGTTTTCACCAATATCTTTAAAAGCGAATCCAAGAATTACGGCACTCGCTCCGGCAGCAGTTAATATACCTGTAGCTATCCCGCCCAAACCTGCAGCTCGCAACCCTAACATTATGGCAATGGTGGTAAGTAATAGTCTTATTACTTTACCAAGAAATTTACTCATGAGAGGATCATGCGTATGAGCAGAGATTTTACGTCTTGCAAAACCACCAACCCACATTCCAATTAGAACACCAAGAATTATAATTAATAACCCAAACCCAATCCCGGGTAGTTGATCTATTAAGTTATGGTAAAAATGATTGAACGCTTCATTTAAATTGGTAGAACCCTCTGTGTCGTTTTGTTGCATAAAACTGAAATTTCAATAAAAATAGTAATTAGCATTTATAAACCTCATAACTAAATGTTAGGGTTTTAGATAAATACTATTTGATAGAACTAATATTACTGGCCTAAATTCTCTCCTTTTTTAGCTTTTTCTTCAAGAAGATCTTCTATTTGCTCATTAGCACGTTTTAATTGCCCCTCTGTAGGTGGCTTAGGTTTTTGTTCTTCGGCTAATTCAGGCTCTAAGCTTAACTGTATAAAAAATGGATAATGATCTGATTTTATATTTTCTCCAGTTTTAATATCTACAACACGAAATTCTTCAGAAACCATGAAGTGATCTAGAGGCCATCTAAACAAGAAACTTCCTGCATCAAAAGAATTATAAAAACCTCTACCAATTCTAACATCTAATAGTCTACCTGCATTTTTTAATAATCTTGATGTAGAAGACCATGCAACATCGTTAAAATCTCCAGCCACAATGGTTGGTAATTTTCGTTCTCTGGCCATTTTTGCTACAAACATCATTTCTCCATCCCTATCTGCTGAAGATGGATTTTCTTGTGGCATTGGCGGAGTAGGGTGAATAGCATGAAACATAAATTGTTTCCCAGATCTCATTTTAATAATCGTATGAATGGATGGAATAGAATCATCTACAAGAAAACGAAGTTGTGGTTCTATCATTTCCAGTTTAGAATATAAAAGCATTCCGTATGTATTATCTATAGGAGCTTCAACTCTATATGGATATTTAGACACGGCTTCTTTTACTTGATCCATCCAAATACTGTCGGTTTCCATAAGCAAAATAATGTCTGGATCTTTTCTTTTGATTTCATCATTAAGCAAATCGAACTTTGAATTTTTCTGAAGGACGTTCGCAGAATAGAATTTAATTTCATCTCTTTTACTTACATCTTCGGAAGCTTTTCCAACTTCAAAAGGAGCAAACGCGGTATACGGCGAAATTTTAGCAATCTGATACACTAAACAAGCAGAGATAATAGTAACAAATACATAATCTTCCCACCATTTCACATCAAATTTAATGAAGTAGGAAACCAGTGCCACAAAGGTTAAAATTGTTAGCTGGATATGAGGAAAATCAAACATTCTTATCCACCAAAAGTCGGCAGCAACAATAGGAATTAAGGTTAAAACAATGGCCAGGATTCCAAAACCTTGTAAGAATCTTTTAAACTTCATAATATTGGTAGGTTGGTTAGGTTATAAAAGGGTGGAATATAGATAATTTTTTTAAAATGCTACTTATTAAGATTGCTTATATAGTTTCCAAGTTCTTGAATATCGTCTCCTGAAGGAGATTCGAATAATTTTAAATCGAAATAAGGAACAGCTGCAATAAGGTGATCAAAAATATCTGCGGCAATATATTCGAAGTTTTCCCATCGTTTATCCCGGCTAAAGCATAGCACTTCTAAAGGAATACCTTGCGGTGTTGGTGCCAAATGTCTCACCATCATATACAACTCTTTATGCACAGCAGAATGATCATGTAGGTAAGAATCTGCATATTTTCTAAAGATTCCTAAATTGGTCTGATTTCTACCATTAATAGGAAGTGTTGTATCTATTTTATTATTAGAATTATATTTATCAATCTCCTTTTGTCTGTGTTCCAAATAAGGAGCTATCAAACTAATTTTTTTCAATTTTTCTAAATCTTCGGGAGAGATGAATTTTACAGAATTCTGTTTGATATAAATAGATCTTTTAATTCTGCGCCCTGGCGATTCCTGCATACCACGCCAGTTTTGAAAAGAATCTGAAATTAAGCTGTAGGTAGGAATAGTGGTAAAGGTATTATCAAAATTCTGCACTCTTACTGTTGCAAGATTAATCTCTGTAACAGTTCCATCTGCTCCATACTTACTAAAAGTAATCCAGTCTCCAATTCTAACAATATCATTTACAGAAACTTGAATAGAAGCTACAAACCCAAGGATGGTATCTTTAAATACCAATAATAGAATGGCCGATGCCGCACCTAAGGATATAGCAAAACTTATAACAGATTCTCCGGTAACTTCAGAAAAAATAAACATGAAGCCAACTACCCATACAAAGATCATCAAGACCTGTATATAACTATCTATTGGTTTATCTTTAAAAGAATCTTGAGTACGAAGGTAATTTTTAGTGGTTCTTAAGATGCTTCTGCAAATCCAAACAATTAAAAGAATTACATAAACATTGGTAAGAAAAAGTACACCTTTTAAGGTGAAAACATGATCTACTAAGATGTAAGGAATACTGGCGTAAATAATGAAGATTGGAATTACCTGACCAACATATTTAGGGAAATTACTTTTAATAAGAAAATCATCAAAAGTGGTTTTGGTCTTATTGGTAAAAGTTCTGAACGATTCTATTACAAAGCGTCTTATAATATAATTAACCAAAATGAGTAGCAGCAAAAGTCCTACTAAGTTGATGGCTAAATTTAAATAGCTTGCTACCACAGGATTCATTCCTTGGCTTATAAAACTTTCTTCTAAGAAACAGCTGATGTATTTAAGATCGGTAAAACGTTCCATAATTATAAATATTTCTTTTCTGCATAAAAAGGCCCTAACGGTAATACCGAACATATTACTATTATAAACAATGTCTTTTTAGACCAGTTTAATTGATTAAAAAGTATAATGGCACCAAGAATATAAGATATAAATAAAACGCCATGTGCCATTCCTACTATTCTTACATAGATATCTATATGATATATATATTTAATTGGCATGGCTATAAGCAAGAGAAGTAAGAATGAAGTTCCTTCTAAAATGCTAATAATTTTGAAAATTTTTATTTGATGTTGTAAATCCATTCCTTTTAAATTTCATGCAAAGATAATTTTTATAGGCAGAGAGGAATCACTTATCTTGAATTATCGAATGGTACCATAAATAATTGTTAATTCAAGCTTATATTATTCTCATTTGAACCAAAATTATAGATGAAGTCTTTCATTTTTGCTAATTTGCGGCTTCGTATAAAAATAGAAGATGAAATCTAAAATATTAGTTACCGGAGGTCTCGGTTTTATTGGTTCTCATACCGTTGTTGCTTTAATTGAGCAAGGTTATGATGTGATAATTATAGATAATTTATCAAATTCATCTATTGATGTGTTAGCTGGAATTACCAAGATAACTCAGGTTACACCAGAATTTGAAAATATAGAGCTTCGTAATAAAGAAGATGTAACAACATTTTTTGAAAAACATCAAGACATTAAGGGAGTTATTCATTTTGCTGCTTCAAAAGCTGTTGGTGAAAGTGTAGAAGATCCTTTGTTATATTACGAGAACAATCTTTCTACTCTTATTTATATTTTAAAACAATTAAGTAAGAAAGAGGAAGCCAATTTTATATTTAGTTCCTCATGTACTGTTTATGGGCAAGCAGATAGTTTGCCAATAAGTGAATCTGCACCTGTTAAGAAAGCAGAATCTCCTTATGGTAATACGAAGCAAATAGGGGAAGAGATCATAAAAGATACTTGTAAGGTTCATCCAAATTTAAAAGCAATATCATTACGTTACTTTAATCCGATAGGTGCACATCCAAGCTCAGAAATTGGAGAACTTCCCATTGGAACACCGCAAAATTTAGTGCCTTTTATTACGCAAACAGCAATAGGAAAGAGAGAACAACTTTCGGTTTTTGGAAATGATTATCCTACAAGCGATGGAACATGCATTAGAGATTATATTCATGTTATGGATCTTGCCAAGGCTCATGTGGTTGCTTTAAAAAGATTGATGGAAAATAAAGCTGAATCTAATTATGATGTATTTAATCTTGGTACTGGTAAAGGAAACTCGGTTTTAGAAGTTATAGAAACCTTTCAAAAAGCTACAGGAGAAAAATTATCTTATAGAATTGCAGATAGAAGAGAAGGGGATATTACTGCGGCCTATGCAGATACTAATAAAGCGAATTCTATTCTTGGTTGGAAATCTGAACGCGAGTTGGACGAGGCGCTAAAAAGTGCTTGGAAATGGGAAAAAAAGGTTACTGCAGAAGAAAAGAATAATTAAACATACAAGAATTTAATATAAAAGGGTTTAGATAACAGTATCTAAACCCTTTTTTTATGCTATTTTACTTGGTTCCATTCACTAAAAATGCGTGAATTACTCCTGGTATCCAACCCAATGCTGTAAGTAGTACACTTATTAAAAAAGTAACTCCTAATCCATGTTTCATGAATACAGCTAAAGGTGGTAATAGTATGTTTAAAATAATAGTTAATAAAGACATATTGATTAGTTTTTTGGTTAACACCAAAAGTATTCATTGAAAGGGCGTTCTTCAAAATCTAAGGGCCATTTGTGTATTATTTAACTAGGAATATGCATCAATTATTAAAATTTTTAAGAACCTTAAATAAAGTATCTTTGTGCCTTTAAAAAATGAAAGAATGAATTTTATAGAATTAGGAGTATCAGAAGAAGTTAATAAAGGATTACAAGAGATGGGGATTTTACATCCAACAAAAATCCAAACTGCTGCCATACCAGTATTATCTAAAGAGAATATAGATTTTATTGGCCAAGCTCAAACCGGTACAGGTAAAACAGCTGCTTTTGGTTTACCATTATTAGCAAAGATAGATCCTGATAATGTAAATGTTCAAGCCTTAATTTTAGCTCCAACACGCGAGCTAGGGCAACAAATAGCAAAACAGCTTTTTAAATATACCAAATACACCAATAAAGTGTTTACAGAAGCAGTTTATGGTGGGGAAAAGATAGATATTCAAATTAATAGGTTGAATAGACCTACACAAATTGTAGTTGCCACTCCTGGTAGACTTTTAGATTTGTTAACTAAAAAGGCTTTAGATATTTCAAATATCCAGACACTAGTGTTGGATGAAGCAGATGAAATGTTAAGCATGGGCTTTAAAGATGAACTGACTCGCATTTTAAAAAAAACCAAAGGAAATAGAAATATTTGGTTATTCTCTGCTACTTTACCTTCAGAACTGAATGAGATCATATCAGATTATGTTTCCAAAGATTGCATGAGAGTTTCTATTGATAAGATGGATGCTGTAAATTCAAATATTCAACATCAATTTGTAGTAGGAGATGATAATAATAAATTAGATACGCTATCTCAGTTTCTTAAAACTCAAGGAAAGAGTAGAGGAATTATATTTACAAAAACTAAAGCTGCAGCAAAAGTGCTTACCAAACAATTGGCGGCCAAAAATTATGAGGTTGGACTTTTAGAAGGAGATATGCTTCAAAAAGATAGAGATAAAGTAATGCGTGCTTTTAAAAATAAATCCTTAAGAATCTTGGTCGCTACAGATGTTGCTGCAAGAGGTATTGATGTAGATAACTTAGCGTATGTTGTACATTATCAATTACCAGATCAAACAGAATATTACACGCACAGAAGTGGTAGAACTGCGCGTGCTGGAAAATCTGGATTATCATTAGTTCTTGTAAATACTAAAGAACAAAGAAGAATCTGGGAATTAGAAAAAGAATTAGGGATTAAATTCTTAAAGATTAAATAGCCAATTATTAGGCTCTAAATTTTCGATATTTTGCCATCATAAACATATAGATAGCATATCCAATAAATCCTGCAGAGACCAAGCCCAACAAGTAAATACCGTATGATGAATCTTCTAAAAAAGAAAAAGCATCGGTAGTGGTTTTGATCTTTGAAGGATTGGATGTTATAGATGCTTTCAATAGAAAATATCCCATTATTATAAATAATACGCCTCTAGATCCCATTCCGAAATAAGCAGAATTCTTGATGGTCTTTCTTCTTTTTTCATCGCTCATAGATTTTAAATCGAATTTTTTTATAAAATCTGCTTTATAAATTCTGATGAATTGATAAATTCCAGTAGCAATAAATATGGCTCCTACAATACCTAGTAAAAGGATACCCCAATCTGTACTTAAAATAGTGGAGTTCTTTCCTGAAGATCCTCCAGATCCTGCAGAAGAGTTTACCACTCTTAAAACAGAATATACCGCTAGTCCCAAGTAAATACAGCCACTAATAAAAAATGCTACTCTTTTAATCATTCCTTTTTTATCGTCGCCAATATTTTCTGGATCGCTAATAGCTTCAGTAAATCGCCAAAAAGCGTAACATGCAAGACCTATTGCTAAAATGATAAGTATAATATTTCCAAAAGTTTGTTTGTCGAGATATTCTACAACTTGGAATTTTCCAGCTTTTTGTCCCCCTAGATTAAAGGCTGCTAAAAAAGTAAGTACTCCTGTAATTCCGTAAACTGTTCCTTTGGCAACATATCCAAAGCGGGCAGTTTTCTTTAATTTTTCATTCATTTTAATAAAAATTGGTTGGTGACTAAAAATAAATAATTAGACACAGAATGAAATGGAATTAGATAAACTTTATGATAAAAAAGAGGTGTTACGTGGTTTTTGGAGATTTAAACCATACCGAAAATAACTAATGCGTAAGCATAAAATCGAACAAATCTTAGCAAGCCAAACATTAGATAGCTCATAAAAGGGAATCTTATAATTCCTGCGGCAATACTACTCATGGCAAATGGAATTGGTAGTAAGGCACCTACAATTATTAAGAATCCACCCCATTTTCTTGCATTTTTAATATGAGCGGCCAAATTTACTTCCATTTGCCTGTGTACGGAAGGAATTTTGGTAATTCCTACTCCAATAAAATAGGAAACCACGCCACCAAGGTAAGAAGCAGCAGCAAGTAAGGATAAGTAAAATATAGGAAGCGCAGATTTACCTGCCCAAGCAATAAATAATTCAGGGGGAACTAATCCTAATAATGATTCAGATGCAAAAAAAACGGAAATGATACCTGCAGGAGAATAGGTTTCGGTGATGGTAACCAAGACCTTATTCAAATCTAGAACAAAATAGTCTATTGCAAAAACTGCTGCAATAACTACTATAATTGGGATGATTGCTTTTTTTAAACTTTTTCCCACAAATTTATAAAACCCCGTATATCCATAATACTGGTGTAGTAAACGCAAGCGCGATTTCTTTTTAGATTTCGCATCCTTTTTCATGCAGTTATCTTATTAGGTAAGCTTATTTAAAAAAAGGTGGATATATGAGGTTGATACTTTTAAGAATATTAATTCTCTTCAGCATATGCCTGTAATTCCTTACTGTATTCTCTAAGATCCATCTCATTATTCTTAATAGAAGTATCAGACATTAGAGACATAAGGTAATCTAAGCTTTCTTGTGGATCAGATTCTGGAGTGGCAGAAGCTTCTTCCTCTTCATCCAACGGCTCGTCATCTGGAATAGCGATATCAAATGTTTGATAAGTTTCAATATGCTCAAAGGTTAATCGTATAACCTTGGCTAATAAAGGATTTTCTTCTTCTACAGCATAAGGGCGAAGCTCTTTTAAGTCTTCCACCAACGTGTTAACAATTATTCCGTTACGCATTAAATCGCGTTGAATCTTATCTATTAATTTTTGACCTTTTGGATTTTTCAACTTTAAGAGATTTTTGTGGTATTAAAACTTTTCTAACTGCTTAAAAACGCACTTTTGGTGAATTTTTAAGTGAAAGCAAAGTTAGTTTATTAAAGTATTTTCGAAAGAATTTTGACAATTTTTTATAAAGATTTTAATATTAAGTTTAAAGTCTTCACTCTTAGTAATGTTGAAAGGTTAAATGCAGAATTAACAAAGTCTTAGTTTCAAAAATTTTACCACTTCTCGCATCTTTATTAGCTTTAAGCATTGAAAAATTTAAAGAAAAAGAAATGGAATCATTAAAATCAAAAGTAGCATTTATTACCGGTGGAAGTAAAGGTATTGGTTACGGAGTAGCTGAAGCTTTACTAAAACTAGATATGAGAGTTGCTATTACAAGTAGAACAAAAGAATCTGCAGAAGAAGCAGCTAAAGAATTAGCTAAAATTGGAAAAGGAGAAATTCTTGGTTTGGAAGCAGATGTGCGAAATTATAAAAGTCAAGAAGACGCGATACAAAAAGCTATTTCTAAGTGGGGACAACTAGATGTGATGGTTGCTAATGCAGGAATTGGTCATTTTGGAAACATTGCAGATTTAAGCATTGAAGATTGGCAAGAAACTATCGATACTAATTTATCAGGGGTATTTTATAGCTTAAAGGCAGCCATTCCGGGATTAAAAAAATCTAAAGGGTATGCAATAACTATTTCAAGTTTAGCAGGAACAAATTTCTTTGAAGGTGGAACAGCCTATAATGCAAGTAAATTTGGAGTTACTGGACTTACTCAAGCGGCTATGTTAGACCTTAGAAGTCATGGTATTAATGTAAGTACCATTATGCCAGGATCTGTGGCAACACATTTTAACGACCATACACCTAATAAAGAAGATGCATGGAAAATCCAAAAAGAAGATATTGGAGAATTGGTGGTAGATTTATTAAAAATGAATCCTAGAACTTTACCAAGTAAAATTGAGGTAAGACCATCTCAACCACCATCTAAATAATTGGTTGAATTATAATAAAAAAAGCCGACAGTGTTGTCGGCTTTTTTTATGCAAATAAATGTTATATAGTTCAGCTTTTAAGAGTTTTTTGATTTGGAATAAGTAATATCTTTAGAAAAAATTATTTCAATTGAAATACATTACCAGAACTGTTTGGATCTTATCTTTAGTAAGCCTTTTTACAGACACAGCAAGCGAAATGTTGTATCCTGTAATGCCTATTTATCTTAAATATATAGGCTTCTCCATAGTATTAATTGGAGTTTTGGAAGGTTTTGCTGAAGCTATCGCAGGTATAAGTAAAGGGTATTTTGGTAAACTATCAGACCTCTCCAAAAGAAGAGTTCCTTTTGTTCAGTTAGGGTATACTTTTAGTGCTATTTCTAAGCCTATGATGGCTGTTTTTATATTTCCAATTTGGATATTTTTTGCCAGAACAATAGATAGATTTGGAAAAGGACTAAGAACGGGAGCAAGAGATGCTATGCTTTCTGAAGAAGCTTCAGCTAAAACAAAAGCAAAGGTTTTCGGTTTTCATAAATCTATGGATACTTTTGGAGCTGTGTTAGGGCCAAGTTTTGCTTTGCTTTATCTTTATTACAATCCTGAAAATTATAAAACGCTATTCTTTATTGCATTTATTCCAGGAGTTTTGGCAGTTGCGTCAACGTTTTTTTTAAAAGATAAGCATAGAGAATCCAGAGTGGAAGTAGCTAAAACTTCATTTTTCTCTTTCCTTGGCTATTGGAAACATAGCAGTTTAGAATATAAACGTTTGCTTTTAGGCTTACTTGTATTCACTTTTTTTAATAGTTCAGATATATTTCTTTTATTAAAAGCAAAAGATGCTGGATTAGAAGACTATCAAGTAATAGGAGTTTATATTTTTTATAATTTAATATATGCTCTTTCAGCATTTCCTTCGGGGATTTTAGCAGATAAAATAGGTTTTAAGAAAATGTTTGTCTTCGGATTATTACTTTTTTCTATTGTTTATTTCGGAATGGGACTTACGGAAGATTTTACCATTATCATCGCTCTGTTTTTTATTTACGGAATTTATGCTGCTGCTACCGAAGGCGTCTCTAAAGCATGGATTAGTAATATCGTAAATAAAGATCATACGGCTACTGCTATAGGCATGTATTCTGGATTTCAAAGCATATTTGCAATGCTAGCAAGCTCTATGGCAGGAATATTATGGTATACATTTGGTTCTTCTACCACATTTTTAATCACGGCAATTGGAACACTGCTTATAAGTGCTTATTTTCTAATAGTTGTAAAAAGCCCTGTTTATATAGAGAATAAATCTTCTTAACACATCTTGGGAGAATCAGTTAAACCTAAGCTAAATGATATTTGAAATTTCTGTAAACTTATGTTCATGCTTAAATTTGCAAAAAACAAGAAAAGTTATGAGCATTAAAGGAAAAGTTGTAATAATTACAGGAGCATCGAGTGGTATTGGAGAAGCAACCGCAAAAAAGCTTTCTCAAGAAGGAGCTAAAGTTGTTTTATCTGCAAGAAGAAAAGATAGACTTAATAAACTTAAAGAAGAAATTGAAAAGGCAGGTGGTGAAGCTTTAGTTGTTACAGGAGATGTTACAGAAAAAGACGATTACAAAAAAATAATTTCTCAAACTTTAGAGAAATTTAAAGGGATTGATGCTATTATTAATAACGCTGGGCTAATGCCATTATCTTATATCAAGAATCTTCATACCGATGAGTGGGATACTATGGTAGATGTAAATATTAAAGGTGTTATGAATGGTGTAGCAGCTGTTTTACCAACCTTTATGGAGCAAAAGAGTGGTCATATCATCAATATTTCTTCTAGCGCAGGTAGAAAATACTATCCAGGAGGTGCCGTTTATTGTGCTACTAAAGCAGCGGTAAAAATGTTTTCTGAAGGTTTAAGACAAGAATTGGCTCCAAAATATGGTATTAATGTTACTTCTATTGAACCAGGTTTTGTTGCTACAGAATTAACTGAGACCATTACCGATGAGGAAATCAAAAAAGATTTAATGCCAATGGTTAAAGATCTTACTACTTTGGAGGCTGAAGATATTGCGGAAGCAATTTTTTACGCTTTAGCACAACCTAAAAGAGCTAATATCAACGATGTATATATTATGCCTACAGATCAAAAGGAATAATATGTTATCAGAATTATAAAAAAAGGCATTGATTAATTTCAATGCCTTTTTTTATAAAAATCATTTCACTAAATATTTTTTTAACACTTACAAGTCTGAAATACAATGATTTATATTTATATTTCGCTGTAATTTTGATTAAATTAATAGTTCCGGAATATTAGTTTAAAAATTTGCGTTATGAAAAGATATGTACTCTCCGTTTTTATTTTAATTCTAATTTCTAGCGCTTGTTCTAAGATTCCACCGCCGGTTAAAAATCACTTATTAAAAAATAGCACCTTCGTATATCTCTATTTTGAAACAGAAGAAGAATGCTTAGAAAATCAACCGTATCCAGATTTTTTCATCAATTGTTATCAGCAGTTAGATTTTTTGGAGGATAATAAAATAAGACTTGTTTTAAGTGATATTATTTATGATGGTAATTATAAAATAGAATCAAAAAACATTAAAATTTCCATGGAACCAAATTCTGAAATACCAAGTGGCGAATTGACATTCGAATTTTTAAATCCTAATATTATTTATAATATAGAAGATAAAACCTACTGGAAAAGAGTTCGTGGAAATTCTGTTTGGGATTAGCATCTTTAGATCTTCTTTTTTATAAAGTAACGAAGAATATTTTTCGAAAACATTAACGCTCTTAAAAATAGTAGCGGCTATATTTGTTTTACGACTAAAGATTTTACTATTGAAGATTCTTAACATTGATTTTAAAGCGGGACTGCAGGAGTTTTCAATTTTCCTTAAAAGCACCGATTTTTCCAAAGCTATTATTCTTGCTTTGGCAATTACAGTACCAATAACTATCGGAGCGAATACCAATCATTTAGAAATGGGGATTGCTTTGGGATTAGGAGCACTTTTAAGTTCTCCTAGCGATGTTACAGGAAATACAAGACATAAAAATTTTGGTATCATACTTTCATCCATCCTTGCAATTCTTGCAACTTTAGTAGGTGGATATAAGCCGGATGAATTTTGGGTGATCTTATTAATATTAGGAGCAACAACTTTTTGCCTTTCTTATTTGGCTGTTTATGGGTTTAGAGCTTCGCTAATTAGTTTTTCAGGGTTATTTGCTTTGGTGCTTAGTTTTGCAAGCCTTTCAAAAACTATGGAAGTCTATGAGAAAGCCTTGATAATTGGCCTTGGTGGACTGTGGTACTTGTTTCTATCAATTATTTGGAATAAGATAAACCCTAAAGGTCAAACAGATCAGTTCATGACTCAAAATTTGGAACTTACCTCCAAATATATTGGTATTCGAGCCAAATTATTGAAAAGCGGAATTGAGCGATCTTCTTTACTTAAAGAATTGCACAATCTTCAAAACGAGCTGAATGAAAACCATCAAAAGCTTCGGGAAATATTAATTACTTCTAGAAAATCTTCAGGATATTCCAATTTTCAGCGTAGACGTTTATTAGCTTTCATACAAACGGTGGATATTTTAGAGCTGGCAATGGCTCACCCAATAGATTATGAAAATATGGATAGGTTGTTAAAAGATCATCCAGAAAGAATTTTACCATTTCAACAATTTGTGCTGACGCTTTCAAATAAATTACATGATCAGTCGGTACGTCTCCAACAAAATAAAAAGCTCGATAAAAATTTAAATTTAAGAAACTCCCTATTAGAATTAAAGAAAAAGCTAGATGCGTATCTTACAGACAGCAGTCCGATAGATACGGAAGCTTATTTAGTGCTTTTAAATTCTTTTGAATATTTAGAGAATCAGGTAGAAAAAGTAGAAAAGATTGATGAACTACTTTTAAATCCAGACCTAACTAATTTGAGACTTATCCAAAAAGATGATGCTCTACAGTTTTTAAGTCCGCAGGAATATGATCCAAAGATCTTATTAGAAAATTTCAATCTTAAATCGGCTATATTCAAGCATGCTTTAAGAATTTCATTGGTTATGATGATTGGTTATAGCATTGGAGAATACTTTTCTTTTCAAAATGCTTACTGGATCTTACTTACTATTATAGTAATTATGAGACCTGGGTATGGTCTAACTAAAGATAGATCTAAGCAACGTATTATTGGAACCATTATAGGAGCAGCAATATCGGTTGGAATTGTTTTAGTAATTCAAAATGTAGTTGTTTATGGAGTGTTAGGTGTTGGTTCCTTGATTATGGCGTTTTCTATGATCCAGAAAAATTATAAGACAGCAGCCGTGTTTATTACACTCAGTGTAGTATTTGTTTATGCACTTTTAAGACCAGATGTTTTAGATGTTATTCAATTTAGAGTTGTAGATACCTTGGTGGGTGCAGGATTAGCGGCTATTGGTAATTTTTTACTCTGGCCTTCATGGGAGATTTTAGGTATTAAATCTATCATTAAATCTAGTATAGAAGCAAATCAAAAATTCTTGTTGGAAGTTAATTTGCTTTATCAAAATAAAGGTACTGTGCCTAATAGCTATAAATTGAAAAGGAAAGATGCTTTTTTAGAAACCGGAAATCTTAGTGCAGCATTTCAAAGAATGACACAAGAACCAAAATCTAAACAAAGGGATCTTGAATTAATTTACAAATTGGTTGTTCTTAATCATAGCTTTTTAACCTCCTTGGCATCTATGGGTTCTTTTATAAAAACGCATTCAACCACTCCGGCATCAAATCATTTTAAAAACTTAGTAGAGGCAGTGAATGTAAATCTATGTCAGGCGGTAGATTTGCTTTCAGATAAACAAACTGAAATTAACAGCGAGCAACCTGAAAATTTAAAGGTAGCACTACAATTCTTTCATGAAAATTTTAATGAAATGATTAATAAAGAGAATTCTATAGATCTGTCTAATGGTAATCTTCAGGAAACTCAATTAATATTTACTCAATTAAAATGGTTGCTTAATATTTCTCAAAACCTAGTTACTACCATTTCAAAAACTAACTTTTAACTGATTAAAACGAAACCAATTTTAAGTAATAAAGCCATCCTTTTGAGATGGCCTGAACAAAAATCTATTTTCTTATTTTCTAATGTTTAGATCCAGATTTTTTAGGATCTGCTTTTTTAGTATCCTGTTTTTTAGGATCTTGTTTAGGTTGTGGTTTGCTTGAATTTCCTTGTTGCTTTTCCATGATATTAATTTTTAAGTGATTAACATACTAAATGTACTTAAATAAATAGCTTAATATTCTGATTTTTAGAAATTTAACATCGATTGTAGCTGTTAAATATTTTAGCTTAAAAACGCTCATTTCAAGTTAATTTATAGCTTAATTTTTGATAAAATCAAGTATTTCTTCAAAGCCAATTGACTAACTTTGATTTTAGCGGAAAAGAATTGTTAAGAATTACAATCAAATTCGACTTAAAACCAGAAAAAAGCTTAATTATCTTTTCATATTTTAATCTATGGATAAAGAACAAATCATTAAAAAAATTCAACTTCAAAAGAAGTTACCCAACTTAAAATATGAGATTAAGGAACGCACCGAAGGATTTACCAACAAATTGTTTTACACGCTTTTCGATCAGGATACCGATGTAAAAAAAAATATAGATATCCTTGAAGAGGAATTTATAAAATTAGCAAATCTTGTATGTTGGGAGCCTGGTTCTCCTTGTCGAGAAATTTGGCAATCTTATTTAGAGATCCTTCCCGAAATATTAGAAAAATTAAGCAAGGATGCTCTGTTAATTGCGGAAAATGATCCTGCAGCCAATTCTGTGGAAGAAGTTTATTTATCATACCCAGGGTTTTTCGCTATTGCTATTTATAGATTAAGTCACGAACTCTATAAATTTGGATTGCCATTAGTACCAAGATTAATGTCGGAGTGTGCACATAAAATCACCGGAACCGATATAAATGCTGGAGCAGAAATTGGGGTTCCGTTTTTTATAGATCATGCTACAGGAGTAGTAATAGGAGAGACAACAATCATTAAGAACAACGTAAAAATATACCAAGGTGTAACGCTGGGAGCACTTTCTGTAGATAGAACTCTTAGAAACTCCAAAAGACATCCTACCATAGAAGATAATGTTACTATTTATGCTAATGCAACTATTTTAGGTGGAAATACAATAATAGGCGCAAATAGCGTAATAGGAGGAAACGTTTGGCTTACTAAGTCTGTTCCAGAAAATTCTATGGTTACCCACAACCCACAAATCAATATTAAAAATACCGTAAAAAATGAGTAACTCAATTATAGACCTAATTGGAAATACGCCTTTGGTAAAAGCCGAAACTTTAGTTAAAAATCCTAAGGTGAGTTTATATTTAAAATTAGAAGGTCAAAATCCTGGAGGAAGTGTAAAAGACCGCGCAGCCTATAACATGATTAAAAGTGCATTGGAAAGAGGAGATATAGACAAGAATTCTAAACTTATTGAAGCCACTAGTGGAAATACTGGAATTGCTCTAGCGATGATAGCTGGAATATTTGGGCTGGATATAGAACTAGTGATGCCCGAAAATGCTACGATAGAGCGCGTTCAAACCATGAGAGCTTATGGTGCTAAAGTAACTTTAACCAGTGCTGATATTGGTATTGAAGGAGCTAGGGATTATGCAGAATCTAAATTAGAAGATCCGTCTTATTATATGTTCAATCAATTTAGTAATGACGATAATTGGAAAGCGCATTACAAAACTACGGGTCCTGAAATTTGGAGAGATACCCACCAAAAAGTTACGCATTTTATATCTTCAATGGGAACTACCGGAACAATTATGGGAACTTCTACTTATTTAAAAGAGCAGAATAAAAATATTCAAATTGTGGGAGTGCAACCTTCAGACAATGCAAGTATTCCCGGAATTAGAAAATGGCCTAAAGAATATCTACCTAAGATTTTTAATCCTTCAAAAGTAGATCAAGTAATTGAAGTGAATGAAGAAGAAGCAACTTTAATGAGCAGAAGATTGGCTACAGATGAAGGCATTTTTGCCGGAATGAGTAGTGGAGGAGCCACAGCTGCAGCAGTTAAATTATGCGAAAGTTTGGATGAAGGTGTGGTGGTAAGTATTATTTGCGATCGAGGAGATAGATATCTTTCTTCAGATTTATTCAAATAAAAACGAGGACTCCTTAATAGAATTCCTCGTTAATACTCTTTTAAATTTAAAAAGTAAGACAAGAATATATTAGTTAGATGCAACACCAGAATTCATAATTACTTTAGGAGTTATTTTGATGTTTTGGTGTTCTTTGCCACGTTCTAATCTAATTCTATATTCCGCTTTGTCAATTCTGTCTAATTTACCGCTGGCAACATATTTATTTTTTACCATAGACCAACCTTTGTACTTTGAATACAGGTTTTCTCTAATTTCTTTAGGAACATAAATATCTTTGAATTGTTGAAAAGTTGAAACTAAATTGCCTTTTTTGTCATAAAAAGCATTTAAAAATCCTTTAGTACTTTTAAAATTCACTTCAAAAGAATCAAAGTTTTTACTTTCAATAGAAGCGATGAATTCTTGAATGTCAAAATTCTTTTTTACATAAGCAATTGGATTGCTTGAAAATTGACCTGCATATTCCTCATTAATTTTAAGTTGAAATTCGTTAAGACCTGTTTGTACAAAAGAAGTCTTAGAATACTTTAAATTAGCCGGATCTAATTCGATAACCTGAGCCTTTACACTGAATATACAGCATAACAGAAATAAATAACACATAATAGCTTTCATAATATTTATATTTAATTGGTTCATATTCTAAATTTAGAACCATATTAATTTTAGTGTTTCTACTTAGGTAGCATTCAAATTTAATTTAACATTTGAGGGTTTTAGCTAGAGACTCTTACCACCTTGATTTTCTAAAAGATGAAGTAAAAGGTTGAGATCTTTGATCTCCATGCTGTTTCTGGAAAGTTTAATAGAACCATTTTTTTTCAATTTCTGAAGATGTCTATTTACTACAGCTCTTGTAGAGCCTATTAGATTGGCTAATTCTTTATTAGAAAGATCGTTGATGAGCTCTAAATTTTTGGAAGTCTTATTTACATTTTTCAAGATCAACTTAAGCAGTCTTGTAGAAATATCTGTAAAAGTCATGTCAGATACCGTATCCTCAAGCATTCTTAACTGAGTGCCGGCATACGGCAAAAAGTTCTTATAATGGTGTGGATTGCTATTGAGCCAACTTCTAAGCCTACTCATAGGAGCAGCCAATACTTTTGCGTCATCCAAACATTCGTAATATACATTATGTTCGCAACCGTCTAATAAGCAAAAGAGATCAAAAACATCACTTTCCGAAAGTAAGAATAAGGTCAACTCTTTTCCATTTAAAGCATCAACCTGATACATTTTTATTCTGCCGGAAAGTATGATATGAAAATGATAGAATAACTTCTCATGATTTATAATACAGGTATTCTTGGGCCAATCTTCTTCATGAAAAAGTGAGAGAAAAGATCTAGAGGTTTGTGGAGGAAGCTTTTTAAATAAAGCACAATTAGTTATTATAGACTTGTAACTCCCGGTATTTAAATAATCCCCATTCATGTAGAGCTGAATTTAAAGGGGGAAAGTTAGATAAGCTTAACTTTGAAGTTTTATAAAGATACTGAATTCCTGATTTTAAAGGAAGTAAAAAAAGTAAAACTTAAAAAGTGATTAAAGATTTTAGATTAGCTTAAAAATCCACTATTTTTGCAAAATTGCTGAAACACTTGATATATGGCCGTTGAAACCTTTGGATTAGAAGAAAAGAAAAATGATAAGATACTTTATGATTATCAACAAGCAGATATAGATAAAATTTTTAATGTAATTGATGCGCATCCATCTAAATATAATTTGCTGTATCAATTACCAACAGGGGGTGGGAAAACTGTAATTTTCTCACAAATTGTTAGAGAATATATACAACGTACCAATAAGAAGGTACTTATTCTTACCCACAGAATAGAGCTTTGTAAGCAAACGTCTAAGATGCTTGCTGAGTTTGGGGTGCTAAATAAGATCATTAACAGTAAAGTAAAAGAGCTGCCAGATCAACAAGACTATATGTGCTTTGTTGCTATGGTAGAAACTTTGAACAATCGTTTGAACGATGAAAAACTGGAGATTGATGATATAGGTTTGGTGATTATTGATGAAGCTCACTATAACTCTTTCCGTAAATTATTTAAATTCTTTGATAATAGTTTTATCATGGGAGTAACCGCAACTCCGCTAAGTTCTAATATTAAACTTCCTATGAAGGATAATTATAGAGAACTTATTGTAGGAGATTCTATCTCTTCCCTTATAGGTAAAGGGTTTTTGGCCCAAGCCAAGGTGTACAGTTATGATGTTGGATTGCAATCTTTGAAGGTAGGTATTAACGGAGATTATACTGTGAAATCATCAGAAGAGTTGTACTCTAACATGTCTATGCAGGAGAAGTTGCTCAATGCATATCTGCAAAGATCAAAAGGAAAGAAGACATTGATCTTTAATAACGGTATTAACACTTCTAAAGAGGTATACGAGACTTTTAGAAGTGCCGGCTACCCAATTAGGCATTTAGATAATACCACTAGTAAAAATGATAGAAAAGACATTTTAAAGTGGTTCAAACATACACCCGAAGCTATTGTAACATCGGTAAGTATATTAACTACAGGATTTGATGAACCTTCTGTAGAAACTATCATTTTAAACAGAGCTACAAAATCTCTTACCTTATATTTTCAAATGATAGGTCGTGGTTCTAGGATTTTGAAACATAAATCTGAATTTAATGTAATAGATCTTGGAAATAATGTTGCCAGATTTGGTCAATGGAGTGCGCCTGTAGATTGGAAACAATTGTTTAGATCTCCAGATTTCTATTTTGAAAACTTGTTGAGTGATGAAGAGATAGAGCGTGAATTTAAATACGTAATGCCTCCAGATCTTAGAAAGCAATTCGCTAATTCTGAATCTGTAGATTTTGATGTAGAAGATGCTTATGATACCGTGATCAAAAAAGGATTAAAATCTAAGGCTGTGTTAGAATGGTCTTTAGACCAGCATGTAAAAATATGTGTAGAAAATAGCGAAGATGTTTTTGACGCGCGAATTCTTGCTAAAGAATTAAAAGATGATATTTCTTCCAGAATTAAGCAATATTCATATTGTATAAGTAAGAGCACAAAAAATTACCGCGATTGGTTGGAAGAAGATTATTCCAGAAAATTAAGGTTACAAATCAATCAGGAATTTGCATAAAATCAACTCTCTGAAATTAGTTTTTCAGAGAGTTTTTCTTTTATATTCATTTATAATATTATAGATCTCTTGCAGCGAAAACGTTTCTATTACCTCATTAAAGTTCAGTATTTGGGTTACCGTCTACATGGATGGCAGCGGCAACCCGGAATAAAAACGGTAGAAGGTCTCATAAAAAAGACCTTAAAATTTATAATGCCAGATCGCAGATTAAAGATCTTAGGCTCTAGTAGAACCGATGCAATGGTCTCTGCAAATCTTGCTGCTTTTGAACTTTTTTTAGAAGAAGAACCAATTTCTAATCTTGATGATTTTTTAGTAATTTTCAATTTAAATCTTCCTCCAGATATTAAAATTGTGGAGATAGAAGAAGTAGACGCCACCTTTAATATTATTCAGCATCCAAAACAAAAAGAGTATTGCTACCTTTTTTCTTTCGGTGAAAAGAATCATCCATTCTGTGCACCATTAATGGCCAATTTTCAGCATGATCTTGATATAAAGCTTATGATGGAAGGAGCTAAAATTTTTCAAGGAATTCATAATTTCAAGAATTACTGTGCCGCGCCTACAGAAAAAACTAAATTCGAAAGGGAAGTACTAGTTTCTGAAATTACAGTAAACAATATGCTTACCGCCAATTTCTTTCCTGAAACTAGTTATGTTTTTAATATTCACGGGGCAGGTTTTTTAAGATACCAGATCAGGTTGATGATGGGTGCCTTAATTCAGTTAGGAAAAGGAGAATTAACGCTACAGCAAATTGAAGAGAGTCTATCTTCAAATAATAATATTACTACTAATTATATAGCTCCAGCTTCTGGATTGATCTTGAATAAGATCGAATTTGAATAATTGCAAATGGTCTTAAATTAGCAGTAAGCTGAAATAATTATTATTAAAATAAATGTCAGGTTGAGCGTATTAACAACCTCTTTTTAATACATCTCTAATCGAAAATATTATCTAAACCTTAGTTAATTCTACTTTTAACCGTTCTCGTCTCCGCTCGAACTGACAACTATTTATTAATTTTCTTCTTTTTCCAAAACCGTCAAAGCAAACCTAATCGTCCAATAATCTAAGGCCTCATTAAAGTGCTCGTAATAAGGTTTTAAAGTTTTAGGATCTTCTAGTTCCACTCTGGCTTTTTTAACTGCATCAAGATCTGCTTTGGATAAGAATTTATTTAAATCTATATCTTTCCCATCTGCATATAACTTTGCTAAATGAGAATAGACAGTAGTGCTCGCTAATTCCCGTTTTTTTGAAATTTCTTCCACACTCAATCCTTCTTTATAAAGCTCATAAGTTACTTTATGAGTATTGCCTTTTTTAGACTTTTTTTTCTCTCTTTTTTCTTTACTAAAGGCAATGATTTCTTTAATGAATTGATATCCGTAATCCTGCATTTTCTTCTGTCCAACTCCGTTAATGGCGATAAAATCTTCATCGGTCATTGGGCGCTGCTTTTCCATTTCTTTTAACGTAGCATCATTAAAAATTAGGTACGCAGGAATATCTTCTTCTTTTGCTAGTTTTAAGCGAAGTTGTCTTAGTTTTTCAAATAGAGAATTATCAGATTTTTGACTTTTCTTTTCTCTGGATTCTTGGATTTCTTTTTGATCTGGAATTTGTGCTAATTGAACTTTAGCTTTTTCAAATAAGACATTTTTAGCCAGTGGTGTGAGCTGAAGGTGATTGTGTTTGTGAAATGCAATTTCTACATATCCAATATTTATTAGCTGAATAATGTATTGTTGAAGATCTCTCCATGAAATATCTTTGGCAATTCCGTAGGTAGGAAGTTGATTGTAATTTTTTTCTAAAACACCTTCATTTTGAGCACCACGTAGCACATCAATAATTACTGTAATTGGTTCTTTTCCTTTAAGTCTATATATACAGGATAAGGCTTTTTGGGCAATGATAGTTCCGTCAAAGAATTTTGGCGGATTTCTACAGATATCGCAATTCTCACAATCTTCCTGTTTTAATTCTCCAAAATAACTCAGCAAGATCTTTCTTCGGCACGTCAGGGCTTCAGAATATTGCTTCATTCTATCTAATTTTGCTAACTGAACATCTTCATTTCCGGAGTTTGATGCAAATTTCTGAAGTTGTAACACATCAGCATAGCTATGAAACAACATAGTGTCAGACGGTAAACCATCTCTTCCAGCACGACCAATTTCTTGATAATAACCTTCCAGATTCTTAGGCATGTTGTAATGAATGACCCATCTAATGTTAGACTTGTCTATTCCCATTCCAAAAGCAATGGTGGCGCAAATTATCTGTTTGGTGTCATTTATAAAATCATCTTGAATCTTAGTTCTTTTGTTGTGTTCTATTCCTGCGTGATAGGCTTCCGCTTTAATTCCTGCAGCTTTTAATTTCGCCGCGATCTCTTCCGTAGTTTTTCGGCTTAAGCAATAGATAATTCCGCTTTCATTCTCTCTATTCTCGATAAAGTCCTGAATTTGCTCGAAACGTTTAATTCCAGGGCGAACGTCTAAACTTAAATTCTTTCTGTCAAAAGAAGCAATATGCTTTTTTGCATTTTGAATATTAAGCTGATTGCAAATATCTTTTCGAGTAGCTTTATCTGCAGTGGCTGTTAATGCGATGATTGGAGTAGAAGGGAAGCGGTTTTTTAGATATCCAAGCTGAGTATACGCTGGTCTAAAATCATGACCCCAGCTAGAGATACAATGCGCTTCATCTATGGCGATCAAACTCACTTTCCCATCGCTCAAAAATCTGTCTATTACCTGAAGACTTTCCGGAGCTACATATAAAAGCTTTAAGTGATTAGTGTCTATCTGCTGAAAGATCTCTTGTTGTTCTGTTTCAGACTGACTGCTGTTTAAAAATGCAGCAGGAACTCCGTTGGCTGTAAGTCCATCTACTTGATCTTTCATTAAAGCGATCAAGGGTGATATTACTAAGGTTATTTGTGGTAATAAGATTGCTGGAAGTTGGTAGCAAATAGACTTTCCACCACCTGTTGGCATAATTACAAGATTGTCTTTGCCTTCAAAAACTGAATGAACAATAGTTTTTTGTAAAGGTCTAAAACTATCATATCCAAAATACTCTTTAAGGGTGTCTAAAAGTTTGGTCTCTTCCATTTTGCAAAAATAGGAGTTACAGATCAAAAAATTCCATAGAGAACATAGAGATTCTTAGCTATTTTCTAATCGATTAATAATCAGAATTGAATTAAGCAGCCTTTAGAAAGGAAACGAAGAAGTAACTAAACCTCAAAACAAAAAAATGTTTTATACTTTTATAGAAATTTAAATCTATGGCGAAACGCAAAAGGCATTTGTTACGTAGGCCCAAATCTACTAAAGCCTTAAATCAAATGCCGGGAACGGTAACCTATATTGGTAGGAAAGAATCTTCCGAAACCAAACTCGATGTAATAGATTACAATAAGAAGATCTACGAACGCTTCAATTCGAGTAGGCCAGAAGATGCTTTTAATTTTGAAAATGAAGATAATAATACTTGGATTAATATTGATGGGTTAAGCAATACGCAGGAGATAGAGAAATTAGGAAAGTATTACGATCTGCATCCTTTAATTCTGGAAGATATTGTAAACACCAATCAGCGGCCAAAAATAGATGAGTATGAAGACTACATTTTCGTGGTAGTGAAAATGCTCTATTTTCCTAAAGACAGCGTAGATAAGAACAATGGAGACCTTGTAATAGAGCACCTGAGTTTAGTTTTAGGAAAAGATTACGTATTAAGCTTTCAAGAGGCTAATGGAGATGTTTTTGATGGAATTAGAGATAGGCTAGCGAATGCTAAAGGTAGAATTAGAAATAATGGAACAGACTATTTATTGTTCTGTTTGCTTGATGCAATTATAGATCAATATTTTGAAGTAATAGATACCATTGGAGATAAGATAGAGAACTTGGAAGATGAGCTATTTCAAGCGCAGCCTAACGATGATATCACCTTTGAAATTCAAGAACTAAAACGAACAATTTTAAGAATCAGGAGAGCTGTTTTTCCATTGCGAGAAGTTATTAGCAGATTGGAAAAAATAGACAGCACTTTAATAGAAGACAAAACCAGAAATTATATTCGAGATCTTTATGATCACACCATTCAAGTTTCAGAAAATATAGATATTTATAGAGAGATGACATGGGGGCTGATGGATATGTATATGACAACCATTAGCAATAAGATGAACGAAGTGATGAAGGTTTTAACCATTATGGCCACCATTTTTATTCCATTAACCTTTATTGCCGGTATCTACGGAATGAACTTCGATTACATTCCGGAACTTCATTATAAATACAGTTATTTTATTTTGTGGGGAATAATGATAGCGGTATTCTTATTGATGATCTATTATTTTAAACGAAAAAAATGGCTGTAGCCATCAGCATAAAAAATTAAAATTCTCAAAGAAATAATTAAATATGAAACTTAATAGCAATTACATTCTTGCACTTACAATAGCATTTACTTCTATACATACTTTTGCTCAAGATATAAAGAATGAAAACACCATTTTTGTTGGGAGTTATACAGAAAATGAAGGTTTTGTAGATGGGCAAGCAGATGGAATTTATACCATAAATCAAAACACAGTAAGCGGAGAACTTACTATGGGTACTACCGTAGCTAAGCTAATGAACCCAAGTTTTGTAAAAGTTTCTAAAGATGCCAAGTATTTATTTTCAATTAGTGAATTGGTGAAAAGTGAAGCTGAAAGTGGATTTATTTATTCATATAAAATTAATAAAGACAATAGCTTAACGCAAATTAGTAAACTTTCTACCCATGGATTTGCACCTTGCCATATTGAAATAGACAAATCCGGAAAGTATGTTTTTATTTCCAATTACTTAGGAGGAGTGGTAATGATGTATGAAGTTGCTGAAAATGGTAATTTGAAAGAAAAGCAGCAAATCGATCTTGCAAATCCTGAGCAATCTCATGCGCATTCGGTTAATATTTCTGAAGATAATAAGCATGCCTATATTGCAGATCTTGGAAATGATAAGATATGGATCTATGATCTTGATGCTGAAAATGGCAGTTTGACACCTAATACCCAAAAATTTGCTGAAGTTGCAGATGGGGCAGGACCAAGACACTTTTCTTTTGCAAAAGATGGTAAATTTGGATACGCTGTTAACGAATTGAATAGCAGTATAAGTACGTTCCAAGTTTTAGAGAATGGCGGACTTCAATTGCTTCAAAATATTTCTACGCTTCCTGCAGGATTTATAAATAAAAATTCTGGAGCAGAAATTCAGGTGCATCCTTCAGGTAAATTCTTATACAGCTCCAACAGGGGAGCTAACAATATTTCGGCATTTAAAATAGATGAAAATACAGGAGAGTTAAGTTTGATCTCTTTTACATCTACTGAAGGTAAGACACCACGAAATTTCAGTATTTCTCCAGATGGTCAATTTTTATACGCAGCTAATCAAGATACGGGAAACATCAGCTCTTTTAAAATAGATTTAGAATCTGGTGAGCTAACTTTAATAGGGACTGTTTTAGAGGCTAAAAAACCTGTTTGCTTAGAGTTTGTAGAATAAGCTCTGTTATTCGCTCATAAGCTCTAAAAATTATATTGAGGTAAGAATTGTGTTATTACATGGCAGAAGTAAATTGCTCATTTAAAATGTATTCATTTAAGATGACTTATGGAAGGTCTTAAAAGTTGAACTTGAGAAAGTATACGTTTACATTATAGATTTATACAACAGATGTAAGCCTATTCAAATTTATTTTGTGGGATCAAAACTTTTTCAAAACAAACACTTGTTTTAAGCCCTTTATATTGCCCATAATTGGAAATTACTTGATATCCTGCTTTCTTATAAAATCCTAAAGCTTCTATCTGATTAATGCCTGTTTCTAGAACACATTTTGTAAATCCTGATGCTCGTGCCCAGCATTCCAATTCGGTTAAAATAGAACCAGCGATACCTTGACTGCGGTTTTTTGGTTTTACAAACATTCGCTTGATCTCTACAGTATCTTCATTAAATCTTTTAAAAGCACCGCATCCAGATGGCTTACCATCTATATAAGCAACTACCACATTCTTTATAAGGTCTAATTTATTAAACTGATTATAGAATCCGAAATCTTCTCCATCCGTAACTTTTAGACCTTCATCTAATAAGCTCACAAGTTTTAAAAAATCTTGATCGTTAGAATTGGTTTTAACGAGCTTCATAATCTGTGTAGAATTGCAATTTTCCCTGTAATTAAAGTCATCGTTCCAAATCCAACCAGTGCTCCGGCCAATATGTGTACAATAGAATTTTCAGAGAAATATCCTATACCAATTCCAATGATAATACAAAGAATTCCTATAATTCTATTTCTCGCTTTCTTCGTCATACTATTGCTAATAGATTATTTTAAAATACGTGTTTTTTTGAAATATAATCATAAAAAAAGCTCCCAATAGTAGGGAGCTTTTATTTGGAAGTGATCGCGCCAGGATTCGAACCTGGGACCGCCTGCTTAGAAGGCAGGTGCTCTATCCAGCTGAGCTACGCGACCGTTTTCGCGGTGCAAATATAAGTTAGTTTCTTTCTAAAACAAGACTTTTTTTAAGAAAAATTACATTTAAAAAAACAAAATGTTCTAAATACTTAGTACTCAGAACATCTGTAGATAAAATAATTTTAAATTTTTATAGCTCTAAACTAAGGTTTTTGTCTAAATGCTTTGCAATTACCATTAAATGATCGAAATCTGTAGCTGCAATATTCTCCATTAAAATGGAAAAAGGAAAAGCAATATTAAACCTTCGTGTTAGTTCTAAAGTTTCTAAAGAGAGTCCAAAAATCTTTTGACTTTGATACAACTCCTGTACCAGCTCTCTTACCTCAAACAATAAAGAAATATCTTTAGCGTCTTTGGCAGGTATTAATTGTTGTTCTTTAACTTCCATAATAATATAATGTATCAATAACTATACGCCAGCATATTTATTGCATGTAGGTGTAACTAAGGAAGATTTGGTGAAGCAAATTTATATTGAATTTTTAACTATATCGAATATTCTTATAAATACTCTATCAAATTCAAGTTTTAACGTCGAAATACGTAATTATTTTAAATTAAACACATTAAGGGTTTAAATTATAGGTGTGCAGTATTTTTTAGAAGCTAAATTGTGTTTAATGCGATATCTATCATTTTAATAAAAGATTGTTCTCGGTCTTCAGAAGACAGCGATTCTTTTGTGATTAAAGAATCTGAAATTGTTAATATAGACAAAGCATTAACTTTATGTTTAGCAGCGATGGTATAGATTCCAGCAGTTTCCATTTCCACACATAGCACTCCAAAATCTGCCCAAATCTTGAAGGCTTCCGGATCATCTTCATAAAATTCATCTGAAGAAAGAACATTTCCGGCTTGGAAGGTTATATTTTGAGATGTAGCATAATTCGCGGCTTTTAAAAAAAGTTCAAAATTTGCCGTAGGAGCATAGTCTGAGCCCAAAAACCTTGAATTATTAATTCCTGAAGTTGAGGAAGCAGACATGGCAATTACTAGATCTCTTGCATTTAAACCTTTTTGATATGAGCCGGCAGAACCAACTCGGATTAGGTTTTTTGCACCATAGTTGTTTATGAGCTCATGGCAATATATTAAAGCAGAAGGAATGCCCATTCCAGTTCCCTGAACCGATACTCTTTTACCGTTATGAGTACCGGTATACCCATACATCCCGCGAACGTTATTGTAACAAAATGCATCTTTTAAAAATGTATTAGCTATCCATTTGGCTCGTAAAGGATCGCCCGGTAAAAGAACAGTTTCTGCTATATCACCAGCATTTGCCTGAATATGTGTGCTCATTATTTAGTATATTATGAAGTTACTATTTTAATACCTGAGGAAGTTCCTATTCTGCTTACTCCAAGATTGATATACTCTTTTGCTGCTATAGCATCTCTAATTCCGCCAGAGGCTTTAATTTGAGCTTTTCCATCTACCGCCAACTTCATTAAAACAACATCGGCTATAGAAGCTCCTTCTGGTCCAAACCCAGTAGAGGTCTTTACAAAATCTGCATTAGCAGCTACCGCAGCTTGGCAAGCTATCTTTTTTTCTTCTTCTGTTAGATAACAAGTTTCAATAATTACTTTTAAAATCTTGTTCCCGATGGCTTTTTTAATCTTTTTAATTTCTGAAGTGATTTTATCAATCTTTCCAGATTTTAACCATCCTATATTAATGACCATATCAATTTCATCTGCTCCTTGCTTACTGTATTCTTTTGCTTCATAAACTTTTACTTTGGTACTCATTGCACCCAGTGGAAACCCTATAACTGCAGCTATTTTAACTTCAGAATTATTAAGAATTTTTTTACATCTTTTTATATGACATCCATTTACACAAACAGCGTAAAAATTATATTCTAAGGCTTGTTGACATAATTCATCAATTTCAGATAAACTCGCAGTAGCTTTTAGCAATGTGTGATCTATATATTTTTCTAGATGCATGAAATCGTGTTTTAAAAATTATTAAAAATTGATATAAATAAAAATGCCAATCAAAAATATGAAAGGCTTTTAGTTTAAAATATGATGTATATCATTATTACTTTTCTTATCGGCAATCTGTTCTAGTAACCGTGGCATTAAGACCTAAGGCAGTTTGGCCACCTTCAATAATAGCTTCTTTATCGTTGAGAACTATTTTTAAAGAGGTAGAGTCTTCTTTACCTTCTTGTGTAAAAAGATAATTAGCGGTAACAACATTATTCTCTATAGTTCCTCTCAAAGTTCCTTTTCGCTGATCTTTAAAAGCAGGTTTCCAATTATAAAACCCTTCTACATTTTTACCGGTGATATCTAAATTAAGCTCTAATATATCTTTTTGAGTAGGATCTTCTTTGAAAGATTGTTCATTCAAATAGCAATAGGTTTTTTTTATATCTATTTCAGATTCTAATTTAGATTTGGTAAAAGCAGGATTTTTTTCATCTATATTTTTAAGCGAATCTTGAGGTTTAGTTTTGTTGCAACTAATAGTAGTAAGTGCAAGAAATATAGTTAGGATGATTTTTAACGTCAATTTTTTCATAATAAAAACCCAGATAATTTGAATACAAGGGCGCTATGAAGATACTGTTTTTTGAAATATGTCTTTCCAAATTACCATCTAAAATGCCAATTCTTAACATTAGAAATCGAATGAAAACTATAAACTATTGATAATTAAAGCGATAAGAGGAGAGAAACTATAACCTTATTTTAAAATGAGAGCGCTATAAAAACAAAAAAGCCTTGAACAAATGTTCAAAGCTTTTTATGGTCGGGGAGGCAGCAAGCAGCTCATATTTGTTAACCCGTGATATGATTGACTTTCGAAATCATTAAATTTAACTGAAGGCGATTTTTTTCTTATAGCACAATCATGTTAACCTGAAGTTCCAATTGGTATACTACCTTTAATTTTCCATTTTCCATTATTTTTAGCCAAGATTTGTATCCCAAAACCGCCGGTTTTATTTTTTAAATAAGATCTATAAATTATAGCCTTTTTCTTATCTTTTGTAAATAGAGGTTCCGAAATTCTAATTACTGGAATAGAACCGTTATATTTTTCCATACTATCTAAAGAAACAAGTATTACTTTACTGTTTTCTATATTTTTTTTATCCCAGCTTTTAATAGACCACATTGTATGTACTTCTTTTATCTTATCTAATTCTGAGATTGATATAATATTTAATACTTTCCTATATAACATCTCATATGCTGCTGTATTTTTTTCTGAGTTATATGCTCTATAATAAGGATTTAAAAGATTTATTTGTTTAACTGCTTTTTCATTGTAAAAAGTTTTTCTAATTAAGAAGGTGGTATCATTTCCTTCTAGTGTGATATTAATAATTTCACTAGTGTCTTTACTAAGAAGCAATTTTCTACTCTTACAAGAGAAACATAAGGTCATAATTAATAGGAAGAAAATATGGTTTGCTTTGATTGTCATTATTAATTCGATTTGTTATATGGACTACTTTTGTCCTCGGATGAATTTATGTCTTCTGTAAAGTTAAGTTTTTTGATTCTTTCCCTATCTTCATATAAATCCTTAGTATTGTCAAATATCTTGGTACCTATTAAACCTCGTCCAGCTAAATCTTTATAATAATCGAGATTTTGCTTTCTATCATCACAATCAGCAAGAGCATCAGAAATCACATCTTCATGATTTCTTACCATTTCTTCGTATTTATCTTATACATCTGTTGTGTTTGTTTCTCCTTATTTTTTGGCTAATGAATCATCCCAAAATTGTGGTAATTCTTCTGGTGATGCATCTATATAACTGAGTGTTTAAGCATGGATTGCTTCATGAATATTATTCTAGCAATCGCCAATATGATGGTAAAATTTTTAAAATCAATATCAATTGTATGATAAAGAGTTGTGATATTTTTTAGAAGAATCATATGTGCCTATGTAACGTTCTTTTATAGCGCTAACATTTAAAAGTATATTCTCATTTTATAGTTATCGGAAGGAATTGTAGGTCTTATTATAAATTGTAACCAAAGAATTATTGACTTAGATACTTTTTGTACCATACTATATAAAACGGCTTTTACGCTCATCCCATTAATTCAGGGTAATTCTTCGTTACAGACTTAATTAATGCGCACTATGTTTAAAGTTATTCTAGCATAAAGGGGAGCTTTGCCATTTTTGGCTTTACTGAATTTTGGGATAAAGATTATCCCAAAGGTCACCGAATTTCTCATAATAATCGTTTTCTGGTTAAAAAAATGCGTGAAAACAAAAGTGAAATTAAAGATTCCAGATAATTACCCGAAATTACAGTGGTTAGAGAATAAGACTCATATAATAAAATTTAGCATAATTCTGTTAGTGACCAAAAACAACAAAACCTTGATAATCATAAGATTAACAAGGTTTTTATACCATTTAGGAATGGTCTTGGTCGGGGTGGCAGGATAATTTATTCAAGAACAAACGCCCTATCCACAGTACTTTCACTGAAAATCAATTTGATGTTTCACCGAATGATTCACCAGACTTCATAAAACAAAGAGCTTTCATA
>Ga0115567_10000394_pt1 | contig 43228 bp, 50 predicted proteins | sample COGITO_mtgs_1204_2_FD_88679 | JGI IMG/M metagenome (GOLD analysis project Ga0115567, IMG submission 88679) | Pelagic marine microbial communities from North Sea - COGITO_mtgs_120412 | ecosystem: Environmental > Aquatic > Marine > Epipelagic | place: Germany:Helgoland, sampling site Kabeltonne...
CCCCGTACTAAGTGGACACGCCGCGTCCCTCACCCCGTACTAATCGGACACGCCGCGTCCCTCTCGCAGGTGCTGGCGGCGCGGCGGCGGGGGGCGGAGGGGAGCAGCATACAGTAGGGCGAGCGGTAGGGGGTCACGTGGGAGATCCCCCCCCCCCCCCCCCCCCCTTTCCCCCCCCCCCCCCCCCCCCTTTACCCCCCCCCCCCCCCCCCCCACCCCGGGGGGGGGGGGGGGGGGGGGCGACAGGGGGGGGGGGGGGGGGGGGGGGGGGGGGGGGTCGAGCGCCCGCGCGGGTTCGGGCTTCAGCCGGCGGGCGCGCGGCGCGGCGCAGCGTGCTGGAGCGACGCAGCGCGTGCCTTCACGGCGGGGTCCTTCTGAAAGCGCTCCACCGCCGCGTGCCTGTCCGCGGCAAGTACGCTGCCGTCGATGCGGATGCTCTGCACGCGCCTCCGCTCCAACTCCTGGCCGCAGGACCACAGGAGCCTAGTCATTGCGCAGTCCGCAACCCACCCACACCCGGGAGCTGTATCTATATAAAGCGACTTGATCCACCATCCCATGCGCGGCGCGCCGCCAGAGCCATCGGAGCCGTGCGGGGTCTTTGCGCCCTAAACTGGCTTGGCTGCGCGATTCCCTGACCGCGCTGAGCGCGATCTTCCGGACCTGCTCGACTGCGTCGAGTACGGCGAGGTAGTGCGCGAAGACGAGCAGCTTCGCGCCGCCGGCGACGAGGTCGCAGACGTACTCCGCCGCCGTGCCTGATGCGGCGTGTCCGATTAGTACGGGGTGAGGGACGCGGCGTGTCCACTTAGTACGAGGGGGGGGGGGCCGTGCCCGCCTTGGCGAGCGCGGTCTGCTGCTGCACGGCGCCCCACAGCACGTTCCGCTCGGGCCCAGGCGGCATCGACATCAGCCGCTGCCGCGGGCCCTCGAGCTCGCGGAGCACCTCGCGCGGCAGCTCCACGGGGATCTGCTGGCGGCGCTTCTGCGGCAGCTGCGACAGCACGTCGCGCTTCAGGCGCCGGCACATCACCGGCCGCAGCAGCGAGTTCAGTTCGTCCGTGTTGGTCGCGCCGCTGTACACCCATCCGAAACGCCCGCGGTGCGCGCCGCAGTATCGCTTGGTGAAGGCGCTCCACGAGCCCAGCAGCGCCGCGTCGATCATCGAAATCTGCACGCCAACGGCGCGCCGCGGTCACGCCACGTTATTCCATCACGGACAAGATCGAGCACAAGCCTCCAGTTTGCAGCGCCGGAGCTGCATCGGATGCGAGCAAAGCGCGCTCTGTAGAGACAGATGCCACGCATGCTGCCGCGCTCTGCGAAGCGGAGGCGCGTGGGCAGGTTCAGCCGCGGCGCACCTGAGGGTACAGCTCTGCCGGTCGATTCAACTCTGGTGTTCCGCTAAGCAGGATGCATTTAGACGCCTGCAGCAGCAGGAGCTTTATCGCCGCCGTGTAACCACAATAGAGTCGAGGTGCGAATCCCGCTCAACGCCCGCGTTGCTTGGCTGCTGCCTTTCGCACAGGCGATGGCTTTACCTGCGACGCGAAGCGTCGCGCGATCTGCGAGCGCTTGCTGTCAATGTTTTTGAGCATGTGGGACTCGTCTGCGATGAGCATGCCGCACCGCGCGCTGGTAATCGCGGCTTGGAGGAGCTCGGAACGCGTGAGCAGATCATAAGTGACCAACAGAAAGCTGCGCACATCCAGGTTGGCGGTAAGCCAGGATACTGACGGCAGCGGAAGAAGACCGGGGCAGGATGGACCTCGCCGATTCGATTTTGTCCGTGTCGCTGCCAGAACGCACAACCTTGACGTCTCCCGGCCGCAGGGTTGGCAGCCACTTCTCTAGCTCCTCGGCCCAAGCCCACCGCATGGACGCCGGCATCAGCACCAGAACCGGCCAGTGCTCCTTGAAAAGATGCGATAGCGCGATGGCCTGTAGCGTCTTACCCAGGCTGCCAGCAGGATATAGCAATGCAATTTAGCAACGATAACGATTCTCTTCAACCGCGCACAACTTGCGATCAAGGTGCTGGCATGCATGACATCTGGGATAAGGCAGAGACCCCATTTCATCGGCGATGAGCAATCTCCCGTTGCGCCTCAGACCAAAGCGCACACCGTCAGCCTGAAATGACATTAGCTGTTTCTGCATCCCTGGAGGCAGTCTACTGAGCTCGTCTTCGTCGTCTTTCCCTTCCTCGGTCGCGCTGCCTTCACACCCTGCCTGGCTCTTGCAGGAGCTGGGCAAGCTGTCTCCAGCAACATCACCGTGCACTGCAGCGTCCTTACTTTGCAGCTCCAGCTCGTCATCATCAGAGGAACACGACAGGTCGAAGTTTGGCCGGCGTGGAGTCCTCCGCGCCATCTCGTCTCTCGCCAACAGGGAAAGGCACTTTCGCGGGAAGCGGAGCAACGACGTCGCTTTATAAATTACTGCCTTCGTGACGAGGATAGGACCCAGAAGGGGCAGGAACCTTGCTTGGGGCCGGCTGCGCGGATGGGCGTGTTAAACGCGGAGACAGCTGTGAAGCTGATAGAGCGTCGCCGCCAGGAGAATGCTGTTAAGGAAGTCCAGCAGCAAGGGCCTGTGGCCTGCGGCATTAGCCTAGATGCTGGGACTTGCCTCGTCAACCACTGCATTGTCCGAGCTGGTGACAATGGCCCTGCGCTCAAGAGTGGGGACACGCTCGAGATGGTAGACGGCCACCTCTGTTCTCCCTCGAACGTCTCTTTCCTTCTGCATAATGGGCCGCCGGGCTCGCGTGCGAAACTTGTCGCGTGTCGGTCCAGTGGCCATCGATTCGAGTGCGAAGTGGTACGGCAACACGGCAAGGTGATTGGCGCCCTATTCTCTCTCGAGGAGGCTGTGACGCAGTCGCAAGAGGCTTCAGCAGCCGTCACCGGGGTTGCTCGGAGCATCGTAGACCGCCACCTGACAACCGTCTCGAACCGCCTGGTGCAGCTTGGGGGCGTTTGTGCATCGCAGGAGGCTGCGCTCAGCGCTCGCGTTCTGGCGCTGGAGCAGCACACGCGCGCGCTCGAAGATGACATCGCGACAATCGGACTCGGGGAGGTCCCGGAGCCTGGAGGACCTGTCGACGCGCTTCGTGACAGGGACGCGCTGCAGGCTCGCGTCAACGTGTTGGAAGCCCAGGCGGCCGCGTTCGAAGATCTCTCTGCCGAGCTGGCTGAGATCAAAGCACGGGACGCAGAGGCGCGTGAGCGCGAGGTCTCCGCGGCGCGCAGCGACGGGGGCGACCCTCGCGAGTCGCCCGCGGCGCTCCGAGCCCGCATCCAAGAGCTTGAAAAGGAGGTCACGCGGCTGCGGGAGGGGCGAGGCGGGGGTGAATCAGCCGCGGCGGCGCATCGAAAAGAGCTTCAACTGTACGAGCGCGCTCTGGCCGAGGCAAAGCGGGCAGGGGAGCGCCAGAGTGCGGCCAAAGAGCTCGAGTTGGCGGAGCTGCGCGCCGGCGCCGCCAAGATGCGCAAATCGCTCGACCAGGCTGAGCGCGCGCGCGAAGATGCAGCCGCGGACGCCAAGCAGGCTGCAGCGAAGCACGCGCGGGCGCTCGATGACCTCAAGTCACAACTGGCGGCGGCCGCCCGCGAGCGGGACGCGGCGCGGGAGCGCGTAGAGGAGGCACGCCGCGGCGCAAGCGACGCAGTGGTGCGGGCGGAGCTCGCGGGGCGCCGTGCAGCGGAGCAGCAGGCCAAGGAGGCTCTGGAGGCCGAGCGGCGCGAGGTTGCACAGCGAATGCGGGAGGCGGTGTCGCGCGCGGAGGAGAGCGCGCGCGCAAAGCTTGCAGATGCCGAGAAGAGGGAGGAGGAGTTGGCGGCACAGGTGCAGCGCGCCTCCGAGGCGCTCGCGAAAGAGGCGGGCAAGGGCGAGCGGGCGCTGGAGCGGGTGAATTCGCAGTGGGCCGCGGACATGCAGGAGCAGCGCGAGCGCGCAGAGGAGGCGCTAAAGAAGCGCATCGACGAAAAGGCCCGCGAGGTGGGGCGCGCGACGGTAGCTCTGCAGCAGGTCAAGGAGGACGCTGCCGCCGCCCTTCGTGACGCCGAGAATGCGTCGGCGGCCGCGCTGGCGGAGAAGGCGCACTTGTTGACGCAGGCAAATGAGCAGCTCGGGAGGATGCAAGCCGCCGCGCGTCGGCACGAGGAGACGGTGAAGGAGGCGTCTCAGGCGCGCGCGGCGCTGGAACACGCGCTTGAGGACAAGGCCGCGCAGCTGAGGGCGGCGCAAGAGCAGATCGCCCAGGCCTTCCAGAGCCGGAAGCGCGTGGACGAGCGTGCAGCGGAGCTCGCGAAGGTCGGCATTGCTCTCGAGGCGGCCAGAGAGGAGCTCGCAGTGCGCGACCGCGAGCTGGCGGCCCTGCAGGCGCAGGCCGACCGCCAGCGCGAGGGCGCGAAGCGGCTCGAGGCGTGCGCGGCGCAGGCCGAGACCGCGGCAGCCGAGGCGGAGGCGGCGCGCGGGCGCGCGGAGGAGGCGTTGGGCGAGAGCGCCGGGGCGCTCCGCGAGGCGCTGGCGCAGGCTGAGAAGCTGCGGAAGCAGATTGGAGAGCTGGAGCGAGTTGGCGGAGCCTCGCGCGACGAATCCCGCCGCGCAGCTGCAGATCGGGCAGCCGCCGACGAAGCGGTGGGGGCGTTGCGGGCCGAAGTCGCGTCGCTGACGGCAGGTCTGGAGGCGGCGCGGACGGAGGCAGCCGGCGCTGCGGAGGCGGCCGAGGCGGCTCGCACATCGGCGCGGGCGCTGGAAGACGACGCTTCCTCGCTGGCACGCTGCCGGATGCGGCTCGCAGAGATGCAGGGGCACCAGCGAGAGCTCGAAGAAGCGCTGGAGTCAGCGCGCGCGGCTCGCGAGGAGGTGGTGGAGGAGCTGCGCGTCGAGCGGGAGTCTCGCGGGAGGGTCGCTGCGGGGGCGACGCAGCGCGCTCAGGCCGCAGCCGACGAGGCTGTGCGGGAGCAGGCAGCGTTGCGGCAGCGCGTGGCCGCGCTGGAACGCGAGCTGACGGACATCGAGGCGCAGGCGGAGGAAGACGTGCGCCGGGCGGTGGCGGAGGCGGAAGCGCGGGTCCGTGCGGACTGCGCAGAGGAGGGCGCGCGGCTGAGCGAGGAGGTGCGGCGACTGCGAGCCGAGGGCAAGGAACGCGCCGCGGAGGCGGACGCCACGCGCGCTGTGGCGCTTCGCGAGGCGGAGGCGCGCGGGCGGGACACGCTGGCAGAGGCGCGCGCGGCGCACGAGGAGGAGCTGCGGGCGCTCGAGGCGGCGCACGCGGAGAGAGTGCAGCGGCTGTCGGCGGAACTCCGCGCGCGCGAGGAGGAGTCGGGCGCGAGTACGGCGCGCGGGGAGAAGGAGGTGGATGAGCTGCGGCGCACGCTCCGCCGCGCGGAGGCGGCGCTGGCGGAGCGGGACGGGGAGGTAGCGGCGCTGCGTGAAGAGGCCGCGCACCACGAGCAGGCCGCGCGGGCGCTGGGGGCGGAGCGCCGCGCCGGGGTGGCGGCGTCCGCGGCGCTAGAGGCGTCCGTGGAGGCCGGGCAGCGCGAGTTGGAGCGCCTCAAGAGTGTCTATACGGCGCGCGCAGACGTGCTGGAGCGGGCGCAGGCCGAGGCGCGTGCGGAGTCCGAGGCGCGCTGCTCGGCGGAGGCGGAGCTGGCAGCGACTGAGGCGCGGCGGGCTGCGGCGCAGCAGGCAGCGGATGAGGCGGCGGCGCAGCTCGAGGCTGCGCTCCGTGCCGCGCCTGCTGCCGAGGCCGCGTTTCTGAGGGAAGAGGTGGAGCAGCTCCGGCGAGAGCTCAGCGAGGCGCGGGCCTCGCGGGAGCACGCGCCGCCGGTTTCGCGCAGCGAGGCCCTGAGAAGCGCGCTGCCCTGGGGGCTGGGCGGGGTCAAGAGCGGCAAGAGTGCGCAAGACGGCGAGCCAGGGCGCGAGCCCCGCGCGGGCACGGGCGGTCGCTTTTTCGGAGTGCAGATCCCGGTCGCTCCGCCGAAGCTCCCGAACTTGTGGGGATCCGGCGACCGCCCCGTCGAGAGCGCGGCAGGCGCGGGCGACGCCCCCCCTCCTTCCCTCCTTCGTACTAATCGGACACGCCGCGTCCTTCACCCCGTACTAATCGGACACGCCGCGTCAGGCGCGGCGGCAGGCGCGGGCGTTGCTGGAGCGGCGCAGATAGTGGCGCTGGAGGACTTTGTGGCGTCGCTGCGCCAAGAGCTCCGGCAGCGGGCTAGCGAGCTCGACGCATCCGCGGCAGCTCTGGCGGACCAGATTGCGTCAGAACGCCCCGCCATGCCTGCTGCGGGGGCGGAGCAGGCGGACGCGGACATGATTGCTAAGGTTGGGGCGCTGGAGAGCGACCTCGCGACCGCGCGGAAAGTCCTGGAGCGGGCGCAGGAGAGCGAGCGTGCGGCGCGGGACGAGTCGCGGGAGGCTCGGCGCGCGCTGGAGGAAGCGCGGGCGAGCTTCAGGGAGGAGGTGGCGGCGGGCGAGCGCGCGCGGGTTGCCGCGGAGGGCGAGGCGGCGGCTGCGCGGGCCAAGGAGGGCAAAGAGGAGTTCCGGCGGCTGCGGAAGCAGATCGAGGGGCTGGAAGCGGCGGCGCGCGTGGCGGACCAGTGCGCGAACCGCGCGGAGGAGCGCGCGCGCGCGACACTTCGCGAGCTGGAAGATCGAGACCGCGAGATCGCGCGGCTGCAACAGGAGAGCGGGCTGGAAGCGCAGAGCGTGCTGCGGGGGGCGCTGGCGGACGCGCAGGCGCAGCTCGAGGCGCGCGGCGCGGAGGCGGCGGAGCTGCGCGCGGCGCTGGAGGAGAAGCGCCGCGAGTGCAACAGCATCCGGCGCGAGCGGGCGCCGTGGAGCGTGCGGCCTGCGACGGCCGAGCCGCGGTCGGCTTTGCGGGGTGGCGAGGAGCTTCACCGGGCGCTGCGCGCGGCCGAGCAGCTGGCGGAGGAACGGACAGCGCAGGTGCGCTCTCTCGAGATGGATCTCGGGCGTGATACGGTCGAGAAGCGGTGGGAGCGCGAGCACTCGGGGAGCGAGCCTTGGGATAACCGCCCATCTGACCGCCCCACGACGAAGCTGACGTTCCCGGACTACCCTGCAATGCCCGAGCCCATCGTTACTGTTGCTGCGTCCAAACTTGCTGTGTCCGAGCACAAGTCTCTGTCACATCTCGACGGAGGTAGAGGGAGTGGGCGTAGTGGTGGTGATGGCGGCGGCGGCGGCGGCGGCGGCGGCGGCGGCGTCCGCAGCAGCAGCAGCAGCAGCAGCAGCAGCAGAGTTAGAATTGGCGCCGGTGCCAGCAGTGGTGGTTTGCAATGGGGGACAGGGCGCCTTGCAAGTGCGGAGGCTGAGTCGTGGCTTGCCGGTGTGGCGGAGCGAAAGCGGGTGCGGGATGCTCGCGGGGATGGCGCGCAGGCTCGCGCAGAACTCTGGGCGGGACCCTCTGCCTCCAGCCGCGAGGGCTTGACGGGGCACGCTGAAGAGAAGAGACAGCCATCGGAGCAATTGGCCGACCGCGCGGGGTTGCTTGGAGCATTGAGCAATGAGTTTCGGTTGCTTTCTGGCGGATGGGGCGGCGGTGACGCAGGCGCAGGGGCAACACGGTCTTCATGGCTGCAGACCTGAGCGCTGTGGAGTAGCGCTGAAAAAGCAAGGGATAAAAGGACAGAGAGTATCCTGTGGTGGGTTTGCTTCCTTACGCGGGTTCGCTGCGCCGCGTGACATGAAGCGAAAGGCTTATCTCTTTACAGACCCCTCGAGCACCGTTAGGAGGCCCTCAGGCTTGACGGGTGGACTGCCTCCGCCGCCAGGCACGTAGTCCTTCGCGAGCTTGGCAAACTTGGTGGAGGCCTTGGACAGTGCCGCAGAAGAGAGCCAGTCGCAGAAGCCGAGCGACTCCCTGTCCTCAAGGTCCGTGACTGCGCCTTGAACGAACGCACCATGGAATTTTGCACTCTTCACCGCGTTGATCTGAGAGTGTGAATACATTCAAATCAGCACATACACACTCGGAGCTCACTCATAGAGCACACTCGCATCTAGAGGCAGTATCGAGGCAACTTGGATGCTGCCCCGCACAAGCTCGGCAAACGGGGCTTTTGACTAACCTGCTCAATGACGAGAGGCGGCGGGGGGTAAACAAGCTTCCCGTCGACCTCTTTTTCTTCCTGTGCAGCAAAGACCTCCTTAGGAGTGCCGGAGATCGACGCGTCGATGACTGCGACAGCCGCACACGAGGAAGGCAGCTGCCAGGCCGGTAAGAGCCGAGAAGAAGTCAGCACCGGGCGAAGCGGGCTCGGGGTGGGTCCTGGCTAACCCAGCGCCTGTGGAGTAGGAGAGGTGATAGAGAGGGGTCATGCCTTCTCTTTGAGAGCGACACCTGCAGAGAAGTCCTTGTCGTCGCCGCCTCGGACAGCAACAATGGTGCACCCCGCCGCGACCGCCGCGTCTAGCTGCGCTTCATCCGCAACAACGGCGATCACCTCCATCGACAGCGCCATGCAGGCTTCAACAACACTTCTTGCGCCTTCATCAGCGAATGAAACGACGACGCCATTAGCGCCTGCCGCCTCGGCCTCGGCGACTGCTCGAGCTGACATCGGCCCCGAGCGAAGCACTGGCAGCGGTCCGGGGAACGAGCCCTTCGCCTTCTGCTGAGTGATGGTACATGCGTTTCAAGGAGATCGCCACAATAGATACCTGGTCAATTATGCTCCTGTCTCACTTTGCGAGGTTGGGATATCGACCTGTTGCTCCTTGACCATCAACTCGAGGTCCGTCATTGCCGACGGATTCGTGGTGTCAATGACAATGACAGCTCGCTTATCCCGACGCTGGTTCGCCGACCAGTTGCTGTAGTCTGCACTCCGACTTTCGTCTGCTGCATCTTTGTTCCGTGCATACTCCGGAAGTGCCATCAGCGCTCCCGAAGGCTTCTTGATTGCCTTGAAGACCTTTGTTCCGACCTTGAGAGCCTTTCCTGCCTCGATCACCTCCATATTCTTGTCGACCTCTGCCTGATCTAGCATTCGCACCGTATGGAGACCATGCAGAATCACCCCAGAATGCGAGCTAGCGCAAATCCTGCGGGCTTCGGTGCGGAGACCAGAGGGGAGCACGCCCGGGCCGCTGAACCCCATTACGCTCAGCGCGCAACAGAGCAGAGTGAACGGGCCCAGATATCGGGTGCCGCATTTTTGTTTCATCATAAGCATCGCGTCTCAGTGAAGTGGCTGTCAGGAGTACCGAGTAATACCTTCCCAGACTTCCCACGCACCGCAGCACGCAGGAAGAGCGTGAAGATGGCCTCCAAAATCTGAACAAGGAACCGGCTCCCCTACCCCTATTTCTCCAAGCAAAAGTAGCTTTTTGAATCGGAGCAAGTCGAGGGTCCCCAGCTGGTGCTGCATCAGTCCGACTGTGAGCTGCTCCGCGGCAACAGTGAACCAAATCAGGAGCAATGCCGCAGTTCACGCGATTCAGCTCGATCCCAAGTGTCGTGACGTGGCTGCCTTTTGTGAACCCCTCCGCCAGATCTGAGAATGCTGCCGGCCCAATTTTATCGACGGCAAAGCAAGCGGGCAAGAAAGCTGTGAAAAAGAAGCGGCCCAGGGAGGCATGCCTGTCGCCTGAGTCTGCTGCAAATATATCAGACGGGCGGGCAAAGCGGGACCGCAAACAGACCATGTTTTTCGAGGTTGATGGTTCGTTCGCTGTTCCCCCGCCTGGCAGCGTCGCAGAGGCGCAGGCAAGTGTCACAAGCTGGTGGCCGAAGCTCTTCGATAAGCAGCTGTCAAATCCATTGGACCTCACCCAGAAGTTTGCATCTCACGTGGTGCAAATGGTCGGCACGAAGCATACCTTTTACATTGGCTGCCCTGTGTTGGTACGCTCTGACGATGCCGGAGCTGGGCTGATCCGCGCGATCGTCTCCCAGCTACTTGACGATGAATCGAAAGAGCTAAAGGTCAAGCTAATTTCGAATGGTCGGGAGGTCGCGATTTCTGTCTCGCCAGACTCGATCGGCACAAGCATTCGATTCGATCGCGAGGCGTGCGGTGTCGCCGCTGTCGGTCGACACGCGCAAGTGCGCTTCGACGACGGCACGTGGTTCGTCGGTGTAATCTCGTCAGTGGAGCAGCGCAAGTCCGAGGACGGAGGTACTCGCCTGCAGCTGCGGGTGCTGTTTGAAGACGGGGACTCCGTGGACGCGACGCTGCCCGACGAGGGTCTCGTGCTGCTCCCGCAAGAGTGGACTGATCACGTGCAGAGCAAGGCGTGGGGCTGGTGGGGTTTCAACAAGGATAGAGTAGCCCGAATTTCGGGACAGTTCGAAGGCGGCGCAAGCGCGATCAAGGGCGCCAAGGGCAAGCGAGCGAGAGACGCGGCCACTGGCGGGACTCCCGCAAAGTCGCGCAAGTCCGCTCCCCCAACGGGGGAGCCAGCCGCAAAGAAGCCAGCCGCTGTGGCCCACGCGGTCCCCGACGTCCCTCCTGCGGATCTCGACCCATTGCCGCAGCACCTTCCGCCATCGCAGTTCCAGGAGCGGATGCGTGGTCTGTCGAACTGCTTCTTCAAGGTGCGCTGGAGAAAGTGTCCCCCATGCGTGCAGTGTCTCTCGCTGCGTCCGCTTGTGGGCGAACCCTTGCTGCAGTTGCCCGCTCTCAGCTGGTGACCTTGTGCAGGGATGTCCTGTGCTGGTCAACCGTGCGGATGGTCAAGCGAAGGGGGAGGTGCTGGCGGAGCCGGAGGACGGCAAGATGAAGGTCCTCATCGCCGGCAGTCTCCTTGCTGTACCAAATCGTTAAACTGGTGTTGCACATGCTGCCTGTCATGTTGGTCCTGTCGTGGCAACTTGCGCCTCAGACTTCTTTCGTGTCTTGCTGTGTCTGTGAGGCCCTCCCAACTGGACAACTTTCGGGGCGCGCCTGCGCGGCTCATGCAGCAACATGACCCGGCACGGCGCGGCGGTTGGCGCAGGTGCGGCTTGCGAGCAGCGGCGAAGTGGTGGAGGTCGAAATGGACACCAACGGTGGGACGCCCTGCGCGGCGGCTGTCGACGAAAAAGCCTGCGGGGTGTACGCTGTCGGGCGGCACGCGCAGGTGCGCTTCGACGACGGCGTGTGGTACATCGGGGTGATAGCGAGGACGCGCGCCGCGCCGGGGGGCGGGGAGGCGGTGGAAGTCACCGTATATTTCGAGGACGGCGAAGAGACCACGCTGACGTGCCCCGACCCGGACGACAGCATCTACCAGCTGCCGGCTAGGTGGAGCGACGCGGTCGCGAGCGAGGGCGTCTGGGGATGGTGGGGCTGGAACAGGGACCGCGCGAAGCAGGCGCGCCGCGTCGCGATGGAGCGGGCGCGCCAGCAGCGCATCGACGCGGGCGAAGCGGTGCCGGCCGCCCGGCGCCCCGCGGCAGAGCTCAACGACGCGGCCGAGCCGCTCACCCCGCTCGGGAGGACGTCGGGCCGGGAGCGCACGGAGCAGAACTACTCGAAGCTGGCGGCCGGCCCGCGGCTCGACGGCAAGGGCGCGGCGCTTGAAGGCGCGATTGAGGGCGGAGCGGGATCCCCGCGCAGTGCGAGTGGGAATGGCACGCCGCGCGGCGGGGCAGGCACGCCGCGGTTCGGCGGCGCCGCTGTTACCCCGCGCGGAAAGGCGGCTTCTGCGCGTGGCGGCGGCGGCGGCGGCGGCGCGGCGGCTGGCAAGGGGCTGCCTGCGATGGCATTAGCGCTGTCGCTGTGTGATAGTCTGCGCGCCGCGGCCTTTGAGGAGGAGTGGCAGGACGCGGCGGTGCGGGTTCAATGGCGTCAGGGGATCTGCGCCCCTGAGAACGCCCCGCATCTCGGAGCCTACATCAAAGTCCTTGCAGCGAACCTCTCGGACAGCGCCCTGGTCGGCTCCTTCGAGGCGCAGCGTGCCGCCATCGTCAAGGAGCTCGCGGCGCTCAAGGGCGAGCAGCACGCGCGCACGTGTGTCCAGCGCCTCGCCTCGGGCGTCGAACCGATCCTGTTCAAGAGCGCGCAGCAGCGGGCGCTCTGCTGCGGGCCGTTTCTCCCAAAGTAAAGGCTTCGTACAGCCCTGTGCCGCGGCACCTAGGACACTGAAGTACACCTTCAATTCTTGGGCTCGCCCCGCATTTTCGTCAGGCTGCAAAAGCGTGCCGAAGCCTCTGCCCCAAGTCGCCCCACATAGCCCGAAGCTCCAAACGGGGGCGGGCGCGGTCGCGGAGGCGGTAGCGGGGTCAGAGCGGGGCGGGGGCAGAGGCATTCGCACTGGTGCGGTGCATTCCGTCGGCTCACGAGCGTGGGAGCTTCCCACCCCCTTTACCCTCCCCACATCCTACTTCAGCTTGGTCCCGAGGCGGGCTCAAGGGACTGGCGCCCCGCTTCACTCGCGTGCCTGGGCCCCCAAAGTAGCTCCTCAGCGACGGCTGGCGCGCCCGGCCGTCGCCCAGAACCTTCACGAAGCGCGCCTCCTCGACAAAGCCCCCCTCGCCCCCGGAGCCGACGCTCCGCCACTCCAGCACAAAGTGCGAGAGCGGGAAGTGCTTCCCGAGCTGCAGCGAGGCAAGCCCCCCTGGGTCGTCTAGCTGCTCCAGCTGCGCCGCCTCCCGCGCCACCAAGGGCGGCAGCCTCTCCAGACCCACGAGCCTCGCCAGTGCCTGCAGCCACCCGGCCCCGCTAGCCCCACGGGCTTCAACTAGATGACGTGCCCCGTCCCCCATCGCACAGCCGCAGCGCCCGAGGTCCCCGGCAGCTACCCGAAGCAGCGGCTGCCCGCCTCTTTGCGGGTCACCAGGTTCGACATGCATCGAAAACCGCTCCGGGCCGCCAGCAGAGGTCTTGAGACACACGTGAAGACCGTAGCCATGCGCACCAGGGCCGCCAAAGAGGGCGAGAAAGGCGGGCCCCGGGAAGGGGAACCATGAACCGCCGTCCTGCACCTCGTGCGACTCACCGGTTGCGAGCTTGGCTGCCGCGCGCCGCTCATCGAGAGCCCATGCAGCGGCCGCTTGAAGAATCTTGACGGCTTCGCTTCGGTCGCGCGTGTGGAGCTGGATTAGCTTCGTCTCATGGTTTTTGCAGTGGGCGGAATTATGTCGGTTCGCTCGAGACCGTGCCAGCTGTTCGCGCTGAGCTCGCTCGTCGGACGGTACAACTTCCTTCGGAGCACTCGCTCGCTCCCTCGCCTCTAGCCAGCGCCTGAAAATACGTACCGCACCCAACATTCCATCCTGGTAACCCCCTTCCTTCTTTGAGTACTGCGGGTGGCGCTCTGCTCTGGCCACCATCGCCTGCACGGTCCAGAACTTCTTGTACCTCACCATTGGCTGCTCAATGAGGAGCAGGGTTTGCAGTGCTGTCGCTGAGTTCCGGAAGCCACACCCTTTGATGGTTGTGCTGGGCTCCTCGTCTGTGAAAATTCCCCGCGTGCCGGCGGCCGGATCCGCGAAAGCGCCTGTACGATGTCTCCGATCCCAGATCTCCGCCTCGGACGTGCCCATCCTTGCCGGGATACTGGGGCCCGCAACGGTGAAGAAGGGCGCGGATACGAGGATGAGTGCAGGAACTATCAGGAGACCGATATGGCCGATCTTTGTGACTCGCCCGACCGTGTTGACCGGGTGCCAAGTGTACCTTGCCAGACTTGTCCAACTCCGTTACGATTTTTATTTTTGACCGGGTTTCCGAGAGACCTCGATGGTCAAACAGCGGCCAGCAGCACCATCGCACTGTCGCCGTCGCGCACTCACAGCCTTTGGCCAAGACCCTCGAAAAGCAGGGTGGCACGACCTTTGCTGGGCCCCGGATTGAGGCCCTGCTGCAGGCTCCGGGCATCTAATCAGAACGTGTCTCACTTCACAGGGCTTTGCCCTCTGCATCCTCGCAACTGACGCACAGAAACTCGGCGAAACCTAACGACTCGCACTCAAACTCGGTAGCGGCCTCGTGGTGTCTGCACCACACCCTTCATGGGGGAAAGCCCGACGCTCAGCGGCGTCGAATTGCGCCGCTTCAGTCGCATCTCGATCTTCCACGGTGGCACGTCGTTCGGCTGTTTGCGCAACACGCGCACTTCCACAGAGGTGTCCTGTCGCCTCGGATGGGGTTAGCAGCCGGTGACGCAGAAGCGCGGTGGCGCACAGCGGCCCAAGCAGGGGCAGGGGCTGAGTAATCACATGGGGTCCTGTGAGGCGAGGAACGGCGTCCCTCACGGTCATTGCGCGGCAGCTCTCGCCGTTGATGGCATCCAACAGGTCGCCGACCTGCCCCCGCCGACGGACAATGGAGTGAAACTAAAGCCAATTGGGCAATTCGAAGCTCACCAAGTAGAACCAAAGCAAATTACGGCATGTGTCCGCGCAAGGCCTCACACAACTCACGGCTCGTGTGCCTCGCCACTATCACGGCCGTGACTATGGTGCGCATCGTTACCTGGAGACCAGCCTGTGCTGCAGGGCCGTCCGGAGCTAGCTCTTGCACCTCCAGCATCCCTTCAGGCGTGCGCTGAATCTTCATTCCGACCCCCTGCATCCCCCTACGCGTCAGCATCCGCTTCCGCAGGGTCCGACAGGAACGAATCTGCGTTGCTGGAGACGCTGTCGAGTCTTCGCGCACACAGATAAACTGCCCAAGAGCTTTGAGTTGGCTTGCACCGGGCGTGCACGCTCGCCGCGGTAGAGCGTCACTGGAACGAGCACATCGACCTCGGGCTTTTTGATCACGAGGTCGACGAGGGTGTCTGCACAAACATGGAAGATTAGTCTACCACCGAATTTGCTCCATTTAAGCGTGACACCGAGGGACCCAGTGTGAAGAGGGGACCTGGCCGCTCGCAGGCGGGGCCGTGCGGCAGCAAGCCGGGAGTGGTGCGGGTGAAAATCAGAGGACCCGGGAGGACTGTGCGTGCGGGTGCGCGCCTGGCGGGCCGAGGAAATAGCAGAGAACTTCGCCGGGCGCCTTGCCGACAACGTCAACACCAGCGACAGAAACGATGGAATCACCTGGAGCGATGACGCCCGAGGCGGCCGCAGGCCCGTTTGGGACGACCTCCTGCACGATCAGTGACGAGTCGAGCAGGAGGCCCACACCTGTGCTCTTCGACAGGCTCGCGTAGTCTGGGAAGACCTTTCCGATACCTGCAATTTCAGCACAAAGTCATTGCGTGAGATTTCTCTCCTCCTCACTCGCCCGCGCTCTCTATCAAAAAAACTCCCTCCGCCCCTCCCTCCCTCATTTCCGTTCCCTCTTCCTCGCTCTCACCCACCCGCCAACTTCGATGCAGCGTGCCCCCCGAAATCACGTAATGCGTCCCACACTCCTGACCCACCCGCAGTGGTGCCGGGAACGGGTTATGGGTTGTGAGTTCGAGGCAGGGACTCACTATCGACAGTCATTTCAAGGATGCCCTTGTCGGGCCGCACAGGCTTCACCTTCCGCAACTCCTCCAACTCTGTCCTGTGACCCATATGATCAGGGTTTAGCGAGGGAATCGACAGAGAGATATACTCAGCAGGGTCAGAGGCCGTGGGAGGGCTGGTCGCGGACTCGAGCTCAGCAATGCGTGCCACGAGCTCAGCAATGCGTGCCTCGAGCTCAGCAATCCGCGACATGAGCTCCTCCCTCTTTGTTCCCTGAGTTTCGAGTTCAGAAATACGCGACAAGAGTTCTGCAATGCGTTGATCACGCTGCGACATGTGAGCGACCTGAGCCCTTAGCTCAGCTTCTAGCTGAGCAATGCGCTCCCGAAGTCGTGCCGCTTCCCCGCCATGACTCTGCAAGGTGCCCCAGACACGGACTAGCCATGAGCGCCCCCACGGTACGCGGGACAAACGATGCGAGGAGAATACGTATCATTGGGACGCGACTCACCTCCTCCGCCGCAAGTGCGCGTCTCTTCCATTCCTCGCACGCCTTTTCTGCCGCAAGCGCGCGTCTCTTCCAATCGTCACAGTCCTGATGGTTGGCTAGCTCCGCTTCCGCTGCCTGTCTCGCACGCATGCGCAAATAGATGAGTAGGACGAGATTCAAATGAATTGGCAAAGCACACATGTGCGTGTTTGCGTGCATACATGCACTTGCGGAAGAAGGGCGGGACCAAGGCACGGCCTTTGAAGTTCTCCAGATCGGCCATGTTTTTCTCCATCTCCCACTGTGTCCAGAAGTGCCAGAATACAGAGTTTCCGCGCATGATGTGCAACTGCGTGAAATATGCACGCGTGAGTTCGCAGGCCTTTCAACTTTAGATTCGCAGGTCTTGAATTCATGTTTGGCTAACGCGCGCTGGGATCCGAGGGAACTTGTATGACAGGGTACCGTCAACTCGGTGTCCTCGCCATCCACTTCTCTCGTAATGTCAAGCTTGATCTTGGAGCGGCCCTCACCGATCACCATTGCAGCAATATTTGAGTTGTCCACTCCGACGAGCACTTTCCCGTCGATATGGTGAACCTTGTCGTCTATGATTTCATGGAAGGCCACAAGCGTCAGCAAGGTCGGAGTCCAGGAATAGAAAAAACAAAGCGCGCCCTGTGTGGCTGCGCATTCCGGATTTTGCAGCGCATTTACCGAGTTTGATTCGACCATCACGAAACGCTGATCCTCCCTTGGCGATGTTCGTAACAACCGCCTGAACGAAAAAGGGTCAAACCGTGGTTGCGGTGTCTGCGGGTCAGGAGGATAAGGGGCCCCACGTAGGTCGTGTCCTTTTGAGGCTTGTCGAACGCAAGACCCACCTGTGCAGGAAGAAGGAATCAATATTCTGTCACATACCTTGTAATGCTCGTGCGCCGGGGCACAGCACCGCACTCGCGGTGCAATGACCAGCCGCATGTCTGCTGGGCACACAAGAAGCCGTCACAGCGATTGGAAGTAGGATGGGAAGAACACCCCGTGGTTTTCCATGACTGAAAACAGCGAGTCTGCATCGAGGTTCCGTGCGAGGACTAGATTCCTGCGCGACATCGCTGCCAGCCCCTCGTCTCTTGCTCTTCTCTTCTTCTCGGCCGAGATCTGGGCAGAGGAAGAAATACATGGAGCCGAAGGAGAGTCCCTATGAAGTGTCGTGTCCGGTAGCACAGGTTATGGCGCGCTATATTTCCTATGATTGCTCGGTATCGTTCGGATCAACGCTGGCCACGGTCGGGATGGATGGCCCAAGCGCCGCCGACATGAGACTCACAGCGGCGTTCGTGCTCTGTCGTGTCGCATGCTTTGCAGGCCGACCCTTGGTTGCGCCGTCCATGCGTCCCACACACGTCGCTGCGAGGGGTTTGGGCTGTGAAGGGCGCTGGTTAATCCCGCAGACGAGGATTGGCCAGGTAGGAGACTTCTCTGCGCCTTTCCCGGATGGAAATACTACCGACCAAGTTTGTAAGAGATGCATATTGCGTTCCTAAAGATCAATCTGTTTGCTTGAACGGTGATGATGTTCCCTGCTGCCCGCAGCTTCCATCCCCTTCCATTTTCTCGAGCCGAGTGAGCAATGTCGGGACTCTCCGTGCTAGTGGGAGCACGCAGGATGAAGGTTACGCACGCCATGGGAGCGCCAGCAATGAATTTTGTTGCCATGCTTCGTCAATTCTGGCCACAGAGATGGCCCTGACGGCATTGATATCACGCAGGGTGGTTTGACGGAAAGCACACTTTCCTGCTGAACGTTTATATCGAGGACACTGACTGCTTCCAGGTGTGGCTCATCGCTTGTCCATTACCAGCTCCTTTGTTTACAAAGTCATTGCTCGGTATAATCAGGTTGTCTACAACGCCAACTATGCGAAATATTGCGATCGTGCGCGTCAGGCAGCCGTCGGTTTGACACAACTTGCTGAGCTCGAGGTTCAGTGCTCCACTAGCCCCTGCGTGACGGTCCGAGGTTTTGGTACACGCGATTTTCTGACTATCTGGGCTGGCGAGCAGAGTAAGGGTATGCATATGCAATTAGTGCATCTCACGAACCACAAGCTCAAGGCCTCAGCGATTCTTGGCTCAAGCGTGAAGGTGGAGACATGGATTGAGGCGGCTGATCCAAGCACAGGTCTTATCCGCTGGAGGCAAGAAGTCACGGACGCAGACTCGGGTGCTATGTTGTCGACAGCACAGACTCTAACTCGTTTTGTCTCGAAAGACGGCTCAAAGCTGCCAGTCGACAAGTCTACGTTAGCAGTGAAGGCTATCGAAGCTCGAGGATTGGGACACTGGGGAGACTCAGGTCGAAGCCAGCTCTTGCACGAGGGGAAAACCTGCTCTCTTTTATCTGCCAAACTTGATTTCAGAAGTGGTCAGGACGGGAATTCACATCATGCTGAATTTCGAGTGTTTTCAGGAGTGCCGATGGAGGCAGGGTACGAAAAAATTGCAGCCATTGCACAGGGTACACTCCATCGGATCATTGTAATCTCAGACGAAGGATTGAAGGGTCTGGGTACGTGGTATCCCTGAATGACAGTTCTCATGATTTTCAGCTGATGCAGTACGATGCTTCGAGGGAACTGATGTCATGTTCGCCGACGAGTTTGACTCGCGCCACCGTATTTCCGACATCAGGTCGCGCTTTCACTTACCTTGCCGGTTTCCCATTTCTGGCAAAAACGAAACTGAGGTGAGCAATATTCATGAGCACATGATCAATCCTCAGTCAAGGGCTTTTCAAGTCCGGCGTGAAATACCTGTCATTACATGGCAGTGTCTTGCGTACGTTCGAGCGCAACCGAAATGTCGCCCTGGGAGGATCCGAAGGGCTTCGACGAATTCAAGAGGATGGAGTTTTCGTTGTGGTGGTCGGTTTCGCGGATGTTTGCATGGATCTTACGCAGGTACCAATCGCATCTACCGACCAGAGGCACCACGTAACTTGCTACTTCTGCTGAATTGCTCAGCCTAATTATTTCAATTTTTGGCGGCAGAGCCCGGCGCTTGGTTCCACCGTGACACATCGATCTTCGGTGGTGCTAAAAAAGGCAAAGCTAGATTTTCATCAGGAACTGTGGATCCCAGGTGCTCTCACGCCCTTCGCAACCGGCCAGGTCACATGCCTCTCGATCAACAGCAAGACCAAGAGGCTCGCTGCCCCGCCGGAGGTAATCACCCACGGCCCTATCAAGCATGCAGGTGCAGCACTGCCATTTTTCATGTCCCTGACGCGGATCTTTCGCCACTGCAGTGGGTGCTGCAGCGCATCGATGGTGATGACGTTCGGATGGAGAAACGCTAGCCGTCTTGAGCCCCCCTTACGTACTCGACGCTTTCCCCGCAAGAAACAATTTCTTGTACCAGCAAGCTATCTCCTTGATTCATTTGCATGCTCATCTTCTACAAGTGAGCTACTCGCTGCCAAATCAGAAAACGTCCACGCCCTAGATTGGGCGGACCGGGATCCCAGCAGCAGCCACGCCAGCCTTGACCTCTTCAATCCCAACCTCTCTGCGATGGAAGATCCCAGCCGCTAGTCCGGCGTCTGCATCAGTTGCCTTGAAGACATCGACGAAATGCTGCGGATTTCCAGCCCCCGAGCTTGCGATGACCGGGATGCTAACACTCTTTTTCATCTGGCCAATGAGAAAATGGTCGAATCCGCTATTCTGCCCGTCTTTGTCGATGCAGTTCAGCAATATTTCCCCGGCACCAAGGGCTTCGCACGCCCTCGCAAGCTCGAAGGCATCCAGATCGGCTGTTTCGCGTCCCCCCTTCACAGTGCACTGCCACCAGCACAACTTGCCGCCCTCGACCTCCAGCACCGTGTGAGTGGTCTCGCTTGTTGAGTTCACGTATGCTCGCTTGGGGTCCACTGAGATAACAACCGCTTGGCGACCGTACACATTAGAAATTTGTTCGATCGATGACGACCCATCCTTAATCCCATCAGCGCGGTACTTAACTGCGTCACATCCAGCTCACCGCGTGAGAATGGGCCATTTACCGACAGCACCAGGGAAAAGGTGAAAGGTGTATGTACACCAGGACGCATATGATTCACGCACTCGCGGAACCATGGCCATGCTTTTTGGTCGCAGGTAAGGGAGCGGTGCTCACTCGCGGCATAAACGGCATCGCTGCCGATCGACACCTTGTCCGCGCCCGAGCGGAAGTACGCCGATGCAACGTCCAGTGCGGTGTGATCCACTCCTTTACTGTCCTTGTACGCACGAATACCGCCACCGATGCACAGTGGCACGAAAACGTTTTTGCTTGTAAGCTCCAGGACCTGTAGACGCAAATTGTAAAGCAGAATCCTCAAAAAAGCATTTTCTCAGCGCTGCGCACCTCCGCTCACATGGAATCGCAAGCGGACGTAAAACAGAGCCTGTCTGTGGCGAGCAGACCAGGCCACAAGGCCCCTTACACCTAAACCAGATCTACGGACCTAACTATGGTTCGGTTTGATCCTTCTTGGGGACTCTGACCTTGAGCATCGGGTCGTCGACGACTTCACCACGGAAAGATGTGATGTTCAGGAAAGTAACCTCGTCTGCACCGTCTTCGGAGTAGCGTGACGCGAGCTCGACGGGCTTACCCAGGTTGCGCACGTCACCGCCGCCCTCGGACTTCTCGCGGACATCGTACTGATCGCCCTTGGTGACAACAAGGTCGCCGGCGTCGTTCGCGCGCACGTCCAGGCACGCGATGATTCGCTTTGCAAGCTGGGTACGTCCTTCACATGGCGTAGGATTGCATGCTGGAACGTCCGCTGCGGTAGCCATTGCAAGAAACCCAGAGAGCATCGCAAGTCCATTTGCCCCACTCTTTTCAGGATGAAATTGCGAGGCACAGACCTTACCCTTCTGCACAGACGAGATGAAGGTGTTCTCCGCCGAGCCGTAGTCAGTAAGCGAAAGTACCCACTCTTGATTTGCTGATGTCGGCGACGCACGGAAAGAATGCACAAAATAGAATCGGTGGTCCATGCTCTTGAAATTCGCTGCGACACCGCACAGCCAGACGTGTTACGTGAGCTCTCGCATCGGCAGCCGGATATGCGGTGGCGCGCTGCCTACTTTGGAAGATCGAGAATGGGGATCCTGCGCATACCAGTTACAGGCGAGTCGCGCTGAATACGCAGCGAGTTCCAGCCCATGTGCGGCACGCTAACAGATATGTCGTTGAACCTTGCTACTGTGCCGGGAATCACGCCGAGGCCGGCCTTGCCCGGACTTTCCTCAGAGCCCTCGAACAGCGACTGCATGCCCAAGCATATGCCATAGAACGGGCGCCCGGAGTTCACGTACGCCTTCAGCGCGTCGAAGTAGCCCTTCGAGTGAAGATTGTCTATGCAAACCCCAAGCGATCCAACTCCAGGAAAAATGAGGATCTTCGCATTGGCGATGTCGTCAGCGGTCTTGACATCCTGCAGAAGGATGTTCAAGATCTCATCTCACAGTTTAAAGACGCTGAAACATTGCCACGTGCAAAGCGGTACTCGATCACGCTGTGCACATGTCTAACACACTTCTGACATGAGCGAGCGCGAGGAATCGAGCTGGGTGATGGGAATTTGGCAGGTGGTCTGTCGTCTCCTTCGCAGAATTTTATCAGGCGTGACGGACGTCAGGTCACAGGCACCAAAATCGCGCGAAAAACTTGATTGAGTTCTTCACAGACCCGGGGAATCCGCTTCATTCCGAAGCAGCTGTCTGATCCTCTTTTTGGGCACGGGCGCCGAGATGGCACTGGGGAGAAGGTGGCCAACCTCGATTTCGCAGCCGACTTTCTCCAGGGCGTTGCGCAGCGAGAGGATGTTCCCTGCGCCGTAGTCTAGAAACGTGACCTTGACCATGGTGGAGAAGGACGCCCCACCCCCGCGCCTGAAAGAAGAGGCCACGTGAACTCACTCCACTTTGCTCATAAGTTGACTTCTTGCAGGATCCGCGATTGCAGTCGGCGATCCGTCTCGTCGGGCGTTGCTCAGGCGAGGGTGCACGGGAAGAAAGGGGGCAGTGGTCTGCAGTCTCGCGAAATTATCGACGGGCTATGTTTCCTTCGTGATTTTTTGCCTGATGTGCCTTCTGCAAGCTGATCTGCAGAGTCACAGGTATAGTTGCACTCGCGACTACTTCATTCTAGAAGGGGGTTCTCTGGCGCAAAGGGGATGATGCATGGCATTCTAGGAGCGGGAAGATAATCGTTGTAGTCGACTCAACCTGTTTCTCAAGGGTTTGAACGCCGAACGATAAACGAATGACTTTCCGGGCACGTCCCGACCTCGATATCGGGTTGCCGGAGGCCATGGTGGTCTCAGCACAGGTCGACACTGCGGAGTCACTGAACAGCCTTCCGAGTTTCAATCTTGGGCACGCAGCGATCATGACACGCCAGCATCATATGAAGCCAGGATCTGTGGGTGAGTTATGTCTGAATGAGGCAAACTCAACTCAAGCGCCCCAAGTTCTACTTGAACTGCTTGGAGAGGATCTTATCCTCCGCTTGTGGCCACCCGCGCGTATCACACTGGGCATGCGCACGAATCGCATGCTGCGATCACTTCTGAAACAGGCCCCTGAGGTGAAGCCCTCAAGGCGCTTGAAAAATTTCCAACTTCGTCTGCCATTGCGATGTTGATTGTGCCAAATGTTGTCACGACGAACCTCTCAGGACCTGCAACTCCGTTTCAGGTTGTACTGATCGCGCATTCAGATGGAGGCGGCCTTAGAGCCAGTGCAACAGGTCACATCTGTACCGAGAAAAGCTTGTCTTTGGGACCGGTGCGCAAGTTCTGCGGGCACCTCCCCTGGGCACAAACTGACATCTTACTCGGAACAGAGTTGATGACGTGGAAAGGTGTATCTATTTCTGCGCCATCATATTCCGCAGGAGTATTCCATGCTGTAATTGAAGCTGTTTCGCTAGGATGGTCGGGTTTATACGAGCTTGACCTTTGCGGAAACAACATCGGAGCCAGCGGCATGCAGAAGCTGCCTGTCCTCCTGCAGAAGTGTAGAGAGCTCTCAACGCTGCGGTGAGTTCATCAGAACCCAGTTTCTCGGATCGAAGTGCATGTAAAAGACCTAGGTCATGCAGAGACCTAGATCATGCAGTACACTTCTAACGCGCGATTTTACACCCGAATCAATCTGATCCGATGGATATTGATTCAGGTTGGATCATAATCACATCACCGACGAAGGGGCGAAGACTCTCGCAGGGGCGCTACATCGAGGCTTCGCCGATCGTATTTCTGTGCTCTCTTTGGCATACAACGGGGTAGGAAATTGAGTGACATTGACCCTAAGAAACGTTTTTAATTAGTTGGGTGGTATGGTTAGACAGATACGGATCAACCTTGGTGCTAAGAGCACTTGTACTGTCGCAGATCTCTTCGGAAGGGGCGGGCGTTCTTGCACAGTCGTTCCCAGATGCCCAGCTCTTATCGCATCTTGACCTTTCTGGTAATGGTTTTTCCGATGAGGGGGTTCGGGTGCTGTGTCTTGCACTCCCGCGGTGCAAGGCACTTTCGGCGCTCCATCTCACGCACAATGAAATCGGTGTTCATGGCGCCAGCTCTCTCGCGCTAATCATTCCTCGATGTTCGATGTTGTCAACTTTGGTACGCTGCCCGCGCTATTTGTGGATTCTTATTCACCGTATCAGCCGTACTGTCAGGTCGATATTGATCGCATACGTTGAAACCTATTTCAGGTTCTGTTCCGGAATCCTTTAGGGTGTGAGTCGCTCCTGCATTTGTCAAAACCAATCGCGCAGCATGATTCGATGACACACCTCGATTTATCGTCGTGCTCTATCGGTAAGTTGCCCACTATGGCCTTCTTTCTGTTGTTCGCACTTTGTTCCGACGGTCGAAACGAGCCTGGGTCAACTTTCTGCCTCCGCAGGTGCGAATGGCGCAGTCACGCTTGCAAAAGCCCTGGCATCCTCGATTCCATTCAGACCCCGCGCTGCGGCACAACTCAGCACTTTCCTTAGCCCATTTTCTGTCGTGTCGCCCATCCTGCCCGCGTACCTACATTCTCCAGGCCTTGGGTCCTTCTTGGAGGAGGATTCCTCCGCTGCGTCGGCGGCCTCGACGCCAATGCATTTGGAAGGCAGAGATCTTCCTTCCAACTACCCCCAGGATCATAATCTCAGCGTCCCAGCTATGAATGCTGGACTTCGAAGGTTGGATCTTCGGAACAATGCAATTGGTCTAAAAGGTGGGGCCATTGCTTCGCAGCCGACTTTTGTGCCATAATCGATTGATTCAATGATTGCCCGGTTGCTGACGCGGCCCTCATTCAGGGGCGGCGGCACTCTCGGGGGCCTTAACATGCCTGCAAAATCTAGCTTTTCTGGACCTGAGCCGCAATCTTCTTGGTGACGAGGGACTGGCGCTCCTTGCACCTGGGCTGCGTCTCTGCCCTGTGCTCAAGTACCTCGCGCTCGGTATCAACGATCTCACCGACATGTCCTGCACCTCTCTCGCCTCGGCAAATGCAGCAGACGCTGGACGATGTGGGGATGGCGGCCTGCCAAGACGACTCGAAACTTTTATTCTGGCGAGAAACACAATAGGTGACTTGGGAGCGGAGCGGCTGTCGCTTGCATTGCGTCAGTCTCGATCAATCTCCAGTCTGGACTTGCGCTGGAATCGCGTCGGACCCAGGGGTGGTGTGGCATTAGCGGTGGGCCTTCTTGACTTTGGAAGGCAAATCACTTCGCTTTACCTGTCTTCCAACCGCCTACTGGCTGCAGGAGCTTCAGCGCTCGCAAAGGCGTTGGTGCTTGGAGCGTGCCCAAGTCTCTGTCACCTTTCGTTACGTCAGAATTCTATCGGTTGTGTGGGGGCCAAGGCGATATCGCAGGCATTTCCTCATGTGTCCTTTCTATCTTCGATTGATTTCAGCTGCAATCGTATCAAAGATGAGGGAGCATGTGCAATCGCTACAGCCGTTTCCGGTCTACACCCTCGTGCTCCGCTCTCTCGCATGGAACTTCGGTACGATTCGCACCACCCAAAGCCCTTCCTGAGAGTTAGCGTTTTGATCCCACAGGCTGTAATGCAATATGTTCTCAACCCCCCCCTTGCGAAAAACAGTGAAAATGCAATCGGAAATGCTGGGGCGCGTGCAATCGCCGAAGCTGCTACAAATCTGGCGTCGCTGGAACTGCTCGAGATGTGCTACAACCGCGTAGGTCAGGAGGGGTTGTCCGCCCTTCTTGCTGTGCAAGTATCTGCTCAGCGCAGAGGAATTCCAGTTCCAGAAATTACCGTTTCCAAACAAATGGGGGCGCTACTTTCACCAGCCGATTTCAATGTCGAAGAGCAGCTTTCGCTTTTCACTCACAAGCTCGCAGTCCAGCTCGGCTTTAGAAGGTTGGACGACGGTGTTGCTCATGAAGAAGTGCTGAACACATCCCCAGAAGGAGAAATCGAGCCATCATCGCGCCAGATTCAGCCTGAATTGGCTGCCAGTGCGGTTCAATTCAGAAGGAACGCGGTCGAGCTTGGCAACAAGTGCAAACTAAACAACAGGGCTCTCGCTTCAGGGAACTTCGCCATTGCTTTCATCATCATATTTGTCGTCGCAGGAGCTTGTTATTTACGGGTTGACTGGACCATGAGTTGGTATGCCAGGCCAGATGCGGTAGACACGAGTGCTTGGAAGCTATTCTTGAAATGGTGGGGGGCTGGAACGCCCTCAGATGGGGATTGGTTGACGCCTATGCTGACTTCGAAAACCTGGATGGGCTGACACTTGAGGTTGCGTGTGTTTCGCATGTGGAAATCTGCTAAGTATCATGCAACGAGTTCCAGATTGAAATAGAAAGCTGCATCTGTATTCACTATACAAGTTCTGCCTACTTGCCGCCGCCTTTGCCACGCTGCTGCTTCTTCTTTATCCACGCCTTGGTTGTCTTTTCTCCAACTCCCTCCTTGAGTTTGCTCTTCACGCGGAAAGACCCACGCACCATGAGATAAGGCTTGTTCTTCGCCGCCTGGTCGTTGCGTAGACCGCCTGCTTGGCGCTTCCGCTCGTGCTTGCCCTTCCAGATGTCCTCACGGCCCTCACGACCAGCCATGATCGACTCCAGCCGCTGAGTTTTGTCAAGGCGACGCTTCTTGTGCATCCCAAGCAGATCGTCCGCCCCAAGCCTGCTCCGCACCTGCAATGACTCCGAATCTGGTCCTGCACGGCGCTTGCCCCCAAGCCGCTCGTCCAGCTCGTCCTTGGTGCGTTCCTTGCGAATTTTCTCGAACTCTTCTGCTGTCAGCGGGCGAAGTGCATCGAGACGCATCAACGATGGATCCACACCTTCACTAGATTTCGAGCCACCTGCACCTACGCTTCCATTTGCTTTCTTCGTCTTGCCCTCCTCATCCTCCTCATCCTCCTCATCCTCCTCATCCTCCTCATCCTCGCCGTCCTCTTCGCTGCTCTTTTCCTCGTCTGAACCGACTTCAGCCCCATCGTCACCCGACCCTTCATCCAAATCTTCTTCTTCATCTTCTGCTTCGTCGTCATCGCTGCTGGCTTCCTCCATATCCATTGCCCGTACCTCATTTACCCCAAATCGAACTCGCCCATTCGCGCGCCCTGTGCTCTCATCGTCGCTCTCCGAATCAGATTCGTCAGAAGACGGACGCTCCAGCAGCTCTAGGCCCTGAACACCCTCACTGAATGATTGCTTTCCGTACTCATGCTTCTTATTCGTGTCATGCACACGTCCGCGGTCTTTCTTCTCGAGCATTTCGGAGTCGACTTGCCGAAACAACCCAAGAAGAGAGCGAGCAGCCATCACCACACCCTTATCCTTGCTCTTCTTGTACATGACCAGGTCTTTCAGCAAGTCTGCTTCCATAGCGAGCGGCTGTCGCATACAGATCTCTCGGACTGAGTTCAGGCCTATCGCGATTACCTCCTCCTGGCGGCCATCCGTAATGAAGTGGTTCGCAATCGTGCGGATGAGCGGCTCGACCACGTCCGGCGGAACAAGCTCATGCACGGCTTGCGCCGCATACGAAAGGATATGGGTGACCTTCGGCTGGTGTGGCTGCATGTACTTCTGAACGAAGGGATAGAAGTTTAGCACGAGGAGTTCGTGCGTCGCGATCACACGAGAGACGAGCGCCATCATTAGCAGCTTGACCTCAAACTTGTCAGTGCTCTTACGGAGTAGCGCAAGGAGCCTTTCAGTGAAGCCCTGTGGGTCGTCCAACATTTGTAGCGCCGCAAAAGTCACCAGTCCGTCACCCTTCTTGCCGTTCTTTCCCTTTTTCAATTTCTCGAGAGCGCGACGAGCTTGCAGAAGGCGCTTTCGCGAGCGCTTCGAGTGCAGCTTCGCCTGGGGCTTGCCCTTGGCGTCCTGGTTCCCCGCAGCCTTGTGCAAATCATTTGCGTCCAACCCCATATCGTCGTCAGAGTCCTCACCCTCGCGCGCAGACTGCTGGTCGTCGACACCCAGAAAGAAGTTGATGGCAGTCGCGCGCACCTTGCTCTCGGGCGAGAAGCACGCCGAGGCAATCACGTTTACCGACTTGCGGTCTTCCCAGATCTTTTTCTTGTACAGTTTCACCAACACGTCGAGCGATGACTTCGCGGCAGAACCATTCCGATCCGAGAGCATCTTGAAAAGAAAGTTCTGCAGATCCTTGTTAGTCCGGTTGTCGACCTTGCCGGTGTTCAGGTTCTTAATGTCTGACACGATATGAGCACTCAGTTGTGCACGCAGCTTCTTGTCCTGGCATCTGAACATCTGGAAGAAGAGCTGATTCACGGGTACCGGGGGCAGGATGTTTCTGTTACGCATCATGATGACACATGACGCGAACTCTTTGCGCATGCGTGGGTCCATCACGAGGTGGTGCTCTTCAAGCAGCGCAACAAGCTGCTGGGGAAATTCACGTAGGTCCTTGGAGTAGACAGGAGCTACGTGACTCAATAGGATTACTGAGTCTGTCAGTTCTTGCGAGGCTCGCGCAGGGCGAGTTCGGAAGATCTCCAGGTTCGCCTCATAGTGGCGCAGCTGGAGGTGCAACTGATCGACGTAGGCCTTCGGGTCCTTTTTCATGCACCCACGTAGCGTCTGCAACTCGGAGGCGGACATGATTCAGCCTGGAACCTGTGCGTTTCGGCGCTCGAGCCCCGCGAAACGCCCTGCCTTGCCGCCTCCCCCGAATTTCGTTGTGCTCACGTGAAGTGAGTGTCGTCGACCTACGCCCAAAAGTCAACATTTTACTCTATCGCCTGGGAACTTCGACAAGAAACGCGCCGTGGAAATCCACGGCGGGATGAGCGCACACAAGTGGCCGCCATTTGGCGCGTTGGTACCACTGGTCGCAGTACTGTTCATTTCGTCGGGTACTCTCATCAACTCCGAACTTCCGCAGACCTGCGTGATCTCAGGGCTCGATGTATTTACAGAAGAGGACAGCTCGAGCGGGGGCTTCGTAATGACGCTGGAGTACAACGTAGCGCTCCTACCTGGTGCGCCTCACAACATCGATACAGTGGTTCTTGCAAACGGTGAGCTGCTGGGATATCAATCGGGCAAAGGAAGACACAAGCTTGCAGCGTTTGGTCTCCCGCGCGGATTCTATCATCTGGTGGTCGTCTGCCTTCCCTCAGGCGCAGACCCTCCCGAGCACGACTCAGAAAGCTCCACTGTGTGTAGCTCTAAATGACATTCCCTAAGGCTCCGGGTGCAGACACTGACATATCTCCGTCTTCACTACATCGCTGCGTCTCGAACGAGGGTTCCGTTGGGATGACGACCGCAGAAAGCACTCTCCTCAGTAGCCCGGAAGACGTTGACTGCCCCCACATTGCCGGAGTGACCTCCGGCAAAGTAACACTTATTGAACACGTGCATCTTGCTCAAGCGATTCTTCCAGACGTGCTTGAAATGGCAATCGGCCAAGGAGACGACGTTCCTTCTCCGCGGGGGCGGGACCTGCGTCCGACAGGGCTTGTGGAGGAGAACAGGTATCTGGTCAGCGAGGACGCCACGACGCTGTCAGACCTCGTGCTCTGCTCTGGAGGTCGCACCGTCGCCTTTGTGTCGCCCCTTGCTGACCCCGTTGAGCACTTGGCTTCCATCCGCTCCTCGGTGTGGACCTGTGAGTTCCTTGTCGAGGAGGACCATGGCCACGCGGGCCCAGGGCAGGGTGGCGCCGCAGCAATAGAGGGACGGTGTGCTCTCGCCACTGATGAGCTGCATTCCTTTCGTGTGACCTGTCCGGTCGACCCAATCCCTATGTCCTGTCTGCAGTCTGCCCACCACAGAATTGATTGCGCTCGAACAGAGTGCTGGGCTTGCGCTCTTGCCATCATCATCTCTCCCCGTTCCCTTCCTCCGGGAGGCGCCGCACTCCTCAAGAGTCGGCATTGAACTTTCATTTTGTCCTGCTTCCCCGTGATACCTGCATGATCTTTTCCAACCCCGCTCGGAGTGTGCCAGCTGATTGGGAGAGGCTGCGGGATAGGTACCGCAACATCTGCGATCCTCAGCGCGGCGCGGCGCGCTGCTGGCCCGCATTCTTCGAGACGGCCATTCAATCATCATAGAGAGCGAAATTGTGTCACGGGGTTTAGGAGAGGAGTTGCAGGATGGGACCGCTGTTCAGCACGGGTTCAGACGTGTTGCTCCCACGTGGGCGCCCGGCATCGCCTCTACTTCAGAGGACATGACAGAGCCAGACTCCGCGCTGCAGCTGGGAGAGACTACGCGTGTCGAAGTCTGCGCCATGGTCCGAAATGAGGGGCGCTTTCTTGTGGAATGGGTCGAATATCACCTTATGATTGGTGTTCATCATATAACCTTGTACCTCCACCTCACCTCGGACGAGTGAGCGCCCGCCTTCATCAGTGGCAATTGCAGGGAAATGGTCTGATTGGCTTTGATCACTTTCATTCTGTTTTAAGAAGCTGTCATCATCGCAGATCACCCGAGCTACTTCGTGCGTATCTTGAGCGAGGAGTTGTGACCTTGCGGGCTTGGGATTTCAATTGGCATCCATCCTTCATTGTTGCTCAGTCACACGCGCTAAATGACTGCGTGCTTCGTCGCGGTGCAAAAGGCACTCCGGTAAGACTCTTCTTCCTCTTTTCGTACTTTCAATGATCAATAAATTCACGGCCAGGTCAATCATCGCAGGTCTGGGTTGCGATGTTGGATGTTGATGAATTCCTTGTCCCAGTATCTGCACTTCTGGCCCCGTCGACCAGAGGAATTGGGAAGGATGAGATAATGACTTGGGAATCGCTCCGGGCTTGGCTTGAAGGATCTCTCGGACGGTGTTTTGGGAATACGAGCGTGGAGTATGGGCGATGGGAAAGCATCCACAATTCGCTGGTTGCTTCTGAATCAGAGAGGCAGCACGGATCGGATGGTCCGGTCAGCAGTGTACGTTTGAGCTGGTTGGAGTTTTCCCGAGGGGCAGAGGAGAACTCCGATTCAGAAAATATGTCGATGCTGACTGTGGAACAAACACGGGTACTTTCCCAGCAGATGAGGACACGAGGCCAGAGTTGTGCCTCTCATCACGTTTCGCCCTTGCGCAGACGCATTCTACCAGGTTCAAGCCTGAGGGACAATGGCTCCTTCATGATCAGACCAACGGAAAAGTTATCTCCCTCCGCCTACGGGCAGCCTCCTGCTTGGTCTTTTTATCAGGCCATCACGTTCAGCGGGTGCTCCGTCCTTGCGCAGATCGTGGTCCGTGCGGACCTCGGGCCTCACATAGACTATTCTGGACACTCTGTAACACTTACCACGGGCAAACCTGATGCTGCAAATCCATCGGTAGCTCCCTCGGCCGGGACTGGCTTTCCCTGAATTAATGTTCTCGTGTCAAATTCAATTTAACAATGACATTGGTGCATCTTCTGCAGAGCCTCTTCGTTGCCCACTTCATTTCTCGCTCTCGGTGGCTGACACCCTAACCATGCCCTGGACAATTGGCTAGCTTGTGTGCTTGCCATGCGCGCCAGGACATGGTGTGATTTATCAGTAAGTAACGGCAAGATCGACCCGAGTTGATTTTTCACCACGCGATGTAGGTCTTACCGGATTGCCGATCCACGGCATGCCTCTGTTGCTGCTGCACGACGTTTGCAGGCAGAGCGGGGGGTAACGAGATGGAGAGACTCGCCTCTTTGTCTACTCGGAGCAGTTCTCAGGCTCAGGTTAGCGGGTTCGGGGGTGAAAGGTTTCGATGCTGCAATGCGAGAGGTACAAGATTGCGAAAATGCCGGTTGGCCTGGCGAGTTTCCTGACAAAACGTTGTACTCTGCTCTTGCAAGTTAAGCTGTGTCATGAGGTATTAAATGGACCAGGATGTCCCGTTTCTCACGTGCCATGCCTCGATCGCTCAGCATGCTGTAGCGACTCGTCGGAATAAGAGACTATAAATATTCACGCATGTACAAGCATCCGCCAGTCGATACGCCGTCACTGCCATGTCGGTTAATCCATCATGCCGTGCTCCACATGACAGCGAAAACCATGATCAAGAAGACGCCCGTGCATTGCAGCCCACGAATACGTCTGTGATTCACGTTCTCCTGACGTGCAAAAGCCGAAAGCAAAATGCCAACCTGGGCCTCCTACATGTCAGACACAGGCATTTCTCATCAGCATTGAACCAGCAGGCACGACAACATACCAGAGTGAGGAGACCCGACGGGATGTAGGCTGCTGTAAATGGCTTCGGAAACACGGCAAATGACAGAGCCAAAGTAAGGACTTTCCTGAAAGTGGTGAGGCGTGTCAATTTTCAGGTTGAAAATGCTGCATGTGTAGCAAGCTGGATGAGCTGATTTGTGAAAAACACCTGCAAGATGTAACAGTCACCGCGACAACACCCTGCATTCGGCGCAAGTGAGTTTTAACTCGAAATTGGAATGCGGGCGCGGTGTCGAGGGATTCACAGCCTAGTAGTCCCAAATGGCTTTTCATAGAGAGTTGTGGGACCGCACTCCAAATCGTTGGACAAGGGCGAGATAGAAAGACACAGACAAGTACTGGGCTATCGCCATTGCAAAGATACGCCATCCCATGTAAGGTTCCTTCCAAATAATGGCTGCTGCTGTCGAGAACTCGCCCGTCATGAATATGATGATGAACACCTAAGAAACACACGGGCGTGCTTTAAGCGAACGAGACACACTGCTAGAAATTTGAAAGCATGAAACGAAAAACATGTTTCCGAGAGTCACCCAAGCAGCGCCCATCATGTTCGATGCGAACATCATTTGCTGCTTTGGGCAGTTCAACTGCCGCAAGAGACGCTCCTGCAGGTTGGTACCCACCGCGTCCCCTGTCGCGGCCCGGCATCACATGACAGACAGGTCTTGATTGCTGGGCAGGTGCACATGGTGTCTTAGAAATTTGGGGTTATCACCCAAGACCGCAATTATTAGCAGCGACACACCGAAGGTGCTGAATTTCGGCGAGACTGTGGAGTCAACAAGGGTGAATCCGGCCACACCCAGCCAGATCATGACTGCTGCTGTGTACTCGGCGAGTGTATAGGTCCGACGCAAGAGCAAAAGCCCCAGTCCCATGGTCGGGATCAGCTTTGAAGACTTGATAACAACCTGATCGCACCGCCTTAGGTCGCCAGGGTCAAGTCACACTGCACAGTGGCGCTGTCTTCGCAGCGTGCAGTGATACCCAAAGATGGTGTATTACGTTCCGGTGTTCAGGACACGGACGAACCTTGACTGGAAAGTTGATGTAAGATAGCGCTGCGGTGCCGCACGATTGCTGTAGTGCCAGGACGACGGTGAGGGGGACATAGCTCGCCCATTTTGTCTGCAAACATCCTCTCAATCAGCGACCCTGTTATTCCCACGCATTTCCAGAGCTGGCAAGATACGGGAGGAGCAAATACCTTCCGAATCTCATCGTGTTTCCCCTGCACTGCCATGGTGAATATTGGAGATACTGCCATTACAAGCATCCCGCACAGGGTCATGAATGCGCCGTGGTGCCAGTCCGGGTGACGGAAGATCAGCTCTTGTAGAAACTCAAAGAGCATCGCTGTTGATGTAAGGCCTATGACCGCGATGGAGAATTGCATCCAGACAGGTCCCTTGATCTCCTTTCCCATGACTGACATGAAGCGATCCTGGAACCACCATGCCGGCAATCAAACATTGCAAGTGATCGCTAGGGGTCTGAACAGAAACATGATTCTTCCAATGCCACCTGCTTTGCTACTGTGCTCATCCTGGCTTCGCCACGAGGACTGCCGGCGAAGTCCCACGAATGATCCCTGGTCGGTTTTGTCGTATCCGTAGAACCACGACTGTGAGCCACCAGCTCACTTTCATCATCGTCCTCAAATTCCTGCTGGCCGATCAGGGCTGGTCAGCTTCTCACGAATGGAGTGCAGACAGTCTTCCCAGGGTGAACGATGTGGGCTCAGGAGCGACGCACCCCGAAGGCCTCGCCGTAAGGATCCAGAAGCCGAACTTCCTCAGGCGTTCGCATGTTCGCCCTTCTAGCACCGCGAAACCTTTGATCTACCGGTCCGTCTACAGGTCAAAGAAAATGGCTCCGATGGTCAACCGCTGTCTCTCTCTGTGCGGCTCGCAGCACCACACCCGTCTATCAACATAGATAAGAGCAGTTGCTAGATTGCTAGATGTCGATGCCCGTGTCTACACCACCCTCTCGCAAGGTCCAGTCTGGCATCCAGATCTCTCCGCTGGTTCCGCCCTCCGGAGGAAGGCAAAATACGTTTGTGTTTTGTTATCCTCCCAGCTCCCTAGATTTTCAACATCTCGCACATCCGAGCCGCGTGCCCCCACCATGACAACCGGCCCGGAGCCCCTTACCCGAGGCTGCAGGGCAGAGCACGGCTCTCCCCGCGCCTCCCCTGCACCGTTGGCGCCATCCTGCTACCAACTTCGACCAGAACGCTGCAGCGGAAGTCAAAGTTGCAGCCTCCGCGCCGTTGCCTTACTTGGCCTGCCGAGGCAGGCGTCAGCGATGCGGAATGTCCCCTTCGGCAGAGTGCGATACCCGTCTGTAGCTCGGCCGATCGGCAGCTAGCTCTGCGGCTAGTCAATTAGCACTCCAGTGACAGCAGCCCTCTGAAGACTGCTGTGCACTATCCTCATACTGAACAATGTGCCTGCAATCCGATCCGGCCGTTTCTGCGTCATCGGAGGGGGCGGTGCCACCTGCGGGTGGGCAGCGAGATACGCCACAGCCTGCTCCACAGTCTGGATCTTCTCCGCTTCTGCGTCCGGGATCTCGATCGCAAATTCATCTTCAAACGCCATGACAATCTGAGAGGTAGAAGGCGCCGTGTTAGGCCCCACCCCGCCCGATCGGTGCTGATATTCGATCGAGAGCAAGCAGGCATCTGAGGGCATCAGGATCCCGTCTCATAGTTGAGAACCACCCCAGGCACTCCTCACCAGCAGCTCCTCAACTGTTCGAGTCACCTATGGTGTGCCACTAGAAACAAACCGCTTTGGCGCACAGCTAGTGCATGCACTATACACAAATTTTGGGGGCTGCCCGGATGAGGGACAGGGAACAGCTGCACCGCAGATCTAACGCCACAAAAACCGGGTGCTGCTGACTGCGAGATGCAGCCTCATCAAAACTGTGAAAAGCCCCTGGGGCTCATACGCTGCTGTCAACAGCATAATTCACGGGTGCCCGCGGACATGCCCCTGCTAGCGTGGGCACCGTCGTCCCACTGGTCCGGGTCCCGGGCTGCGGGCTGTGGGAGGCGGCTGCTATCGGCTATAGCGAAGCCGGGGCACTGCAAACATGAAGGGCGCACCTCGACGGTGTCGAGCGAGTCAAGCCCCAGGTCGTTCATGAAATGGCTGGTCGGCGAAACCTTCGCAGGGTCCACGTTCTGGAAGTTTTTGACGACGGTCGTCACCCGCTCCAGCACCTCCTCCTTCGGGAGGAAACCGCCCGACGCAAAGGAACGTGCCCAAAGGGCAGGGACGAGGTTGCGGCGCACGACAGCGTTGGAGTGCGGAGCGATGCGGTTCGCTGCGGCGACGATCGTCTGCCTGGCGGAGTTGCGGAAGAGCTTCAGGGAGGACGACATGGCGGATCCACTGGGGTCGATCTTTGCCTTTTTTCCGCTGTCCATCGGGGTTCAGTCAACATTTACTTTTTACTTTACCGCAGGCATTTACATACTCTAAAGAGGGGTGGACCGTTTGTGTCCATTCCACTTGTGCCCATCTCAGGGCCCGACAGCCCAGACTCTGACCGGCCTGACCCGCGAGGCCTGCACTGCACTTGCAGCCAACCGCTCTACCCCCCCCCCGCTGGCAACGCGACCAGGACGACCAAAGAGTTGCCTTCGGAATGGTAAGGGTGCGAACGCAGACGGGACGGTCGAACGTAGCGGGTGGAGCAAGGTGGGTTCCATGGATCCGATGTGCATAGGCGCGTCGCTGCAGGCGTTGGCCACAAATGATGGGTGGCTTGATATCACGCTGCATCAGTATACCAATGGGAGGTGCTTGTGAGCAGGTCGGCTTCGCGAACAGGGCAGACGCAAGCGCGCGAGCAGAATGGCTCGAGACACCCGCCCCGCCCGCACTCTGTGGCTGGGGGGCAGTCCTTACCCTCCAACGCTAGCCGTGGGGAAATGCTTGCGGTCCCACAGACCCCGGATGTAGGTACTCAATCTCGTACCGTTGGTGAAATCGAGCACGGTGGCTCACGGCTTTCCACGAGGTCGCGGAAGCCTCTCCCATCGTTTCCGGAGAGCCCGAGAACGGAAATCTATCGAGAATCACGCGCCGATGAAAACCTCGAAAGGAATATGGATGCTCTCAAACGGTACTTTATGCACCAGGGCTGTGGGCTTGCGTCTGGCGTGATACGCCCGAAACGGTTCCCTGCTTCACTGCTGTGTGATCGCTCTGTGAATGGTGCCGCGTGGTCCTCCTCTTGCAAGAGGACCCTGCCGAACCGAATCGAATGCTTAATGACCCGCTCGCCTCTAGGTGCCGACACAAGCTAAACGTTTACAGGGGGGGGGCAAAAAGGTTTTTCATGAGCTGGAGTAACGATCGTGACAGCCAGCTGGATCGGGATGAACTGCGTGCGGGGTTTGATTCGATGGAGCTCGGGTTCGACGATGACCAGGTGAACTTCTTGGTGCGGGCCTTTGATATCGACAAGTCGAATTCAGTGGACTTTGCTGAGTTTTGCAAGACCATGGATCTCACGGACAACGAACTCGTCTCGACGGTGTGCAACGAGTCGTTGAATGCAAGGCCAAAATGGATGCTCCCAGACTGCTGGCACTACACCACCGCAGACCATCGCAAGATTGACGAGATGAAACGTGAAATGCAGCAGCGCCTGCATCTGACCTATGGCTCTGATCCGACAGCGATGCGCCGCGCATTCCTTCTCATGGACCGGCAACGCTGCGGGATGGTAACTCGCGAAGATCTCATCCGATCTTTTTCAGACCTTGGCATGAAGGTCCCCGCCAGGGACGTGGAAATGTTTCTCTCGGCGGTTGCAGACAAGCGCGAGGAAGGTGGCATTCGCTACCACTCTTTTCTCCGCTTCTTTGAACCGGGTCCGGTCGGCAGCTTCAACCCATTCAAGCCCGACGAGCCGATCGATGGCTCGCGGCCCGGAGCATCTAAGTCCGCTGAGGAGGACGTCGAGGGCGTCCGGGACTACTGGCACGGATCCTTTGGTCGCGACAAGCGCTACCGTGCCATTTTTCCGAAACTCTTCGGCGGCGCGGTGCGGCATTCGGCTATCCCCCCCGACTTCAGCGGCAACCGCGACACGGCGCACTTCTACGACTGGAAGGAGCAGGGGAAGATCGTCGGCGGGAACCTGAACCGCATGCCCGCAAAGCGCCCGCTGCCGACGCGTGGCCTCGGCACATCAACGCAAGCCTCATCCGCTGATTCGTGCCAACAGAGTGCGCTGTTGGCCGCGCCCGAGCGAGCACGGGCACCACAGATTACTATGGCGCATCCGCGTAAGAACCGCGAGACACTGCTGCGTGAGCGACAGGAGCGGTTCCAAGTCCGCCGCGCGGAGCTGCTCGAAGCTCCTTCAGCCAGTCCGCCCGGCGCCGGATCCTCTGGGGTAGGTCTGGTCTAGGTATTTAGTTGGACGGGGGGCAGCGTGAAGACGAGTTTGGCCAGGCAGCAGGGTGGCGATGAGTCTCTTCCTATACATATTCACAGCGCAGAACCTACAGGCTACAGGCTACAGACTCCTCAGACTTCCCAATCACAATTCACAGCTTCGTCTTGAGAAACTTGTGGTTCATCATTCCTCCCGCAGAGAGCCGGCTGCAACGAAAAGGCGGTCAGCTTGCGCGAGCAGAAACTTGTTTCGACCTCAACCCATCTGATGCGGAAAGCGCAGATCAACACGATCCTGCAGGCAGGCTTGGCTAATGCAAAATGTGAAATGAGGAGAAGAGTCATACTCATTCAAAGACGGAGTGGAGCTGTTCTCGAGAAGATCGTAAAGATCTGGAAATTTCTCCTTGTATATCTGCAGTGCAGCCCCGGCCTCAGTGCCACGAGACTCGGAAAGCATGCATGACATGTCTGGTCGTTCGGCAAGAAGGAATTCAGACCTGAAATCTTGGTTCGAACAGGGGATTTAAGGAATTTACACATCGGTCACGATCCTGGTCCGATTTGCTCGCATCTTTCCTCCAGTTGTTGCTGGGGCGGCAAAAATATCAGCTCGTGATGTACAAGCGCTGTTCACTTCATTTGTGGAATTGTGCACTCCCGTAGGCTGGTTCGATGAATGCAGGGGAGGGGAATGAACAGTGAAAAGAAGATGGATGATCCGTCTATGTTAATGACTCTATCATCAACATATTTTTTGACGTATGTCTTGACCTGCACCACCAGATTTTTAGGTTCAACACGGTCATGGCTTCAAGGTCTTCGCTGTCATTTCACTGTCACTCCTACGCAGGCATCCTGAGGACCCAAATCTTTGGTGTGTGCATCAGACCAGGTCGAAAAAAATTGCGTGCATTCTCGTCTCGCCGGATTTCATAGCAAGCACCTGGGGAACCTCGCACATGATTCGATGCGCAAAATCAGGCCAGGCTAGCTGATCAACAGAGGGTAGCTATACCGCGAGGATTGGGAGGAGGGTTTACCACCACCGCAAGACTCCAGATGTCAGCTTTTTTCATGTTTTCAAATTCTTCCTTTGCCCATTTCTCGAGATCATTGAGTTCTCTACGTCTGGCGATGAGATACACTTCTGGAGCCTGCCATGGAGCTCACAACACTCACAAGCTATGCGGTGGCAACAATGTTCCACAGAGAGTCATCAATCTAGCCAACAGAAGCATTTTCGGCAGGTCCGATTGCAAAGTTTTTGCATGTGATGCACTGTCGAGCAATCTTACCTGGTAGCCAAAAGTGCCCACCCATGCACCTTTAAAATTTTTCAGGTCACCACGACAAGCCTCTCCGAAATCCCCTAGCTTGCACTGGTACCGATTTTGATTCGAGATTTGAATCATCACATTCTGCGGCTGACACGATGATCCAGCAGTTAGTGATGTGTTTGCAGGTCAAGACAATCTGCGCTGTGATGTCGCATATCGGAGCATTGCAAACTTTGGCCGAATACCCAAATCTCTGCTTGTTCCACAAATGCATTGTCTCTCAAATCGGCTGAAAGTGCCTCTCAAGTGCTGCCATGTAAGGAATGGAGATCAACCTTGATGTCGCAGTGGACGACCTGCTCTCTGTGTATGTAATCCACCGCGCTCGCAAGCTGCTGAGTGTATGTCCGCACCTGATTTGATGGGGAGACGTTCGCCGCACTAATCTGTCAGCTCGAATGATGCAAGGGCTCTGTGCTCTGCGGGCCTTGTTTTCCCGCGGGCGTGTGCATGCCACTCAGCGCGCATGCTTCCGAAATACAAGGTGGGTATACCAGGTCCAGCGGCATCCCAGAATCCATTGCACCCGAGCCAGCATGCGTCTTGTATGACTCGATGTGCACTTGCAGCGATCCTGCCAGGTCGCTGTGCAGTTAGAATTGAGACCCCTAACCAAATTGTATTGCGGACGATCTAGGTCCAAACAGGTACCTCCAGAGCAGTACTCGACGATGATGAAGTTTTGTTCGACATTGGCATCAATCAGGGGAAGCACGCAATCATGTTCAAATCCTCTCATCGCATCCACCTCCTGCTTGATTTTTTCCGGCTTCTCTTTTCGTTTAAGCTCCTTGAGCGCAAATGTTTTCATCGACCTCCGCGTCTGGATCAACACCACATCCCCAATGGCTCCTCCACCAAGACTCATAACCTTTCACCGCGCACCACTCTTAGAACCTTTTTTCAAAGCGTTCGAGATCTTGCTTTTTGAACTCGCATGTGGGTAATTCGAACCTTGATCCAATCCTTGATCTCCGCCTCGTACGCTCCTGCGACCTTGATCCGATCAAGGCGCTGGCTCATCTGCTCCAAGCGCCATGACTCTCTGGGAGCATCGTTTCTCCTCTGCAAGACTCACTGAGTTCAGAGCAGTGTCATGCCAAATTCCAAATCGAGACTTCAACAGTGCACGCACCTCCTGCTTCTCTGCAAGATACATTTGTTTCAACTTATATAGCAGCTCCTCCTCGATTTGATCTACTGTCTTCTTCCCCACGCTTTGTCTGCTCCCTGCTGCTGCTGATGTCGTGTCGTGACCAGTCCCATTGTCCAATGTGGCCGAGGAGCGAAGGAGGGTCGACTTCGAGTCCATCCGAGTGAGCGGAGCGAGTGGCAGGACATGGATCGCTTTGAGCGCAACCAGGAGCTTTGTCTCTTCCTCCAGTATCGCCTTTTCCTCAGCGTCGAGGAGCACCTCCCTCGCAGCCGCAAGCAGCTCCAGGTGCTCGTCAAACTTCCACCGAAGACTCGCACTGTCTTGGCCAGGCTGGAGTGGCACATCACGCCTGAACTCAGCGATGACCTTTTTCAGGATCTCGAGCGGCATTCTCTCAAGCTCATCAACACGCAGACCGATGTCCGGCAGGTTCATTCCAACGTCGACCTCATCCAACTCCCGCAGATGATTCTCTCGCAGGACCCCCACGTATTTCTTGACCTTCGAATGAATTCGAATCAAAAGCATGTCTCCGACCTAAAGCGTGAAACACAGTAGCAGACCGTGCAATCGCACATAGGTGCAAATGAAAAATTTGTCATGCTGGTACACTCAAAGGCGAGGGCGAAAACCCGGTTGAGAAGTGTCGTGAAGCTCTGCGCGAGCAGGTTAGATCGATTCCGGTTGACATAAGGCCCATGTTCAGGGTCATCTGGGTTTTGCTGCACGAGGATCGAGAGCTGCCTGAGTAGTAGAAGATTTTTCTGCCGCTCTAACCACTGCGCTGCCGCCAACCTGCAGTCACCCGCCCCCATGAAATCAGAATTGCAGGTGATGGGTCGCAGAGCAATGCGATCGGCAGCCTCCGCGCATCTCTATCGCAAGATGGGCCAGTACCACTCTCGCGCAGCGGCATGCCAAGCTTTCAATAAGCATAGACGCTGTTTTTGGTCATCCAGCTCTGGGATTTGAGACATCTGGAACTTAAGTTCCCGGGGATCCAGGAGACGTCTCTTTGAAATCAACTCATTGGCCTCGTCAACATCTGCCAGAAGCTCTGCCACTTTCCTCGCCTCAGCTTCAACCAACTCCATTACACCTCTGTCAACATCCTGCGAGCACTGGAACGTTTCGATCCTATCTCCGAGGGCTTTCAAGGCCTCGTCATCAGTTTTTCTCGTCATCCAGTTTTTCTCGTCATCAACCCCCCAGCCCCGATGCACCGCGCGCAGCTGCAGCCAGAAATTAATGTCCGGCTTGAACCCACTCTTACGCAACCGATCTAACATGCCCGGGCTCTCCTGGAACTCTTTCTTGAACCACTCTGGCTTAACGTAGCGGGGCTGGCGCGTTGCTCGTCCCTGCTCCTGCCGTCGCTGCTTTGCGGTGTCCAGCAGTTGCATCCTATCCTTTCGCTTCTGTGCCTCTTCGCCGCTTATGAAAAACACCGGACGAGTCTTGTTTTTGGAACTCTCGCTTATGTGCGTGAGGCCGGGAAAGTCGGATCCCTCCTGCATCGGCTCAGCTCAGCGTCACAGCGGCGCGGCGCCGTCGCGGTGCAGCGTCGCAGGGGAGCGGACCGAAGGCTGACCTGGTATCCGTCGGCCGGTATGCTCTTGTGCGAGGCTGAGCGAGCAAGCCTTGTCGAGGTCTGTGTACGCTCGAGAGATCACATTTAGGCTCAGATTTTCGGCAAAACATCAAGGGCTTCAGGTTAGGTAGGCTAGGGAAGGTCTTGCCTGACGCTCTTTCTTCACGTTTTCACGCGCTCGATTTCTATGCATCTGCTCGCCGCGGTGTCAAAACAACTCAGTTGCTGAGTATCCCACAGGGCAGTCTTACCTGAGAATGGACCATATCTCAGGCGGGCCTGACCTTGCTGTCCTTCTGGCGGGGTGTGAGATCCCCCCCCTGGCTCTTGTTGAGATTCTTGTTAAGGATTGCATCCCGGACGTTGTCCATCGACCGGCTCTTCTTGGAACCGCTCCATACCGCCGCTTGAGTTCGTGCTCCTGAGGGAGCCCCACTCGCAAAGTTGTGTTCCATTGCGAGCGGCCTCCTTGCCGGTTCGGGCAGCATCGCAAGGTCTTCAGTTGGCGTATCCGGACGCATGGGTCGCCCAGCAGGGGAGAGGCTTTCAGCGAACGATGTCCTGCTACACTCCTCGAAGAAACTCTTGACATTCTCTAATCCTTCCTTGCCCTCCATCAAGCCCTGGGGGAACAAGTGCGGGACTGATTTCACGAAGAGGACGTGCAATACGCACCGAGAACAAAAGGCCATACCAAATCAGCTGTTTGCAGGGCATGAGCTTCACGGGAACCAGGTGCAGGGATCTCATTCATGTACAAGATTGTACTTGACGGCGACAGAGTCACCTTCATCGCCTCCTTTCGAGCTATCTCATTCGCGGCTGCCGCGTCGAGATTACTCAACTGCGAGTCACTGCGCGAGCGACGCCCTTCATTTAGCGAAGGCGGACTGTTCTCCGCCTCCTCCTCCATGCTAGCGGAGTAGTCGTACCGGCTGAGCACGGCGGCGTGAAAATTCGGTGGGCAGTGTGAAAATATCAAATAGTTGAATAATAATTGAATAGTTTTTACTCTTTTACACACCCTACTAGTTTACTACTTTACACCCACGCCCGATTTGACTCGGTCTGACCGCCGGGCCAAGGTCTGCTTTGCGCGTGCGCGGTGAAACCGAGACTCACGCTCCAATGTGGACGTCAGAGCTCAGCTCCGTGCAGAGCGCGGGAGGCGATGGCTGGGGCAGCGAGGAGGTTCTTCTGTTCGCCATTTGCGTTGCTGCCAGCGCAGTTGGCTTCCGCGCCTTGATGGACGCCTTTCCGACGTGTTTTCAGCGCGGCAATAAAAGATCACAGCAGACGACGGTCTCCAAGGTACCTGATCCCAGCTGTGGGCCTTGACCACGCAGGATTTCGGTGGATTCTGGGCAATCCCGGCTCGGCGAGCATGGCGCAGGGCGCTCAGGTTGATTGGGCGCTCACTGATGGTTTCCTTCTTTCAGGTTTCCGCAATGGCAACGTATGGAAGCACGCAAGTGTCGATTCAACCCGGGCAGCAGCCTTCTATTGTAGTGACGCAGGAGCCCTCTGCAGCCTCCGTACCACAAGAAGACGAGAGACCAGCTGCGGCCGATCAAGTTGCTGAGATCCGTGAGGTTGACGCGGAGACAACCTCCCGAGTAGAGAAAGGGAAGCAGGCGAAGGAGGCGAAGCGAAAGAAGAAGTTGGAGCAAAAGAAGCCGGAGGCGAGTAATCAGGAGGATGGAGACCTGCTCCTGGGGGAGGGAGATGACGTCGGGGTCAGGGATATGGTAGAAAACGATGAGCTCAGCGAGCTTCTCAGCAGTCCAGAGGACCTGCACGGTCTCTCGGGGAAATTGCAGGCGAGACTCGGCGGCTCGGACGAGGGAATGTGCTTCGACCCAAAGAGTGTGAGCTGGAAGGGTAATGAGTCGGATCTCGACGCGTTTGACGACAGCGAAGTGCCTGCCTCGGATGCAGGCGAGCTCTGTGCGTCACGCGAGGCGGCGCGGGTCAACTCGGGGGATGAATTCGCGCTGTCTGCAGCGGACGAGGAAGCGCTGCGCAGCGCTGCGCGCGAAAGCGACGAGCTTCAAGATTGGTATCGCGATGGCACCGCACCATGGAGTGACGCCGAG
>Ga0115567_10000395_pt1 | contig 43196 bp, 30 predicted proteins | sample COGITO_mtgs_1204_2_FD_88679 | JGI IMG/M metagenome (GOLD analysis project Ga0115567, IMG submission 88679) | Pelagic marine microbial communities from North Sea - COGITO_mtgs_120412 | ecosystem: Environmental > Aquatic > Marine > Epipelagic | place: Germany:Helgoland, sampling site Kabeltonne...
AACTCTCGTACAATGCTGCTAAACATAGAAATATAACCAGAACGGAAATAGCATAAAGCATTGGCGCTTGCGCACCTGCTTGTTGTTCTTCATAGGACAGGCCCGCCCATTCTACCGAAAATCCGTTGCCTAACTTTGCCACTAAGGCTTCCATTTCAGCAATTGCCTCACCTGATGAAATGCCTGGCGCTGGATTTCCTTGAATATTGACAGACGCTACGCCATTAAAACGTTCCAACTTGGGAGAGCCGAAAGTCCACTCAGCGGTAGAGAAAGCATTAAACGCCACCATATCACCCTGTTGATTTCGCACATACCACTTGTCTAAGTCGGCGGGTGTCATCCTGTGCGGCGCATCGGCTTGCATATACACACGCTTAATTCGACCATTGTCTACAAAGTCATTCACGTAACTAGAGCCCCACGCAATTTGCAAGGCACTATTTATTTCGTTTAAAGGAATACCAAGTGCAGACGCTTTTTCGCTGTCTATATTCACTTTATATTGTGGAACATCAGACAGACCGTTGGGCCTTACACCTACTAGCGTTGAGCTTTGTGAAGCCATGCCAAGTAACTGGTTACGCGCATTCATAAGCGCATCATGACCTAAACCGGCACGATCAAGTAACTGCATATTGAAACCCGTGGCATTACCTAATTCTTGAATAGGCGGCGGTAATATTGGAAACGCCATAGCGTCTTGAATTTGAGAGAACGCACCATAGGCCTCGTCTCGAATGGCGAACGCACTCGTAGATTCATCACGCTCATCCCAGTCGACCAAATGCACAAAACCCATTGCTGCATTTTGTGCTTGTCCCGCAAAGCTAAATCCAACTACCGCAAACATATCAGATGTAACATCACCGTGCTTGTCTAAGAAAAAGTCTTCTGCCTGCTTCATAGATTCAAGTGTACGCTGTGCAGTAGCGCCCGGCGGCGTTGTCAGTAACATTAAAATACTGCCTTGGTCTTCGTCGGGTAAAAACGCACTGGGTAAACGCAAAAAGATCAGCACCATTACCGCGACCAATGTTCCGTAAACTACAGTATAGCGCTTTATGCGATGGCTAATATGCGACGCCGCTTTTTGATAGCCGTCGCGGCTCTTATTAAAGTTGCGGTTAAACCAGCCGAAGAAACCTTTGTTTTTGTCCTTATCGGGGTCATGTTTTTTGAGCAGGGTTGCGCAAAGAGAAGGAGATAAGACAATAGCAACCAACACTGAAAATGCCATAGCCGACACGATGGTAATTGAGAACTGACGATAAATCGCACCTGCCGAACCACTTAAAAATGCCATAGGAATAAATACTGTAGAAAGTACAACCGCAATACCTACAAGCGCACCAGTAATTTGTGACATCGATTTAATAGTGGCTTCTTTGGGCGACAGGCCCTCTTCGTCCATTATTCGTTCTACGTTTTCAACCACAACAATGGCATCATCAACCAATAGGCCTATTGCTAGTACCATGGCAAACATTGTCAAAACATTGATACTGAAACCAAAAACATACAGAACCGCAAAGGTACCCAAAAGAACTACCGGAACAGCAATGGTAGGGATAAGGGTGGCGCGCCAGTTTTGCAAGAATAAAAACATGACCAAGAATACAAGAACAACCGCTTCTATTAATGTTTGCACGACTGATTTAATTGACAGTTCAATGAATGGAGATGAGTCGAGCGGATATACGACTTCCACGCCATCGGGTAGGGTAGATTTCAATTCGTCTACACGTGCTTTAACTCGTTCAATAGTATCAAGCGCGTTGGCGCCAGCCGCAAGACTTACTGCCATGCCCGATGCAGGATTGCGCTTGTAGCGCACAATAACATCGTAAGACTCAGCACCAAGTTCAACTCGAGCCACGTCGCGCACTCGCACTTGCGAACCATCGGTATTCACTCGCAGTACTATGCGCTCAAAGTCTTTCACGGTTTTCAAACGCGACTGGGCCTGAATAGTCGCATTGATTTGCTGTCCTTCAATAGCCGGCATGCCACCTAACTGGCCAGCAGACACATCGGTATTTTGAATTTGCACGGCATTTCGTACATCCACCGGCGTCATATTAAAACTGTAAAGCTTTGCGGGATCGAGCCAAATGCGCATTGAGCGCTGAGAACCAAATACGCGCACGTTACCTACGCCATTGACGCGCGAAATAGGGTCTCTGAATTGAGAAACCAGCATGTCGCTTAAATCATATTGTGTAAGGTCTTCACTTTCGGAATAGAAACCAATCACTAACGCGAATGCATCGTTCGATTTATTAACCGTAATACCTTGCTGCTGTACTTCTTGAGGCAACAAGGAAATGATCCCCTGTACTTTATTTTGGGTTTGCACTTGCGCGATGTCAGGGTCGGTTCCCGGTGCAAAGCTCAAAGTAATAGACATAGAGTTATTGGCGCTGCTTGCCGAAAAATAGCGTAAATTATCGATTCCGGTTAAACTTTGCTCTACCACTTGGGTGACAGAATTTTCTACGGTTTCAGCCGACGCACCAGGATATGCCGCGGTAATAGATACAGTAGGAGGCGCAACTTTTGGATACTGTTCAACAGGTAATAGAGTTATCGCAAGAATACCTGCAAGCATAGTAATAATTGCTAGGACCCAAGCAAAAATAGGACGTTCGATAAAAAAGCGAGCCATTATTAATTACTCCTATTGTTTGCTAGAGGATTGAGCTTGTTCGTTCTTCCATGGCACTGGGTTTACTTTTGCGCCCGGACCGACTTTTTGATAACCAACCACAATAATTTTGTCACCTTCGTTTAGTCCAGAAGTGACCACGTAGTCTGCATCAATGGTTCTTACAGGTTGAATTGGGCGAACTTCGACCTTGTTTTCAGTATTCACAATATAAACATTGATGGAACTGTCTGGCTGGCGCATTGTAGCGCGCTGGGGTACTAAAATACCGTCAACCATACCTGTGTTGATACGTCCTTTAACAAACAATCCGGGTAATAAAATACCATCAGGATTAGGTACTATAGCGCGCAATGTTACTGAGCCGGTGCTTTCGTCAACCGTTACTTCTGAAAACTTAACTTCACCTTTGTGCTCGTAAATACTGCCTTTAGTTTCATCGATTAACAACGACACAGGCAAGGACTGGCGCTTGCGCATTTCTTCACGAAGCTCTAATACCGCTTTACCCGACTCTTGCATGTCTAAGTACATGGGATCAAGTTGAGTAATGGTGGCAAGTTGCTGCGCTTGATTAGTAGTGACTAAAGCACCCTCCGTGATATATGAGCGACTAATTTGTCCACTTATAGGCGCGTAAACTTGGGTATAATCGAGATTAACTTGCGCAAGTGCAATAGTTGCATCGGCAACACTAATAGCCGCCTTTGCCTGTGCGGTTTGCGCAATGATGTCGTCATACTCTTGCTGGCTAACCGCTTTGCGCGCAACCAAGTCTTTGTAGCGCGCAGACTTCGCTTCCATTGCTTTTAAATTAGCATTAACACTTTCAAGATCCGCCATTGCGCTGTTCAATTGCGCGGCATAACGAGCATCATCAATTTGGTATAACTGCTGACCTTGCTCAACTTGAGCACCTTCTTCAAAAAGTCGTTTAGTAACCACGCCGTCTACTTGTGGTCTCACTTGTGACTGCCTGAAAGGTGTAATTCTGCCTGGAAGCGTCATGCTAAATTCTATTTTAGTAGACTCTAAAGTCATTACTGACACAGTTTGCGCTGCAGCTGGGGCCTGAGAGACTTGACCGCTTGAAGGGTCAGAACAGGCTGATACAAGCAACAATATTGATAGCAAAGAGACAACTATTTGTGTCGATTTCATAAGTAATGTACCTACTGGGTAAAATTAAGCTGGACAAACTAAGCGTCTGCGTTTAGATTAAAATACATTCATGTATGTATGTTGTCAATCGAAGATATAAGAATGAAGCAAATTTAATATTCATTTGATGCTATCCACCTGACTCTACAATACTGGTGTGTAGGGCGTAAAGTACACTGTCTTTGCGGCGAAGGCCTAATATTGTTCGTTTAAGTCTTAAAAAACACTGTCGTTGCGGCGAAGGCCGCAATCTCCCAAAACAACCACTGTGCTAGTTCACAATGAGGATGTTTTGGAGATTACAGCCTCCGCTGTAAAGACAGTTTGTGATTTATTCTCTTAACCGAACAGCATTAGGCGGAGGCTGTAAAGACAGTTTGTGATTTATTCTCTTATACGAACAGCATTAATCGACACTATTAACGGCGGTAATTTCGAAATATGAGACGAACCAAAGCAGATTCAGAGCAAACTAAACAGGCAATCATGGACGCCGCAATTGATGTATTCAGCGAATATGGTGTGGCAAAAGCATCGCTTGAGAAAGTAGCTAAGCACGCTAATGTTACCCGAGGCGCAGTATATTGGCACTTTGAGAACAAACAACAAATATTCGATGCCTTGCACGAGTGCCTTCATGCACCATTTATTCAAGCAATTGTTGATGGCTTAGATGAGTCTACTGTTGATCCTATCGGTCAATTACAAAATTTATGCACGCGCTTGTTAATTCAGATTGAAGAGGATAAACAAAAAAGAAAGTTAATTACATTATTTTTAATTAAGTGTGATTATTCAGGTGAGTTTGCGCACAGTAAAGAAAGGTATAACGAAGCAAAAGCGAAAAAAATTGCTACGCTCTCTCGTTATTTCGAAAAGGCGATAGAGAAAGGGCAATTGTCGAGCGATGCCGACCCTCATTTGTTAACACTAGCCATAAGTGCTTTTTTAAGAGGCATCATTGAAGAATTTTTGGAAGACCCTGAAAACTATCCGCTCAGGCAGAGAGTACCTGCACTCATGTCTATTTTCTTCGGTAATGCAATTTCTCGTTAGTCACCTTTAAATCGAGGCGCGGTTGATGTCAGTTAGCGCTTACTCTTCAACAACCGGCTGACATGAAAGATGTGTTTAGGTCAATTAAGCCTTAACTGCCAAGTTCAAGTAGCTATGGTCAAGCTACTTCTTCTCGGGAGTTTCCTCAAGTATTTCTATAATCGCTTGATTGCCGTTTAGCTTTGCAACATCAATTAAATAATCTTTTTCAAGCGATTGCAGCGAATTGCCGGCAAGTAAATTTTTAACCGATTGCACTTCAGCATTCGCGATTGCTGTTTTTAAAGCTGCAAATTTAAAGATGCTATGTTCATTGTTATCATTAGACGCCATTGGCTTGCTCCCTTATATAGATGTCGCTAAAATTTTGTCTCATTATTGTATGTTAATATGTGTGCACTTGATCAAGAATTCAAGCATTTGGAAAAAGTGGAAGCTTAATAAAATCGCCGCGGGTCTTTCTTGAGCATTGAATCTGCCGTAAAACTATCCGTGGATCAAAACCGATAGAAAGCATAGATAATAAATTCAATAGCCCTGTGCAATTTGAATGGTGGTGTTACTTTATTTTGCTCAACTTTAATGATTCAGAACTAAACTGTCTATAGTTAAACTGCTTAGGATCTCCTAATAAAGCCGTGAATTTTAGGTTATAGATACCAGACGCGTCTTTATAAATAAGATTTCCACTATTTAAGTTCTCTGAAATGAAAGAGAATTTTCTATCCGAAAATCCAAATGCGTTGCTAGTATCATTAGCAACAACTTCAACGCCCATCTGCTTTTCAAATGCTTCACCCTGAATGAAGAACAACTTAGCATTACGCCCAATAAAATTAACCAGGTTAAAGGTATTGTCAACCTTGTGTCCAGCTAAAAAATTTTGATTCATATGCCAATAATTTACTAGTTTGCCGTCATTTGCCAAATATACTACGACCGTAGACGCTTCCGAGAATGCAAATATGCTGGTGATACTGCCTTGTTGAATTGCATGCATTGCAAGGGTGCCATCATCAGATATTGACTGAAAATGATCTGGTTTATTATTAGTTAGATTTACATTCATAGTTGCGGTGTTTGTCCCGACTACAGAAGCTGAAGAATGCTTGCTGTCTAATCCGCCTCTATCATGTAAAATAATTGGATGTTCATCTTCCCAAGCCCAAGTTTGCATGCCGCGTAACGACATGCCGTTTTCGGGTAGATCACCATATAGTCTTTTCCCATCGTTTCTAAACCCTGATCTAGCGCTCAGCACTATGCCTGTTTGATAGTGTTCGCGACTCGTTAACAAGTAGGTAACTTGAGGAAAGGTGAAAAGCTGGTTGCGTGCGTTCTGCCAATTAGGGATGGCTGCCTCGCTTTTTGCGGCGCTACCTAATAATCGAGCAAAAACAATGGGAGACAATATGTGAAGGCGAGTTCTACCAAATGCTGATGCATTTCCTTCTTCTACCATAGATAAAGCGTTTGTAGCTTGATAACCGAAAAACGCGTCTTTTGATGCCATCCACTCGTAAAATGGAATGAGATCACGCATTGACCCACCGCGAACTCTCATTCTTCGAACAGAGGCCCCTGCAACATTAGGGAACTGGCTTAAGGTGTTATATCCAGTAAACCATCTTGCTGCAAGCTGCAAGCTCTCATCTAACGAGGCATCGCCTGACCAAAGTCGATATGCAAGCGAGTACGCTAGACCCGTATATGAGTAATTAGAATCTGGTCCACCACCCGCATAAGATTCATCATGCTCGCCTACTTCACCTGTGCTGCGCACAACGTGAGAAAAAATAACGGAGCCTTCTTTTTCTGCAAGAGCAATCCAATCTGCTTGTTCAAAATAGCGTCCTGTAAGCATTAAGATTGCCGCCCAAGTCATTCCCCTATTGTTTTTTTGTAAATAAGGATGTTCGTAAAGCCATTTCGACGAGGTAAACAAGGCTTGTTCAATATCTGCTTGTAACTTAATATCGAAATGAGGTTTCATCCAAATGTATCCGATCAAAAGAGGCTCGATTAGCCAAGCATGCTCGTGAACTTGTGTTTCATAGCCGTAGCGGTTTATTTTTTTCTCCCAGGTAAACCGGCCTCGATCATCAATATGATCGACCATCGAAATATACGCTTGTTTTAATTTATTTAGTGTCTCCGTCATTGTAAACTCAGCAATGTTGCTGTGTGCATACAAATATGCCAATTGCCCTATTGCATTGGTTTGCACTCGCATATTATCCGTAGTATCTGCATTGTATGTCTCGGTTAGCCAGTCGAGGTCGACATTGTCAGTTGCATAACGTGCAATATGCTCTCGGTAAAATTCGTCTCTAATATAATCGGCGTCAAACGAATTGAGAAATTGCTCAATATCCGTTTTTTGTTCAAGTTTAGTTGGCATTGATGCCTGAGAAAAACTAAAAACAAATAGAACCGTAATCAAACAAATCATCCTACTGAACGCCGTAATGTATTTCTGATTTTTACTCGTAATTTTGATCATAATCATATTATCAAAGCGAATTACACTTTTATTTCCCAGCCAGGTTGATAATCTCTCGTCCAATATTGCATCGCTTCTTTATCGTTTAAGATACGACCATTACTGGGATCTATAGTTAACTGTCTGCCAACTTTTTGAGAATAATTTCCTAAATGACACAGTAGATTGCTCACTACCCCTTCTTCAATTGGCGCTTTAAGTGCCGCTTCACCGCGCATTGCTTTGATAAAATTATCCATATGCAAAACGTCTAGAAACCCTTCTCCCACGGTGTTGGTAGTGGCACTCACTTTTGCTTCTTTTATTTCCTTAATAATTTGGTTGTTCATGTTATAAGCAGTATAGCCATTTCTATCCAATAGAATAGTACCCTCAGTTCCGTGTAAAGTTAACCCACGTCCACGATTGTGATGTTCAAAACCATTACAGCTTCGGCCTTCCCACGTAATCATTTTGCCTTCGTCATAGGCGTAATTAACCACTTGAGTATCGTAAAACTCCCAGTCATCATCAAAATGGAATCTTCCTCCATTTGATGAGACTGAATTTGGGTACTTTAGTCCCATCGCCCATCTGCAAATATCAATTTCGTGAGTTGCGTTGTTGTTAATCTCGCCGGTGCCGTACTTCCAAAACCAGTGCCATTTGTAGTGCACGTAAATGTCTTTGAAGCTCTCTCTGGGCGCTGGTCCTTGCCATAAGTCCCAATTCAACCAGTCTGGGATATTGGTTTCTTCAGCCTTACCTATAGCAGCCCGATCGTTGCTGTACCAAGCCTTACCGTGATAAACCTTACCAATTAGCCCTTCTTGGATATCTGAAATCGCTTTAATAGTAGACATAGCAGAGCGCTGTTGTGTTCCCACTTGAATTATCGGCTTGTATTTCTGCTGAGCTTCGAGCAATAACTCACCCTCATGAGGATTATGGCTACAAGGTTTTTCCAAATAGGCATGCTTGCCTGCTTGTAGTGCCATTATTGCCATAGGCGCATGCCAGTGCTCGGGAGTTGCAATTAGCACTGAATCTATATCTTTATTTTCCAGAAGTTGCCGGTAATCTGCATAGGCTTGCGTTTTGATCTTAGAAAGCGAATTATTCATTGCTATTGTTTTATCAAGCACTCTACTGTCGACATCACATATTGCTTGTACTTCAGCGTTTTTATTAGCAGCTACCGCTTTAATGAGTGCTTTACCTCTGCCGTTAACACCCACCGCTGCAAATTTAATGCGTTCATTCGCTCCAATAATTCGAGCATAACTTTTAGCTGACAAGGCAAGTGCTATTCCAGAAGCTGTAGCAGCAGCGCCTTTAATGAAAGACCGTCGTGGAGAAATCTGATTTGACATAATAATTGTCCTTATTTTTAGAATTCGCGAATTTTGATACTACGAAAATGCACTGTGTTACCGTGGTCCTGTAGTAATATATTGCCTTCGGGTAATTGCCCAAAAGACGGCCAGTCTTTGTATTTACTATAATTGACAAGCGCTTGAAAAATTTGTGAATGGCGATCAAACTCAACAACCTTAATATTGTTTAGCCAGTGCTCAACTTTTCCGTCATTTACTAATATCCTAGCTTTATTCCATTGTCCGACGCCATTAAAGAGTTTTCGTTTTGCTTGGCCTGGATGAATCAAATTTTTAGCTGCAATGAGGTCGTAAGCAGACCCTACTGTGCGATTACCTAGCACTCCTTTTTTGGCATCTGGATGATTATTGTCATCGAGGATTTGGAACTCGAGCCCAATTGCCGAGCCTGGACCTTTATTTAACTCTGGATCTACAAAATACTTGATCCCGCTATTCGCACCTTCGGTAATCTTAAATTCTAGCTCGAACTCAAAGTTACTATATTTTTGTTCGGTAATAATATCGCCTGGACCCGCTGACTCTTCGCCGTTAGTTGCTTGTATTGTCAGTAACCCGTCTTTAATCAACCAACCCGTTTTGGGAAATTCTGATAGTTTGGCTGATTTCCATCCCTTGTTTGTTTTGCCGTCGAAGAGCAATTTGTAACCGAGTCTTTTTTCTTTTTCTGTCAACTGGTTTACAAGCATGCTTATTTCCGGAACATTGGGTGAAGCAGCCCATCGATTAGCCTCTAAATCGCGGGTCATTATTCTGAGGCCACGCCACTTAACCAATGCTCCCGCTAAACTCGGATCTTTTATACTGTGCACTTGCAATGCAATGAATCCTTTTGCATCCATAGCATCGACTAAGCGACTTGCCATCACACCGTTTACCCACGTTCGGATATGGTTACCAATGGCTTCAACTCGTATGCTGTTCCAGCTTCCATTCCTAAATGCTTCGCTAGCGGCAGGGTTTACCGATAATGGGTACAGCCATTTGCGCCGACCTTCATCATAAATACCTCCAGTATAAGCGCGAACACTAGGATCGGCTTCTACTTGGTATCCATGCACTCGTCCGTTTTGATAAGAAGGTATACTTTGACTCCTTATCTGCACACCAGAATTGATGCGATTATCAATCCAAATGTCGTATTCAAGGATGAAATCAGAATAAATACTATTGGTAGTTAAAAAGCTGTTTGGACTATTGGCGACCGATGTACCAACTATAGTGTCTCCGTCTATATGATACGTGGCCTCTCCCCCAAGCTGGGTAAAGTCAGACAAATCGTTGTTAGTAAAAAGCGGCTGCCAATTTTCATTGGCAGCCATCACTGGTCGCACACACGCAACCAGCACACACAAAAAAAAGTACTTAAAAGTTCGTAGTCCTAAGTAGACTTGATGATCAGATTTCATAATATTTATTCCACTCTTGCATAGTTTCAGTGTCTAAGACGTCGAACGCAATTTGCAATATTTTTAGCAAGCACAAGTGTTTGCACTATTTGGTTTGTTGGTCAATAATACCTACTCGCGCGCAGGGGAGACTAACTCCACAATTTATTTTACAACTATCATACAAAGCAAATTTACCTTCTGTCTTTGGAAAACTTATAACTTCTTAGTACCACTGAATTTAGTCTTTTGACAGCTCATTGCAACAGGTTTGAGGTAGTTAAACGGTTGAGTAACAATGTGTTAACATCCAGGTATTTGTTAACAATATCTTTAAGGCACTGATATGAAAGATTTTTTTGAAGGAAGCACTGACCCGATTGCAATCGAAGCGTTACGGCTTTTAGAAACACGACAATTTATGAAATCCGCGATTCTGTCGAAACTTTTGATTTACTTGGTGAGTTCCACATTAAAAAATGAAGTGCCTAAAGAAATTTCAATTGGAGTAGAAGTTTTTGATAAAGATACTAGTTATGATCCTGCTAACGATTCACTGGTCAGAGTTTACGTTCATAAACTACGCAAGAAAATTGATGATATCTATCAAGCACAGGACAAACATGAAAGGTTAAGATTATCGATACCTAAAGGTGGATATCAAGTTATTCTAGAATCGTTCGATTCCTCGGATGCGGACAAAAATAAGAACGCTTTCAATTCGTTAATGAAAGTATCGTCTAGCACTTGGGCAATTATTGCTCTTTGCGTTCTCCTGCTTGTTTCGTGGGGTATGCATGTCCGTCAGTATTTACGTGAACCCAGCCTCAGTGACACTGCAAATCAACTTTGGTCTGACTTTTCTACGAATGGTAAGATGACTTATGTCGTATTAGGGGATCTTTACTTATTTCACTATCAAGAACCAAATTCAGACGTTAGGCTTCTTGCTCGAAATCCGGTAGTAAATTCTGATACGGCACTTTATGAATGGCTTGTTGACTCACCGCAAAATAACGAAAAAATTACCATAACATCAAATCGATTTTTGATGCAGTCATCTGCCTATACTCTAACTAAAGTAACTGACATGTTAGCTAAAAATTCAGTTCAGTATAAAATTACTACCTTATCTGATCTTGATCCTAAGACTATCAGAGACGCCAATTTCATTTATCTTGGTATGTACAAAAGTATGGGCTTATTAGGTCGTTATTTTGATAAATCCAACTATGTTTGCAACGGTAAATGTTATACCTCATTAGTTGATCGCAATGATAAATTGCATACAACATTGGGTGTGGCCGAAGGTGAGCATATTGACTACGGGATGGTGGTGAAGCTTACCAGAGAAAATTCAACTCAAGTCCTCTTCTTGGCAGGCTTTTCAGATACGGGGATTATGCAGGCGGTACGGGCGGTCACTAGTGAAGATGACATGTCCATCTTAAAACAAGCTTTAAGCGCACACGATATATTGTTAACAGATAGTTTTGATGTACTTTTTGAAGTGAATGGCTTTGATTACTCCGATTACCGAAGCCAAATCAAAAATGTTTCGAAAATTCCGGAAAACAGACCTTAAGCAATTGAAAAGCTCGTGCCGTTAACCTAAACGAGCACGAGCTGAGATCAAAAAGCTACTTAAAAACGCATGTCAACGCCAATTCGGAACGTACGACCGAAATCAGAACGACGATTTACTAAACTTCCTGAAACTTCATCACCAACGAAATAACGCTCTTTTCTTTCATTAGTTAAATTTTGAATGTTAGCAAATACTCTGAATGTTTTATTAATATCGTAGCGTGTGGAAAGTCCTAACCTGAACTCAGCCTTATCGTACACATTTCGAGAAGGTTCATCGGCATCAAAGGACTGCAAGCGTTCAGTTCGATAGCGAGCAGAAAGTTGGACGTTAAAGTTGTCAACTTCATACGCAATTGATACGTTGCCAACAAAATCAGACATTCCCTGCAGGTCTAATTTAGCACCGTCAGCAATAAACGGTGTACTCGTGTCACCACCTATAAAGGCAACATTCCCAGCTAACAAAACATTGTTGAACGGTGCAGGCATATTGGTAAACTGCGTACGTCCGCTAAATTCAATACCATACAATGTAGCCTTAGAAACATTCACTGCTTTGGAGAACTGAGTCGACCTAAGTCCTGTAAGCGGGTCGGTAGCGCTGCCACCAAGTAATGGAAATAGTTCGGAATCGCTCGTAGATACTCTGATAATATAGTCTTTAATATCTTTATAGTACATCGCAGCAGTTAGGCTAGAATCTTGTGACGGATACCACCCAATATTAAAATCTACTTGGTCTGCTATTTGCGGCTCTAAGAATGGGTTACCTCCACTCGTCTCAATTCTATAATTATCTTCATCTGAACATACAGAATAGGTATTTCCCGCAAGTGTCACATCAGAATAAGTAAGACACTCATCGTCGATATCTGCAGATTGCTCTAAAAACTCTAAGCTTTCTTGAATAAGCGCATTTGATGCGCCAAAACTCGGCCTTACTTGAGCTTTAGATAAACTAAAACGCGCCACTACGTCATCGCTCCAGTCATAGCGAAAGTGAACAGCTGGAAAATAATTTTCATAGCTGTGTTCATAATCAGTCACTAGGGAGGTGCTTAGAAGTGTTTCAGTCACTAACTCACCAATTTCGCTAGCATCAGCGCTTAGTCGATCAATTTCAATTGATCGCTCAGTCAAACCAGAAGCGGTATACACAGACTTCTCATAACGGATCCCTGTTATCATTTGAAGCTCGGAAAGAATATCAATAGAGAACATCAGATACGCGGCATCGGTATCTTCACCAGCCTGATAATCTACACGCACTTCAGTAGGGTTTATGTTAAGCGCTGCTCTAGCATTTTCCAAATAACCTCTGGCAAATTCAATTTGAGGGAATACAGCTCCACCCGGAATACCCCCATTAATGTTAAAGTTCGTTCTTGGCACAAAGGTTGGCACTCCCTCAAGATTAAGAGGAATACCTAAACCAGCTAAAGCCTGTATTTCATCGTCAGAATTAATTCCTTCAAACAATTCGCCACGAACAAAACCACGATCACGGTCTCTCACCTTAAAACCAGCTTTGAAAGACGCATCTTTATTGCCTATTTCTAATAAGTGCTCTAAATCTATATTAAAGGACTGAATTTCATCAAACCGGTCCTCCTCAATGGTACCTATTTGACTTAATTCGAAATCTGAGGGCGTGATGATCTTTCCATAATCAATAGGGGTGCCACTATTGAGATCACCACTACCTAAAACGGTATACCCAGCATCATCCGCATTCCAGGTCGCTTCAACAACTGTATCTCGTTCGCGCCACGTACCTCGATTGGATTGACCAAGTACGAATTCATTCTCGGAATAGTCTGCGGCAAAAGTTAATATCCAGTTTTCATCCCGACCAAACGTATATTCGCTTTCAAAATGCACTGCATACGTCGTTTCTTTACTTGGAATAAAAAACATTTGACGCTCTAAATCGACATCACTAAAAATTCCTCGTCCTCGCTCTATCTCAAGTGTTTCCGAGTTACTGGCGTCTCGTAATTCAACCTCTTGCTGAACACGAATATCATCGTCGTCTAAGGTACCGTAAATACCTGATAGCTGAAAACGCCAAGCATCATTGGGTTCAAAGTCAAATACCAGTGTACCGCCTATTCTCTCTCGGCTGCCTCTTTCCATCCTTTGATCAAGTTCTTGTATAGCTAAAATTGACTGTTCTTCATTTGGAATATCATCGCTGTCTTGCTCGGCACTGACCGTATCTTCTATTCCGCCACCTGAAGTTGAACGAAGTTGATCGCCGTGCACAGTACGATCTGAATAACTAAATGCTGCTGCTACACCAAAACGACCCTCGCCCACCTCCATCTGATGCGTAATGTCGGCCCGGACAGCGGGATCAAATTCTTCAGACAGATCACCATACTGGGTTTGAAGTGAAAGACGACCGCTTGAGCCCATACTCCGATTAAAAGCCGAAAGAGGTCTCAAATCAACTTTGGCACCGAACGAGTCATGGTCAGTATCAGGTAATAATGTTTTGTTTACCGATACAGTTTGAAATAAGTCACCGGGAACAACATCTAAGGCAACTGAACGACCACCAGATTGATCCGATGCACCCAATTGAGCATTATTGATGGTTACTTGTACAAACGCAGGATCAAGGCCCCTAACTGTTATGAAACGTCCTTCTCCCTCTTCATCCTCTACGGCTACTCCCGATAGTCTTGATAGAGACTCAGCAAGCGTTTGATCAGGGAAATTACCCACATCATCAGAGGTAATTACAGATTGAATATTCTTAGCGTCTCGTTCAAGTTGGGCAGCGAGTCGCAGTTGTTGACGAAGTCCTTTAACTTCAATTATTTCTACGCCTGCATTCTGTGCCTCTTGCGTGTTGTCAACTGATTGCGCAAATGTATACGCCGGAACGCTTGACACGCCCGCTGCCAATGTTGTAGCGATGCACAAAGACAACTTACTTAATTTTTTCATTGTGTGTCTCACCTTTTGTTGTGACCTGCATAAAAAAACTTACGCAGAATTTAATATTTTTTTACAATCCACTCTTATACTTAATACAATTATTTAACAATTCCCAAACTAGTCCTTTGACAGCGCAATGCAATGCCAATGGGGTTGTTAAACAGTTGAGTAACAAAATATTAACACTAGAAAATAAGTTAACGCGTTTGTCAAGGCTATGATTTTAAACGGTTTTGTTATTATCGATACTTGACTAGCTGCGTAGACTTAGACGTTCTAGAGATTCCAGAAATTTCAAACATTTGGCCTCAACTAAATGGTAATCTAATTATTTAACAGCTTGAAATGTGGAGACAAATCTTGTTTTACAAAAATTGATATCATTGCCAAGTATATTCATAATACCTTGACGAGAGAATTCACATTAATAATGCGCTAACAGGTACTGAACTTTTCAAACGGCGCTCTAGATAGGCTAATGAGTAGATTTAGACCACCGTAAAAAATTAGTTTGAAAGCTTCAAGAGTCTAAATTAAGTGAACAAAATTATTACTCTAAGGCTGTTTCAGCATTTTATCGATGGCAACAGATGCATACAAAACCGCGCCCAAACCACGAGGGTCGTTAGCTCTAGTTTTGTGTGCCTTGTACTCTTGTGATGTTGAAAAAATAGGCGTTCCTCGAACGATACCTGATACCCCACCGTTTTTATCAATTTGACTTGATAAACCTTTCCAGCCCAATATTGCTGCATCTCTAAACTTTTTATCTGGTAGCCAGTTTTGATGCACGCCTGTGGCTAAGGCTCTAACGAACATGGCGGTAACGCTGGTTTCTAAATAGCTAGTATTATCATTAATAACCTGATGCCATCTGCCGTCATCTTTGTTTTGGAATTTGACCATGGCGTCACTAAATTTGATAAAGTTGGCTAAAATCACAGGTCGTTTGGGGTGATCTGCTGGCATCGCTTGCAGTATTTCAGCATATATCATTGCCATCCAACCAGCTCCGCGTCCCCAACTTGTCGAACTTTGTTGTTTTTTGCTTGCAAAATAGCCGTGCCGGTAAAGGCCCGTTTCTTCATCATACAAGTAATTGTGAAAGTTGATCGTTTGCGTTACTGCATCTTCAAGCAAAGCTTCGCTTTGTAAATACTGACTGGCTCTAATTAAAAATAAGCCCCCCATAAACAAATCATCAGACTGCACTGTTAGTGAAAATGGCGTCTTTCGAGTTAATGTACCATCGTCTAACCTAGGAACCTTCGTCTGAATGATAGAAAGAGCTCTATTTAATAAATTTATTTTTTCTGCGTAAAATCGACTACTTTTACCTTCTTGTGCAAGAGACGTGATAATCGGTACGAGTTGAGGACCAAAATCGTCTAAGAGCAAAAATCGGTCCGCGTGATCAAACGGTCCAGCAATAACGCCTGCTTTTTTGCGCTGCAAAGCGATTGATGGATAATGTGTAAAGAAGAATGTCTCATGTTCATCGATATATTTTTGAAAATCTAATTCTTCAAAATGATCACTTACTTGCTGTAATGCGTCGACGAAAGTACCCGTAAAATAACGAAAATCGGTAAATGCGAGTTTGTCTTTTAAGACCAATACCTTAGGAGCTTTTTGCAGATTCCAGCGGGTATCTCCAGTATTGTTTCTAATGCCAACCGCAAACGGCGAACTACCACTTTTTGCCTTGTACACAAATTTAATTTTATTAGCCGCCATTCCACTGTTAGCATAAATAGGTGCAATTTTAATATTTGGTGCATTAGTAAAAGGCGTAAATTCTAATAAAATTTTATCGTTTTCTTTGAAGTCTAGAGCAACGCTATTTGCAAACTGGTTTAGTTGATAATCGAGTGACTCAAAGGTTTGGTCAGTTAAGGTATATGAATCTAATAGCAAATTTTCGTTAAGATAAACCTTCATATTTCCTGCACTATGACTTAACGCTAAATGAGTTTCATCGCGACTGTCCAAATGATTTTCACCTGAACTTGGGGACATCTTGACGGTAGTAGTGGCTTTATAGGTTTCATTCGCCGTTGTTTCAAATTGGCTGAAACGAATAACGTAGGCGTTTTTTTGTGACCATCCAGCCGAATCCTCTACAAATCCAAATGTAGTCATTGCAACGATGTTTTCACCTACTGTTTTAGCTACTTGACTAGGAGATTTGACAGAAGCATTACTATTTACGCTATAAGCCATGGCAGGCAAACAGCATAAAAATAGTAGATTCCTAACGGAGAAATTTCGACTTGTGGCAATTTTAGTTATACTAATCATTCACGTTATCCTTATAGTTTCTATCAACACGAGCTCTTTAACATTCACATTTTTGGTACTATTTTTATCGCTTGCGCTCTAGCCATCTCAGGCGTGAAGACTTTACCGTTAATATTAACGTTGCTCATTTGTAAGTTTTCGACATGCTTTATTTGCGCAGGCACTAGCGAATGCTTAATATCAATATCCTCTAAAATGACACTTCTAACTGGCGCTGTAGGATTCCCAAAAATATGTAAGCCGACTTCGCAATCATCGCACTTAACATCCTGCATCAGTATGTTTTGGAAATTTGTAGGAGCATTCCCCCCACGGTAACTATGGTAATCGTTAGTGAAGATGATGACGGCCTCAGCATAACTTGAGCGGATATTTCGAATGTAAACGCGGTTTATCTCTCCGCCTCGGTCATTGTTTGCCTTAAAATAGAGCATGTGTCTACATTTTGGTATACGGTAGTTTTCGACAAAAACATCGGTGACACCACCTGACATCTCGCTACCTATAGCCATACCACCCCCCTTGGTACCAGTGTAGTCGCAGTCTCGTATAACAATATTGAAACTCTTTCTGGCAACTCTCCATGCGTCTTGATCTCGTCCAGCTTTTATTGCTATCCCGTCGTCATCCACATTGAACTGACAGCCTTCGATCAACATATTACTGCTTGAATCTGGATCGATACCATCACTGTTGATGTGTTTGCTTGTTATCTTTATATTGCGCACTACAACTTGATCACAATAAACAGGATGGACGCACCAAAACGGAGAGTCATTTATTTCAATATCTTCTACCAATACATGTTTACATTCAAAGAACTGAACAAACTGTGGTCTTAAAAAATGACCGTTGCCGAAAACTCGATCTTCTAGAGGAACGCCGTCTCTTCCCATATCCCTGAGCTTGTTTTGATCCTGTTTTTGTTTTGGACGCCACGGCAGAAAGTTACTTTCTCCTTGGCCATCAATCTTGCCTCGTCCGGTTAGACTTATATTTTGACAGGCAAGGGCATAGATGAACGGGGAATAGTTGTAGCACTCAGTGCCTTCCCATCGCGTTTTAACTACCGGCAAATAGTGTTCACCTCCTCCGCTGAATAGCAAATGAGCGCCTTTTTCTAAATGAAGCTCCATGTTGCTTACAAAATGTATAGGTCCGTCTACACGCCACAATCCTGTTGGCACAATAATTTTACCCCCACCTGCTTTAGCTAAAGACTTTATCGCTAATCTAATGGCTGGAAGTGAATCGAAGCTTTTACCTTTACGCGCACCATAATCGGTAATATTGAAACTGACTGACGGGATCTTGGGTAATTTGATATTTTTGACAATTTGCGTTGCTTTTGCCCAAGGATCTCCATCACGAAAAGAAAGCGATGACGTGGCATAATTGCTGTTTGTGCTGTCTGTATGTGAACATCCCATAATGGAAATTGAGCTTGCCGACATGGCGCCAAGTGCAAGGCTTTTCTTTATCAATTGTCTACGCGATTCATTTGTCATTTGTTTCTCACTGCGTCTGTCTTTTGAAGCACGTTAAGGCGCTAGCTAAGCAGAACTAGTTTTACTTTCGTGAAAGTTAAATTGTCAAAATTGATTGTCGGTGTCAACGAAGATAAAGCTGAAAGGGAGGTATAACGGTTACATAAACAGTTACAACTTGTTAACTATCGTTCAATTGATCGGCTCGACCGAGCATATGCTTAACTGAGAGGTGCTATCTACAGAGATGTTTATTTGATACCTATAAACTTCGAATATTCAAGTATTAGTGAGGAAGTCACAGCGAGCCGACATTTATCACTCATAAATGTATATCATTCAGCATAAAACGATAATGTTAGAAATAATATAGTCTGAACAATTAGACTGTACATCATCGCTTTACCACCTAATAAAGGCACATAGGTATTATACTGTGAAGGTTTATCAGCTTTAGTTTACAAATGAATAGCTGCTCAGTTAAGCAACTATTTTTTGGTGATTTGATTATCAGCAACATAGGCACCGCGCGCTCCCATAGGCTTATCTTTTCCTACGGTAGTATCGGTTTCAGTTTGCAATTCGAAAGCTGCATTTATAGCTGCACCAATCAATATTACGTACGCCGCCAAATAAAACCACATTAGCATAACAATCACGCCACCAATTGAACCATAGGTTTTATTATAGGAAGCGAATTCAGTGACGTAATAGTTAAACCCAGATGAAACTAACAACAGCATAACGCAAGCAATTATCGCGCCGGGCGTTATCCATATCCATCGGGCGCTTCGTCGGTGCGGGGCATACCGATACATTAGCGATAAGCCCGCAATTAACATCAAGGTAAATACGAACCACGACGCGATTATAATTAAGACTTCATTTATACTGCTGTCGATGATGAAGGTCAGCACCACAGGTATCACAACGGCTAAGGTAAGCAGCACCAAGATGAAAACCAATATACATAAAGTAAAAATAACTCTCGTCACCATACCGATAAAAAATGAGCGGTTGTTTCGTTCTTCGTAAGTAATGTTGCTGCCAACAATGAGCGCGCCAGCGCCTTTGCCTGCACTCCATACAGACAATAATAATCCGGTAATAAAACCTGTACTTAAGGCTCTGTCACTCGTCTCGATAATAGCTGCTATGCGCTCTTCCAATATATATCGGGCTTGCTCAGGAATAACACCTATAAGCAAGGCCATTTGACTGTTTAGACTTTCTTGCCCGACCATGAGTCCATACAAAGACACCAGCGAGCCAAGCAAAGGAAAAATAGCGAGTAAAAAATAAAAAGCCACGCCTGCAGATACGTGAGATAAATTGTCTTGGGTATTCTTCTTTACCACCAGCTTTATTATTTCAAACCAATTCGTCAACAGCAGGCTCAAAGGGGTAGTTCGTTCAACTGTATTTTCGTCGTTGTTCTTAGGTAATTCGGTATCAGACAAAATTACTTCCTCTTGTTTCATCGTTTTACTGGGCTAAGCCATTTGAATAATGCATACGCCTATTCGCATCCATCACGATTGCCTCAAATTCAGGCAGTGCATTGATAAGGCCAATCCCTTCTTGCAATCCCATGACAAACACGGCGGTAGATAGGGCGTCGTTATACACGCTTTGTGGTCCAACGATTGAAACGGATTGTACCTCATAAGTCGACTTGCCGGTTTTAGGCGACAAAATATGATGAAAACGTTTACCACCTTCCTCAAAGTAACGCTCGTAATCGCCCGACGTTGACATAGCGCTATCTTCAAGCGGGATCACTACCGACTGTTTTTCAGGATTGCGTGGATCGCGGATACCGACTATCCATGGTTTACCCAGTCTGTCGCCCAATAAACGTGTATCACCACCGGCTGTAACTAGGGCGTTGGAAATACCCATATCTCGCAATATTTTGATACTATTATCGACCGCGTAGCCTTTCGCGATGCCGCCTAAGTTAATTTTTACATCTTTGCGCAAAAAACGCACACTTGAAGTAGTTTCATTTAAGCTTACAAGTTTGTAATTTACCGCATTTAGAAGCTCGTCTATTTGCGTTTGTGATGGTTTTGTCTTACTAGGATAGCTATATAAATAACCAACACTGGCGTAGGTAATATCAAAAGCACCCTTGGTTAACTCAGAAATTTGGAAACTTAATGCGAGCAAATCAAACAGCTCTTTGGACACAATAATGTCTTGATTGAAGGCACGCTTGTTTAGTTGAGAAACGTCGCTACTTTGTATGTAGGTACTCATTGTTTGGTTAATACGTTCCATCTCGCTTACCACCGCTTTTAAGGCACTACTGCGAACTCGCGGGTCGCTGTGATAAACCTCTACAACAATATTTGTACCCATAGTGGAATAGTCTAACTTTTCCCATTCAGCGTTTGCCGAGGTACTTGTCAAACAAGCTATGTTAAGCAATATTGTGTTAATTAAGAGAAGAACTTTTTGCATTAACCCGCCATCTAAAATTATTCGTATCTTATGGTGCTGCCAATATATACGTTAATTGTACATGAGGGGATTCAAATCATGAAGCCAATCGCCAAGCTAAATCGTATGTTATGTTGTTAATGGCTTTTATCAATGATCACATTGTATTACTTGTTTTGCTAAGCCTTGATTATTCTCCAACCGTAAAATCGTAGACGAAAATAGCGGATGGTTTGCCGTGTACACCATCTGCGGGCATTTGATGCCAAGATAGGCTCACTTTCCCGCTTGCTAGTTGGCTTAAGTCCCATGTAACAAAACCGCCGTTAATTATACTATCCTCACCGTCTAATATTGGTAGCATAATTTCTTGCCAATCGTCAAAGCCATTTTGGCGAGTAGAATAATAGATTTTTGCGTCTGCTCTGCCAGCAAAGGCAAACATTCTGTTCCCAAGAATTTGCATGTTTACGTTCGAGGCAGCGAATTTGAATAAACTGCTTGTCCATTTACCGTCAGAATCCCTTACATAATGATGTAAAAGGCTCTTCCCTTGGGCACTGGTTTTATGCTCAATTAATACATGATACTTACCGCTTGCATCATCAACAATTGAATTCAGTGATACATTTGAAGGCATAAGGGTAGTCGGAATATGAACCACTTCCGCGCCCTGAGTTTCTACCGAAATAGCCTCACCTTTACTGGTATCGGCTAACAACTTGTTGTTCGAACCGTACCACTTTATTCCTTCGTCGTCGCTGTAAGCATAGTACAACCCATGATTGCAGTCTCGACCTGCATTGGTACCTTTCGGGTTACAATTTACTGGCTTTTCCCTAAACACCCAACTTATATGAATACGACCACCCGCATCAATCTTTGGACCGCCTGTTAAATAAGGTCCTCTAAAACTGGGCTCGTTGTTGTCAGTAACGGTTTTCGAATAGAAACCTTCCATTGAGGTCACGCGCCTAATAAATTTCCATTCACTTTGTTTTGCATCGTAACGCGCCAGCATCATTTCACCCTGCGTGCTACCGCCGTTTCTAAAGTACATCAACAAATTGCCCCCTGGCAACTGATGAAAAGTAGGGTAGGTTACTCTATCTAATGCATCGTTAGGGAAACCTAAGTTGCGCTGAAACTGAAAGACTTGGTCGTTCCACTGGGTCGCACTTGGATTGTCTGCCACTCCTAAAGCGCTATGCGCATAGTTTATGCGGGGCAAGTTATGATGGTCAAACGCAATGTGAATAACGCCATCGCCTTTAGATATAGCAATTGAAGCCCGATTATGAGCATCGCGAGACGTGACACGGTAAACTGGTAATGTTGAATGTTCCCAATCACCTCCATCTATCAATCCCCCCCCATCTATTTTTCGTCTGGCAACCACCACTTCGGCAAATAAATCACCATAGCCACCGCGGTTTTGGGCGGTGTAATAAATAGTATATTGGTATCCTTTAAAGGTGATTACATCAGCCCCTAGTGGACCAACAAACCTAGGTTTACCATTTTTAGCTCTGGTGCTACCGTCTGATGTATGAGAGGCGCCTACAAGTAAACTCTGGTGAGTGAGTTTAGCTTCACGTAACAAATTGAGGTCATTTGCTGATTCAGCTTGTACAGGTATGCTAAATAGCAGCGAGCAAAAAAAATAAACAAATGTTGTTCTTGTGCACAAGGCAATAGCAATCATTTTTGTGTTCTTAAAAACAGTGATTAATAAAACAATAGCATTGCAAAAAATCAATGTACATCAAATCGAGTCATCACATATCAAATAGCCTTTGCTTAGGTCTTCTCGCTCACCGCATTAATGCAAAAATTCTTGTCCATCACCACATCATAGTAATACACTACAAGTCGTTTCAACAACGCAGCATCAGAAACACAGATGTTGCGCTTTAACGAGCATGTTGAAGTAGTAAGCTATTTTAATAATTAATTGGTCGACCGCTCGCATATAACTCGCGAAACGGTTTTTTTGAAAAGGATTTAACATGCGTATTATCGCAATTTTGTTGCTGTACATGCTCGCTCACTCTTGGGCGAACAGCCAATCAATCGACACTGGTTCCTCCACCGTGCACTCCCCCATTAATTTCAACAACTATTCTTTAGGCTCCTACGGTGGAAGTGCTTAAGACATTACGGGTGATGTTGAAGTCTCTCAATTAGATCGAAGTGGCTGATCTGCATCCGCTAACTACATTATTTTACTATTCAATTTGTTTAAGGGCACCCGTTTGAAAAATATATTATCGTATTGCTTAACGCTTACATTTTTGCTCCTAAGTTCATCAAGCTTCGCCTCTAATACTGCAGGTGTGCATGGGCCGGGCGTTAAAGATGGAGCGAAGAGCATGCAGCTTCGTTTTGCACTTGCGAGTGCAGATAGCTCTGGTCAAGTCGACAACTGGGCCTATCGCTTACATTACCAACAAGGTTTTAGCGACAAGATTCTGGGTCGTATAACACTTCAATACCGCGACCGGGGCTCGTTTCAATATGAATACGCACGGGGCGAGGTGCTGTATAGGTTTAAGAATAAAGCTAGCGACGGAGCGTGGTCTAGTGGCATGCGTTTCGATTTACGTCAGCGAAGGGGTGACAATCCTCAAGATTTTGCTGTGCACTGGACTAATCAATGGGACTTATCTAACGAATACAAGCTTAGAGGCGTGCTGATAGGCGCCAAGCAATTTGGTGGTAAAAACGCAGCACCCGGCGTTCGTGTTGAAATGCGTGGAAGCATCAACAAAGCACTCGACACCGGCATTAGCATAGGCATTGAGTCCTTTAACACACTTGGAAAGCTAGGTGATTTTGGCTCATTTAACAGTCAAAGCCATCAGATTGGCCCTGTGATAAGTGGCAAGTTTAGCGGATTCGATGTGCATGCTCGCTATTTAGCCGGGGTATCTAACGGCACACGCGATCATAACTTTGGGCTGTGGATTGGTGCGTCGTTTTAAGCAGTCAAACAGTGGATTGTGAATTAAGCAAATAGTGCTTTAGCAACATGCCAAGACCTGATATATCAACCGGTTTGAAGCGCACTCAGTAAACGGTCGCGTTGAGCAAAGCCGATTCATGTCGTTGGATATTTAGCGACGCTGCTACGAGAGGCACATCTTATGACCTACGAAGAGTTCAACCGGTTTTGTGGCTCATTCACCGCTACTAATCATGTAGTGCAGTGGGGAAATGCAGACGTATGGAAAGTAGGTGCAAAAGTATTCGCTATTGGCGGTTGGGAAAAGGCAGATGGCCCAGGCATAACGTTTAAAACGTCAGAATTAAATTTTGAATTTTTGAGTCGTAAGGAGTTCTATCGTCCAGCTCCTTACTTGGCAAGTCGAGGCATGAAGTGGATTCAGCAATTCGGAGCGAGCAGTGAGCTTGACGAAGAGCTAAAATACTATCTGTCTGAGTCTTATAGAATTGTTGCTTTAGGTTTATCGAAGGAAAAACAGAAAGAGCTCGGGCTGGAGCTTGATTTGTAAAAGCCTTAAATAGTTAATGTAAACCGTCAATAAAGATAATTGGACTCCCCCACACCAATGTAAACCTACAATAAGAATCATACTTCTGATTAGATTTTTCAGGTCTACGGCGGTAATCACCCTAGGTCATTACCGCGCAGGCGGTAATCACCCTAGGTCATTACCGCGCAGGCGGTAACCTCGATAGCAGCATAGAAAATTCAAAAAATGAACTGCTTTTATTAATTTAGTAACATTGTAGTTTCAAGATTTCTCGTGCGGTAGGAGGTCCCCGCATCCGCGAGGATGACGTGGGATGTATAAGCGAACGGCGGCAATGGCCGTAATCTTGCCAATAGCAAATCCAACATTTCAGAGCTTGTTAGTATTAAACTATATTGTCGACGATGATACATTATTGTCGCTTCACAGTTAATCTTAACCAAGTGGACTGCTAGCCGCATTTGCAGCAATTAAAAATGTATAATCTTAGATGTAGTGTCAGGAAATTTTACAATCACTTTCTAAAAAGTAAATCATAAGTAGCATCGGCGACTTAAGCACTTGATTTTGTTTGTATTTTACAGCCAGGCATAATTCTTGCTGACTTTTTTGTAAGAGCGGGAAACGCCGATGTACACTTACACCGGAATGTATACGAAAATAAGGATTAAAGATGACTTTAAACACACGAAGTTCAGCCTTGATGGCTTCGGTTTTGCTATTTCTCTTGGTATCGACAAGCTCGCATGCCAATTTGGTCAGTAATGGCACTTTTGACACAGATGTATCGGGATGGGACCAAGGTGGAACACTTGGTACTTCTTGGGACGCCGGTAGCGCTTCTGCGCATTTGGGACGGCCAGGAACCCCAGGTACTTCTTTCTTCTCTCAGGAATTTGCTGCGAGCGAAAATCTTGAAGTCGCATTTGACTATCAGTGGCAGATCAACTCACCAGCCATGCCCGACTTTTTTTCCGCGTACATACTTTTTGAAGGAGCGGCGGGCGTGGCTAGTCGCTTTGACTTAATCAACGTAGAAAGTAGTGATGATGCAAGCTTTGGCACCACCGTATCAGCTACTTTCTCTGCAATATTGTCTGACCTCAGCTCAGCGAATGCGGCTCTAGTATTTGAACTTGTAGAAAATAACCAAAACGCGGGAACTCGCATACAACTTGATAATATCAGCGTAAATGCGGTGCCCGTGCCAGCTACTTTTTTGCTTACAGGCCTTGGTATTTTAGGTTTGTTTGCTACACGCAAAAAAGCAGCTTAGCCTTCGAACTTCAAATTTCGCCGCGGCGCTCTTAACTTGTCGCGGCGCTTATAATTAGCCGCGGCGCTTCTTAAATCCAAAAAAGCCATGTTCAATTATCTGTTCCGCGACAAGCTTGGGCACCATTTCTTCCCAATCGCCTCTGCCGCCTTTTAATTTTTTCAGCACATCTCTAGAGTAAATATTGAAAAGCTCGGTGTCGCTTGAATCTAGTCCGGTTAAAAAATCATTTTCTAGCAAATGACGGTATAAAAAACGTAAGTGTTCTTGTACCTTATGATTTTTGTATTCTCTTAACTCGCCGTCAGCGTTTAATTCAGGGTATATAAACATGCGGGTATTATCGGGAAATAGTTTACCGAATCCTTCTAAAATTCCGCCTTCAACGCCGCGATATGAATCTTCATCAAATATTTGCTTAAGATTAGTCATGCCCACTACAATGCCAATTTGCATTTTAGTGTATTGGCGGAAATAGGCGCGCAACGAAAAGTAACGAGTGTAGTCGGAAATCATTACGTTGTAGCCTAATGCATTGAGAAGCTGAACGCGCTGAACTAAATCTTCTTCAGGGACGTGATTATCATTACCTTTAGCGTCGTTCAGCGATATTTCGGCAATGGCTACGGTGTTGTCTTCGTTAACGCCTTTTTGCTCATAAAACGCTACCTTACCTTGCTCAATCATGTCGACGTTTAAGTTAGTAACAGGTCTAAATGATCCTCGAATCGTCAATACATTTTTCTTATAAAGCATTTCAGAAGGCACGCAAATACTGCCGTCTGGTCTAAACATAATTGCACGCGTTTTCCAGCTTCTAATTAGGTGTAGGTTTATCGCGCGGTTGTCGAGATCTTCAAAATAAGGGCCGACGAATTCTATTGAATCAATTTCTAAACGGCCTGGTTTAATGCTGTCGGTTAATGAATCTATAATCATTTTAGGGTTTTCAAAATAATAATACGCAGCGTAAATTAAGTTAACCCCTAGCATACCTAAGGCTTGTTGTTGTGCCTCGGCGTTATCGTCATGCATTCTTACATGTACTTTGATATTGGAAGGCTCTGCACCAGGATACATTTGCACACGAATACCACACCACGCGTGACATTCATTTACTCGATTGAAACTTTTTGCCGATACTGTGGCAGCATATGCAAAATATCTCGACGCTTTAGAACGTCCTTCGCTCACGCGCTCAAGTACTAAGTCGAGTTCTTGCTCCATCATGGCTTTAACGCGCGCTTTGCTCACGTATCGGCCGTCGTTTTGCACGCCGTAAATGGCGTCAGAAAACTTCATATCGTAAGCCGACATAGTTTTAGCAATGGTGCCTGCCGCCGCGCCTGCTAAGAAAAACTGGCGCGCAACCTCTTGTCCTGCCCCAATCTCAACAATAGTGCCGTACTTTTTGTCATCAAGATTTAAGCGCAGCGCTTTCTGCGTAGTGCTGCGCGAGCTTACATTTTTGTGTTCCATGAGAACTCCTGAAAAAATTAGGCAACGTTAAACATTGGATTTTGTGTAAATTAGCTTCCGACCATATTTTAACTCGAAACTGAATGAATAAACATTGCAAGACGCTAATGTTAAAGCAATTATTTTTGGAATATACAAATAAATAGTGACGTTGATAAATATTCGAGTGCATTCGTAGCAAATAATTTAGGTATATGCCAAGCAAACTTTCAGTGTGTATCGGCTGAAATATGGAAAATTAAAGGAAATAGCATTGTTCATCAAATCCTATAGCCCATATTCATTGCTATGCAATGACTTGACCTAGGCTTAGTTGTAACAGGTAAAACCTATGTGCACGATATATCGAAAATCAATCTACCAATAAACATTTGCATTAGCTAACAAATGTAGATGTGTCTGCCTATAAATAAGCAGACACACTCAAACTTCATTTGTAAATCCTAATAGCCATTACGGCAGGTCACAAACCTCCTCGTCTTTTTTGTGATAATAGTCTGACCGTAAGCCGAGCAACTGAGGTACGGTAGCCGAAATTGCAACGGATGAAAACGTGCCCACTAGTACGCCTATAAAAAGCGCAATTGAAAAACCCGCAAGCGATTCTCCAGCAAAAACCCATATTGCTAGAATAGTGGCAAGTGTTGTACCAGAGGTTATTAGCGTGCGCACAATCGTCGATTTGATTGCTAAGTTAATAACTGCATCGATGTCTTTGTCAGGACAGGCTTTCATTATCTCTCGCACTCGGTCTCCCACAATAATTGAATCATTTAATGAGTAACCAATAATAGCTAGCAAACTGGCCAGAATAGTCAAATCAAACGAAATATCGAACCATGCAAATACACCAAGTACAATAATCACATCATGGAAAAGCGCAATAACTGAACCTGCGGCTAAACGCCATTCGAATCGAAACGACAGGTACATCAAAATAATTATGACAGCGGTTAATAGCGCTAATCCTCCTTGATTGATTAACTCTTCGCCAACCTGACTGCCAATATAAATAGCATCATACGGTGTGATGATTAATCCGCTTTGCGCAGAGAATTCGCTTAACCACGTTTTCCCTTGTAGGCTTGTAGCATTATCAACTTGTTGCACGCTCCAATTAGTCCCATTTTGAGAAGACGATAGCTCAAATGCTTCTGGTAAATATGCTGTCAGCAATGTGTTCATTTTTTGCTGGCTTAGCGATTGCTCAGTTGTAAATTCGGTAAGGTAGCCACCCGTAAAGTCGAGCCCGAGGTTAAGACCATTAATAAGTAAGCCGGTAAGAGAAAGTACTATAAATGCAGTTGCACAGTAGAAACCAAGTATCCGAAACTGACTCAAAAATGCTGCCCTTTTTTGGATTACAGTCTTCATAGCTTTACTCCAAGTAATTGAGTCTTGTTTTTACGGATGACCAAGTTTGTGAGTATCCTAGAGACAAATACCCCTGTGAACATACTGGTTAATATTCCTAAACATAAAATAATTGCAAAGCCTTTCACTGGTCCATACCCTATAGAATATAGAATTATGCCTGTGATCATGGTGGTTATATTAGCGTCAAGAATATTAATTCTGGATAACTGGCCTTAATGTTAGCCAGTAACGTGTTCTTGTTGTTTGACTGCGCTGTAGGAAAATTAAGCTCAATAGAATGACGGTTTACCTGCGTCAATTTACTAATACGCACTCGGTCTTTGAGTGCTAACGAGCGTATTTCAAGGACAATATTGCTTAGTTTGTCCGACAAAGCCCGCTCGGTATCAACATCGAGCACAAACAACACGCCCCCGCTTAAATCTAAGCCTAATTTAATGGGCTTACCTTTTAATGCTTTTAGCCATGCGGGGGAAGTGTTGATTACTGAAGTCTCTATGTAGTAATTATCACCGAGATTTTGGCGTAATAAATTTTCTACAGCATGTTGGTCTGTATTATTTTTTAAAGTAATAGTGGTCGCTTCTAATGAAGTTTTAGTTTCATCTACATTAAGGTTCTGACTGGCTAACAGTTTATTAATATGGTGAGGGGTGAGCGGTTCGTGTTGACCGCTACTAGCTACAAGGACTACACTGATCTTGTCGTTGTAAAGGTTTGGCAAGGCGCTAACCAGCAAACATAGTAGTATTAAAAAGATGACTACATTTTGCCATGTTGCATGATTTACACGCTTAGTTGTATATGAATTCATAGTAAAATCTCTACATAAAAACTTAACACAATGGCTACAAGCCAATTGGACTGCAGCAAAAAAGGCTAAGCTACCGATAGTTTATTATCAGTATTGAATAACGGAGTGGTTGATTTTTGAAATCCAATAAACATAACTTTTTACGTTTACAGGAATACTTTATAGAGAATTAACTGTGGTAAGTATTTCGTGATGAATACATAAAGTTGCCGTCTTTCCAAGCGCAAATACGCGACGATTGATTGTTATGAGTGAGTTGTTCATACCAAGGTTTTAAAACAGGCGGATTTGCTAGGTCTTTGTATAATCCAGCGGTTATTTCAAGCTCTAAAAACGCGATAACCAACAAGTAGATTGGTGTGGTTTGTTTTGTTGCAGTGAATAATAATGGACTTAAGCGGTTTGTTCGTGGCGGTTGAAATGAGTCTCTCGACGCTTCTTCGTCGATATTTGTGATTTTATGCGCTTCAATTTGAGATATTGTCGTTTGAAATGAATCGTCGATTTGGGTGGTATCAATATTTAGTGATGTACTAACTAAATAAGCTAGTACCAAGGTACATAACATTGCGGTAAAGTTTCGCCAAATAAACACAAATATCCTTAAATCATAAACAGCCCATAGATAAACCTGCGCACAGTTAGTATATATGGTTCTTTGCACTTGTTTCAAGACAACAAAATGAATTGGAATATAGAACAATGTGTCGTCGAGAAACCCGTAATCAAGAAAAGGACAATTTTTATGAAGCATATAGCAATTCTTTTATTCTGTATTGTGTGTATTCAGGGGTGCGCAAGAAATTATGCGGACTCAATGTCAGGTAAGAACAGAGACGGTTTTGAAACGGGACCGAATCTGAGGGCAGAATACGGCTCTAGCTGCAATTATACTTCTAATGACGACATTGGCAGTTGCGCGGCTGCGCAAGATTTAGTGGGCACTCATTGCGTTTGCCATTCTAAAGATGGTCTTCAAAACGGTAGTATTCGATAATACAATATTATTTTGCCTAGTATGTTTGCTTTTGGCTTCTACTGTGTAATATTTAGCCAAATGAAATTGAGAGCGAGTATGTGTATACTTAGCTTAACGCAATCGCACTCAAATACACTACAGGTAAGTATAAGTATGCAAAAAGTCAACTTTCGTTGTTCAAAGAACCTCCCGCGCACTAACCTTATAAAGCTGATGCTAATGCTAGGTTTTACATTTTTTACTCTTGGGTGCAGCGAAAAAGGTGCCGAAGACTATTTACAGGAAGCGGCGGCGTATTCTGCAAAAGATGATCCGAAAGCTGCTGTTGTTGCGCTTAAAAACGCCGTTCAAGTAGCACCTCGCTCAGCCATTGCCCGTTTTGAGCTTGGCAGAATAAACTTAGCGCTCAGCAACTTCGAAGAGGCAAGTAAAGAGTTAACGCGTGCTTTAGAATATGGTTATAGTGAAAGCAAAGTTATACCGCCTTTAGCAGAAGCACTGCACCGCTCGAGTGCCAATGTTGCACTTGCTGATCTTGACTACGACTCTTCAGGTCTTAGTGCAGAAGAACAATTGGAAGTTGGTGCTCGCAAAATTTCTGCGTTAATCGAGTTAGATAAAAGAGAAGAGGCATCAATAATAGTAGAACAACTTCTAGAGGTTAACGCCGAAACGCCATATAAAGGGATGGTAAAGGGATATCAGCTAATTATTGCGAAAGACTATCTTGGTGCCTTAAGCACCTTAGAGGATGTGCTGGAAACCGCCCCCCTAAATAGAGACGTAATCGCCCTTGCTGCCCGCCTATATATTTTAAATGGCGATATTGAAAATGCAGCAAACTTATATGAAAACTACGTAGATATTGCAAAAGACGATTTACAAGCAAAATTTGCTTTGGTCAATATATTAATGCAGCAGAAACAACCCGAAAGAGCTGAGAAATATATAGATGAGCTACTCACTATTAACAATACCAATGGTGCCTTAAATCAATTAAAGGCAACTGCACGGGCGGCGGTTGGCGATCATGAAGCGGCAAAAGAGTATGCAGAAAAAGCTATTAATAGTGGTCGAAGTGATTATGCCCTGCGTTTAGTAGCAGGTTTTTCATCTTATAAAATCGAAGATTTTGAAAGTGCAATCAAACACTTGTCTGTTGTTGCTGGCTCACTGCCCGATGACCATCCTGCATTGCGCATGCTGGCCGACAGCCAATTAAGATTAAACAGAGGTAAAGATGCGGCATTAGTGCTTGAGAGAGTAGAAAATATCTCTCCTAACGATGTTTCATTATTTTCGCGCACTGGCTACGAACTTATAAAAGCTGGCGACACCGAGTCAGCTAAGCAGATAATTAAACAAGCAGAGACAGTAAGTGAGTCATCGGACGAACTATTGCGATTAGGTGTATTAAAACTAACACTCAATGATTTAGAAGGAATAGTTGATTTAAAAAGTGCGGTGGCGAAAGCACCAGACTCGGTAAGCGCTAAAAGCACATTAGCAGGCGCGTATTTAGCCACTAATCAGCTCGACAAAGCCATGGCTTTAGCAAAGCAATGGCAACAAGAAAATCCTGATGCTGTAGAAGGGTATTTGCTTGAAGCAGATGTGTTAAGTAGCCAAGAGAAATTTGATGAATCAGCTAAAGTGGTTGCTAGAGCGGCCTCAATTGATGCTGATAATTCGCTTGTGCAGTTGGCAAGCATTAGGGTAGACATAATTGCTGAAAAATATGAACAGGCCTTACCGAAAATAGAAGCGTTAGTTGCGAAAGAGCCGAGCAATATTAAAGCTTTGGTTAGTTATTTCAAGGTTACTAGTGAGTTAGGTGATGCTGATGTTGCCGTTGCAACAATTGAAGATGCAGCGAAAAACAATCCAAGTGATCAAGCTTTGACTATTCTTTTTGCTTCTACATTGGTGTCTGATAAGAAATTCAGTGAAGCACTTAATGAACTAAAGAGGATACATGCAAGTCGCTTAACACCAAGCTCATATTGGGGACTAAAAGGAATTGCGTTATACAACACCTCTAACCTACCTGATTCGCGTAAACACTACTCGCAATGGGCCGATTTCTTTCCTAATCAAGTAGAGCCAACCTTAGGATTGTTAAATATATTAGATCTTCAAAGCGATTACACAAAGGGTGTTACTGTAGCCACTAACTATTTAGCTAAAAATAAGAACTTGCAAATTCAAGTAATGCAGGCTTATTTCTTCGCGATGTCTAAAGATGCAAAAAACGCCGCACAAACGCTCAGTAAATTGGCTGATGAATATCAAGCACTTCCATTTGTGCGAGGCATAAAAGCGCGAATCGCCTTGTTAGAAGGTCGCGCTGAAGAAGGTGTGGCAGATGCTTCCGCAGCTTACCTTGCAAAAAAGAGTGCACAAAACTTACTTCTATACGTACTTACGCTTGACAGTGCGGGTAAAAGCGCGGAGGGGTTTGAGATTATCGAACAACACGTGAATGACTTTCCAAACGATATTCGCAGCAAGGCACTACTAGCAGAGCGTAAAGTAGCAAGTGATTCAAGTGCAGCATTAGCATCTTATGAGGAAATGTTAAAAGACTACCCTGAAAACCCTATATTTCTCAATAATGCTGGGTACTTGCATTTTAAAGCTAACAATTTTGAGAAAGCCTATGAATATAGTGCTAAGGCGTATGAACTTGTGCCACAAAATGTTGCATTTACCGACACCTACGCTCAAATATTGATGCAACGTGGTGAAACTGAGAAAGCTGTTACTGCCTACAACGCAGTTATAAGTGACAGTATAGTTGACGAGGAAATTATCCTTAATTACATTGAAGCCTTGTTCAGAAATAAAAATATACTGGCTGCTAAACGAAGAATTCGCGAATTCAATTCGAAGCTAAAGACCCAAGATTCAAAAGATCGATTATTGGACTTACAAATCAAATATTCGAACTAGATGGATTGGCAGGTAAAGTAGCATGCACAAAAAAGCCAGCATAAATTGCTGGCTTTTTAATTGGTGTTATATATTAGCATAAAATTGAAACGCCGAAGTCAAACCGGTGTTAAGGAAATCTTCGTTGGTTGGACTTGTTGCTTTCTTATTAGTCTCTATAGCGTGATGGACGACTGTCTATCATGAGCACATCTAATCTAATTTGTGCTTTCTAAAGGCTTTCCAAATCAATTGGCTCAATCATCTCGCACTCGTCTCTAATCATTTCAGACACAAGGCTAGGGTAATGACGGCAGTCTTCGGGTCTGTCTTGGTAAATGCTACATGAATATTTAGTGGGGCTTAATGGATTTGCTTTAAACTCAACTTCTAGAAATGGACACTGTTCTAAACTCACTCCACTGTTGGGATCAAACCAAATTTCGCCATTTTTTACATATTCATAAATTTCGGGATTGAAAATTTCCCATAGGTCAATTTCTTCTTGCGTTACTGATAGGCCGCCACCATATTTTATGCAACATTTACCGCATTGATTACAGTCTTTCATGACATTTAACCGTTTCTTAATTAGTTTATAGCGCCAAGTTACCTTGTATCTTGCTCTCCAATAAAAACCCCATTTCTTTTGAAATTCGTGCGGCCTCGTCATTTGGTAGATACTTAGCATACACCTTCTCGAAGCTACCGTTTTGAAACAATTTTACTATCGACGAATTAATCGCGTCTACTACACCCTCATTATAAGCACTTTTGTTGCACATTATATGACCTGGAGCATACTCTGGCATGTCGGCAAGCTTGTAGCTTCTGAGTTTATCTTTGTTTAATGGATTTAAATAACGGGTTTTTACTAATTGCGGTAACGCTAAGACGAATTCTGCTCTACCGCGTTCGACTAATAGCAAGTTTCTTCCCTCCAGATCGCCGCCGTTTACCAACATAAGCCGCGCCGGATCAAGCCTATCAATTTGATTTTGCAGCACGCTGCCATAATTAGCATTTTTAATGAGTATGAGTCTCTGAGTCGGAAGCTTTTGAAATAACGCCACGAGGCTTTTTACATTTCCGTATTCATCAAGGAGTGTTTCTGTAAGTTCTGCATCGCTACTTTTCTGGTAAAGGCGATGCGTTTCATAAAGATTAATCGGAAAGGTAAAATAATATTCTTTAAGTCTCTCTATGGTTTCTATACGGTGAGTTACACAAGTTGGTACTGAAAGTGCCAGTCTTTCTGCCTGTCGCACTAGCGGAATATACTTGTGCACGAATGTAAACCTTTGTTTGAGGTCCTCAAAAATAATGCGATTTGTTTCGCTGCCTAAATAAACGCCTCGATTCTGCGTGTATTGGTCAACATCTGATTCACTGCCAGATATGACAATAATATCGCTAGCGAAACTTTTATTCACGAATAGTAAATTCAGCAAAATGCAGAAAAATACTATAAACCCTTTGTACATAATTATATGCCTCAACAACTCAACCAACTTCTATTTATAACATCGGCTTTTTACTCAAATTAAGTAGTGTTAATCTAATAGTTAGGCTAGTTTAATGGTCAAAAATAGGCGTTTAGTTACCAATAAGCAAGCCCTTAAACAACTTCAATTTTTGTGTTATGAAACTTTGCGCATTCCTTGTAGTACTGTTCAAGCAAAATACTTGCGTTCAAGCCATAATATTAATAAGGATACCAGCAACAATGCCCAGAACCAATAAGAACTAAGCGTTAGTGTTCTAAGCGCAGGGCGCGCATTTTTAGCCGTTTGGTACCTAAGAATGTCTGCGCTTGCTCGATATCGCTGGTCTTGCTGCCATGCTTCCCAACTGTTTCGATCGTTCGCATATATAGCAACGTCGCTAGAACCTTGTGTTACCGACCGTGCTTCCAAAGAGTACCAACCTTGGGTAAACGGCGAGTAGTTAACGCAGCCCATATTTGCGTCGAGGAGTAGCGTATTCATTGCAAGAGCTGTGTTTAGTGATCCTTGTAAAAGGTTGATGCCAGACATTTCTTGCGTGTTTGCCACGCAGTGCTGAACAGGTTGTTGCGCCAGCACCGGTGCTTGTTGAAGCTTAATCTGCCAGTTCGCATCATTATTGCCGCGCATAATTTGACTGAAGATCCACTGCCAGTAGTGACTATGTAAGTCAGGCCTGCCCTGAGTTTTCCACGTGTGCGTTGTGTTAATGAGTGATACTGCCACATGCCCAAGTCCACGCTCGAGAGTCATCACTAGCGGGCGATTATTTTGCTCTGACACTAGGGTTAGTGCTTTTGTAGACTCAAGGTTAGCTTGAATGCTTGTGATAGGGATATCTAAAATTTGATATTGCCAGCGCAAATAATTAGCTTTCGAATTTTCCAAACTATTAGGGATTTCGCTCATAGTTATCGCATCTAACCACTTAAAATTGCTAGCAGGCCACAAGGCAACTTGCTGAGATTGCGCTTGTATAATTACGCCTAAGCCATCCTGAATTGCAAGATCTAACGCTTCGCTTTCGCTAGGTGACAAACCCGACAACGCTTGCTGATCAATAATCAATGCGTCGAAATAGTTTAGTGACTGTTGTGAAAACGGCGCGTCGAATAAAGCAGCGTCAGTTTGATTCACGTTAATCTGTTGGCGAATATCTTTATTTTTACTTATCTTGGTAAGCGTAAGCACTGTGCCGCCCTGCTCGGTGATTAAATTTTGTAAGTGCCTTGTTTCAAAAGATGGCGAAGACTGCTTAATCATTAGCTTGACAGGTTTCGCATTTATCACCTGAATGCCAACATTTTGCGACAGTGTGTTCGTTGGCTGACTGCGCTCAGTCAACTCAAGTCGATACAGCCATTGACCCGGAATATTTCCGGTGAATATGAATGAAAAATTGTCGTTACTGGTTAATGTTTGGACTTCTAGCTCCTTGTTAAATGGATCTATTAAGGCCAAGTTATAAAATTTCTTATCTGTATCGTTAGGCGTTTGTAGTTGGCCTGTTATCAATCCTTGCTGACCAAGCACTACTTGCTTCTGCCACTTAACCTTAATTAATCCCAAACGAGGTGAGTAGCCTTTATGTTGAATATATAGAGATGCGCTCGCGGGTTTATCAAACTTGGTTTCGCCTTGCTTGTTTGGTGTATCGTTAGCCGGATATTGCGAGCTTAATAATTGCCACTCATCTTTTGTAAGACCATCGCCCAAAACAGTAATATGGTTTAGTTTAGGGTGAAACAGTGGTAGCTGCGCAACATTATTAATAGTGACAATATCAGAGCTTTCGCGCACTGGATGAATAGTATTCTTTTCTACCTTATCGGTGTCATCACTAGCTTGTTTTAAAGCTCTTGCTGTATGTGCTTTTTGATTCCCCACTGCATCGGCGGTCAAACGAAACCACTTTAATTCGACCTGGTGATTTTCATTCGTAAATTCACTAATAAATTGTTTACTTACATTTGAAGTAATTAACACCACCATTAGTGGCCTGTCAGTTAAGTAATGAAAGCCAAGCACCAGTCCAAGCACAGCGATACCAGCGCTGATGTTTGCCAATATCACCGTGGCTTTTTGCGCAAAGGAATGTTGCGTTAGACGCTTCATTGCCAAAATTATTATTAGCATTACACCTAGCACTATTACACCAATAACTATCATATTGGTCATGCTTTCAAACAAAGCGATCATAGTTCATCTTCTTGTTGTACTTGGGTATTTCCACCGGTGGGTGCGCGGTCGTTTTGAATTAGCGACTTTGAATACGCTTTCACGCTAGGGTGATTAGCTGAATATGGTGTAAGCTCGCGGTAAGGTTGGGCAACAGGCGACTTTATTCGACTAGACAACTCTGAAATAAGTGACTGCAAACAGTTTAAGCAGTCTTGTATTTCAAGCGAATTGGCAAGCTGAATGCGTTTAAGCGTGGCTAACTGGGTTATCCATGCTGGTTCGCCGGCTAATTGCTCTGTCAAATGCAGCGCAATGTCGTCAAGTAACAAGCGCTCGCTTGATGTCAATTTTTTTGCTGTATTAGATGCTCGTCTTTGCAAAGTAAGGTAATCATTTATCAGCACAATAAGCGCAATAAACTGACTGTTTTTATCAGGCGCTAAAGCAAGCTCAGTGTCTCGCTCATAACTTAGAATATCTTTTAGCTCGCCAGTATACCTGCGCTCTTCGGTCACCGGAGGTGGCTCAAACCCTAAGCGCTCAACGTATATACGCTCTGCTTGCTTGGCTCTGTTTACGTAATTTAACGCTTCTTTTTCAAAGGGTAATGCTAGCGCTGGTTCAGACATTTGCAGATGCAGCTCGGCTTGCCACATAACGCCAATGGCACGCTTCATTAATACTTTTGGATTTATCTGGCCGCTAGAAGTTTTGATAAAACCAATGTCGGTCTCTCCGTGGTTATGCCCAAATTGCTCAATCGCTTGCTGGTAGCCAGAAATATCATTACTACCTTGCGAATGAGGAACTTCACTTTCATGCTCATGGCTTTGCTGGAGATTTTGAGCATCAACATTCTTACCAAGGTCATGCTCGTTATCGTGATGTTCATCTGTATGCCCAGCTTCAGCGGGCAGAGATGGCCCAGCTTCCATGTTTTGCATTACGCCCGATTCGAGCTCGTCGCCTAAATACTGGCCGTAAGACTGTTTCAAATCACTTTGGTCAATCGCCAGTGCCCTCGATACTGCGCTGAATTCTTTACTGCTAAGCGTTTGCGATTGCTCAATTAGAGCCTCAGTTTCTATAATAATTTGGCGCTGACTTTTGAAGTATTCCGGTATAAAGTCAATCACCACACCCTCACCCGTAACCCTCGCTTCTTCATCTTCCAGCCAGCGGATTATCCTAATTGGCGATACCGTTTGTTGCATATTCGGCATTTTATTGTCGGTGGCTTGAACGCTAAAGTATAGCTCGTCACCGGGCGACATACCTAGTGCTTGTAAATCCCAATTTTTAATATACAGCGCAGAGGTTTCATCTCCTTGTGTAAGGTCAAATAGAAACTCCTGATCTCTAAACTTGACTGCTTCGCCTGAACCTTTGGCAATGGAGGCAATTATTTTAACGTCGCTAATACCATAGTCATCACTTATTTCAACTTCCGCTTGAATTGATGTAAACACGTTTTTTGGAATTTCAGTAATCGTTAAAGTAGGCGCTTGAAAGATTATTTTAGGCGGGGTGTCTCGCTCTACAATAACGGTCGCGATATCGGTGTTAAAGTCGGCCTTATCTGATAATTGAGCAATGGAATAAACCATTCCTTGGTCTGCAGTTAGTGTTGCAGAATATCCAAATTTTGTTCTAACAAACGCACGCACATCTGAACTGCTTACACTAAGCTCGAAGCTTTCGCTTAAGTGCTCATTTTGCTCTATAGGAATGAGCCACATTATTTCGGAGCCCTGCAAAACCGATAGGTCCAAATGACGCTGCTCGAAAGGTGCTTGCTTTGTATATAAGGGTGGCTTGACCGAAACGATTATTCTGTCGAGGTAGTTCAAAACGACTTGGTCGATACTTGAAGGTAGCGCTTTTGTTGAACTGTCGCTTAACTTATCACTGTTTGTGAATAGCACTGCAAAGGTCAACAACAGCAAACTAAACAAAAACGCTCCTACATTTTTCCATCCTAAAGTAGAAAAAGAGGCCTTGGGTAACCAGCTCCTTAGTGGTGAATCGATTACTCGGGTCAACGCTGGAGTAATGCGTTGTAGCTGCAAAGTCTGAATCACTGACAGCGAATTGCTTGATGTCGATAACAAGTGGGCACTTTCTTCTAGGGCTGCGTGCTGTCTGTTTAAGTGTAGTAAAAAGGTTTGAGAGTTTATCGCTGATGACGAGTTTGCATTTACTCTGCTGTTACGCCAACTAAAATAAATGAAACTAAGCGCAAATAAAGCGAGGCTCAGTATTACCCATAAAACTGCAGTTGGAAGTAATACTGTAAAAGGCCAACTCCAAAGCTCATCCAAACTTAACACCGTTAAGCTTGTTAGCTTCTCACTTGCACTTGGCCATACGACAATATACACAGCAATGAGAAGCGCGCTTGCGAGTATTCCAAACATGCTTGCGTTAAAAGCAGCTACTTGTTTGCGTTGACGCTTGAGCACAACCAAGCATTGCTCAACCTTATTCAGCAGTGCTTCAGGAGGTAGGGAGGCGCGAGACTCATTCATACTATGAACCTAGCTCTGCATTTTGCTTTGTATAGCCTTGCTTGTCTCTCATCTCGCTCATAAGGCGCTCGACTAAAAACAGTATCACCAGCAATATTGCTAAGTACGTTTTTAATTGACTATCTGTGGATTCAGGCAATGCTGAAACCGCCAAATGCTCGGCACTACTTGCACTATTTTGTATTTGCTGAGCACTTAACCAAGTATTAAAGAATAAATATTCTTGTTGTTTATCCTTAAAAATTGCCGCCCCAAGATTTAGCACAAAGCCAGCCTTTTGTGAAGATGACAGCTTGCTCACTTGCACCACTTTAACAACCGTTTCCATTTCGCTATCATCAATAGCATCAACTACGATAGCGTCGTACTGTTGAGACAGCGAAGTGAGAGAACTTACACTCTCACTTCTTAACTTGTTAACAACTATCGAAGGATACACATTTTGTAATGCGCGAATCGCTATTTCGGTTTGCGCCATTCGCTGTATTTGTTCTTCGCTTGCCTTAGTTAAATCTAAGCCTATTAGCGCCAGTTGAAAAGTCGGCTTGTTAGAATCTTGCGAAGCTTCATCAATGCTGCTGATATGCCACACTACACGTTCACGAACATAGCTCGCTCCACCTACAAATTGGGAATATCGATTGCTTGTATAAATATGTAATGGAGAGTCGACAGGTATACTTTGCGCGACCACTTGGGCCGTCGACCAAATATTGCTTAGTTCAGTGCTGCGCGCGCTATTATTAGTGTCATCAATTGCGTCATCACTTGAAGATTCATCCTTGAAGGTTTCTTCGAAATTACGGCTGGAGACACGCACTAAGCGCTTGTTTTCGCCTTTGTTGTTTTTGTTGTTATTCGCAACAAATACAATGCTCTCTACCTCCTCAAAATCATCGCTATTTAATTGTGCTTTAAGCGCATTTTTCTCCTGCTCGTTGCTAGTGTTCCACCAATCTTGAGTCACAATAACGGTAGGCGCTGGTGGCTGGGCGTTTACGACTTCGTTAAGCCCTAATTCAACAAACCAATCGCTTATTAAAGAGATAGTCACTAATGCACCCGCACACAGTAAAAGCAACAACCGCACTAGCAACAGCCACCTCTGGCGCAGTTTTATGTGCAACTCGCTAGCAGCGCTTTGTGCGGGCAATAGTGCTAAAAACGGGAAAAGTACTACCTTGCCTTCACTGCGACTGATCAAATGAATACCAATTGGAATAACTAAAGCCAAAAACACGAGTAAGGCAATCATAAAGGCTTTGCTCTTAGTTTCAAAAACCTGCGCAAGGTCTTATCCATAGGCTGGTCTATATTCACTAAATGGTGCTCTACACCAAGGCTTTGCAATTTTGTGGCTAAAGTTTGATTAAAACTTTGTACGTTCTGTAAGTAAGACTGTTTAGCGGCTTTGCTGCTAAGCGTTAAACGCTGCTTAGTCTCCCTATCTTCAAAATGAATACGGCCTTTATAGGGAAAAGTGAGCTCGTCGTCGCTCATTAACTGCATTCCTATTACATCGGTTCGAGGGCTGACTAATTTGTTTAACGCGTTTAATATCTCATTGTTTTGTTGATAAAAATCACTTAACACAATGACTAAACCATGTTCGCGAACCTTCGCGATTTGTTGCTGAATGTGCGTAAATTCAGGAAATTCATGGCCGGAATCAAGCTGGGCTAAATGCAGAACACATTTTTGCCAATGTTGATACCCAGCGCGTGCAGGCAGCAAGTGGGTGCTGTTACTCGACAAACCAAGCATGCCTATAGAGTCTCCTTGCTGCTGCGCTAAGTAACTCATAGTGGCAACTAAATGTTTGGCATAATCCAATTTATGCCAACTGTCTTTTTTTGCATTTTTAGACTGTGACGCATGCAGCATAGACGCGCTCGCATCTATAACAAACCACACTTGCACGTTACTTTCGCGCATCGCCTCGCGTACAAAATATCGATCGCTGCGGGCAAATAGCTTCCAATCAATATTGTTAAGTGGGTCTCCCGGTTCATAAGCACGATATTGACTAAACTCAATGCCGCTGCCGCGCTGCAAACTTGCGTGCATACCGTGCAAGAAGCCTTGCGCCACCGTTTTAGCGACCAAAGGCAAGTCTTTAAGTTGTGCTAATAAGGCTGGATTAATGAGGGTATGCATAGTAGTTATTTATGTTAACGCCGTTAATAAAATTTATGCAATCAAGAATCCAAAGTGCTTGTTGGCTTCGCGACTGCACTTAAAAGGCCATCCACGATTTTGTCGGTCGTGATGCTCTCGGCTTCTGCTTGAAAGTTTAATAGAATTCTATGCCGCAGCACTGCATGAGCAACGGCTTCAATATCGCTAAAAGTGACGGTAAATCGATGCTTTAATAAAGCCTGCGCTTTTGCACAAAGCACTAATGCTTGGCCAGCTCTGGGACCAGCGCCCCAGCGCACATACTTGCGCACTTGCTCTATAGAGGATTGCTGGTCTCTAGTACTGCGCACTAAGTCAGCAACGTAATTAAGCAATGGCTCTCCAATTTCAACCTCTCTCGTAAGCCGCTGAAGGTTAAGCACTTCACCACCCGATAAGGTTTGCTCCAAATTTGCAGAATAGGTACCAGTGGTACGCCTAAGTATTTCAATTTCGTCTTGTGACTCAGGATACTCTACCCTTACAAACATTAAGAAACGGTCCAGCTGCGCCTCAGGCAAAGGATAAGTGCCCGATTGCTCTACTGGATTTTGTGTGGCTAACACGAAAAAAGGCGCGGTTAGGTCATAGTGTTTTCCGCCATAGCTCACATGTTTTTCTTGCATTGCTTCAAGTAAAGCGGCTTGCGTTTTTGCCGGCGTGCGATTTATTTCGTCGGCTAATAATATGTTGGTGAATAAGGGTCCTTTTTGAAATTTAAAAAAGCGCTCACCAGAGTCTTTATCGGTTTCTAATATTTCGGTACCAATTATATCGCTAGGCATTAAGTCTGGTGTGAACTGAACGCGCTTAAAATCGAGGGCTAAAGTTTGCGATAATGTGCTTACCATCAAGGTTTTTGCAAGTCCGGGCACGCCCTCTAATAAGCAATGTCCACCGGCCATAATACTAACCAGCAACTGATTTACAACATCCTGCTGCCCCACTATTATTTTGCCGACTTCGCTACTAACCAAATCTAACTTGCTGAGTAGCGCCTTTATTTGTTGTTCGTTCATGAAAAAATAATCTCTTATATTTGAGTTAAGCACGCTTGCTCGATTGAGAGCCACAAGCTAACGAAGAGCTTAGGCAGTCATCGCGTACACAACTATATTCACGGCAAAACGCGTGTTGTCTACTCGTAACCAGCGCTTGTTGCGAAAGTCGTAATCCCATTCACAGCCTAAGTCTTTGTTGCTGTATAGCACTGCTATTCGGCCATTTATAATAATGGCTTTCAGGTATTCATGCACTAAGTCATCGCCCCAGCCGTTTAGCTCGACGGTGGTGCGCGGCGGGCCATCAAATTCGAAAAAAGACGTATAAATAGGATGATCGTTGGGAATTTTTTGTAAGGCATCGTCGCCGAAAATGTCAGCCATTTGTGCTTCAAATGTGCGCGCAAACATGCCGTCGATGTCATGATTACAATCGTCTGCAAAGACAAAGCCACCGTTCTCGACGTAAGTTTTGAAATGCTCTCGCTCTTGAGCACTGAATTGCACTAGCCTGTGTCCCGCCATGTAG
>Ga0115567_10000398_pt1 | contig 42978 bp, 42 predicted proteins | sample COGITO_mtgs_1204_2_FD_88679 | JGI IMG/M metagenome (GOLD analysis project Ga0115567, IMG submission 88679) | Pelagic marine microbial communities from North Sea - COGITO_mtgs_120412 | ecosystem: Environmental > Aquatic > Marine > Epipelagic | place: Germany:Helgoland, sampling site Kabeltonne...
AACCTTCTTTTTAGCTACTTTCTTCTTAGTAACTTTTTTAGTTGCTTTCTTTTTAGTGACTTTTTTCTTAGTCGAAGCTTTTTTAGTAGTTTTCTTTTTTGCAGGCATAATTCCTCGATGTTTAATTCTAGTGTGCTAAAATATAATAAAATTTTAAAAATCCCTTATCAACCGCTCTCTAAAACTTCAGACGTAAATTGTAAGTTATAGACAAGAAGCCTTTTAGAACTCATATTTGTGTCAAAAACCTTTTTAACTTCAAATATTTTAGCCAATATGACAGGATTCTTGCACAGTCGCAAGTTAAGACAAGAGAACAACAATTTATTTACCCAAGGGGGAATCCTATGTCTGATACACTTATTTTTTCAGCAAAAAGAACACCAATCGGAGCTTTTGGAGGCGCGCTTTCCACTGTTACAGCTACGGAACTTGGCTCTGCCTCAATCAAACATGCTGTTCAAGCAAGTGGATTTAAACCAGAGCAGATTGGTGAATGTATTATGGGCAATGTTTTGACTGCAGGTGTAGGCCAAGCTCCTGCAAGGCAGGCTTCAATTGGTGCCGAGCTTCCCAAGTCTGTTGCTTGTATGACCGTTAACAAAGTCTGTGGATCTGGACTCAAAACTGTGATGCTTGGTGCTGATTCTATCAGACTTGGCCACAGCAAAGCTGTTGTTGTCGGTGGAATGGAAAACATGTCTTTAGCCCCTCACCTGCTTCCCAATTCAAGAACTGGTCACCGGATGGGCCCGGTAAACATGGAAGACTCAATGCTGAAAGACGGTCTCTGGGACCCCTACAACAACTGGCATATGGGCAACGCTGCTGAGCTTTGTGTAAAAGAACATTCTTTTACTAGAGAAGCCCAAGATGAATTTGCTATTGAAAGTTACAAAAAAGCTCAGACTGCACAAGAAAAAGGTTGGTTTGACCAAGAAATTCACGATCTGAGTTTTAAAGTCAGAAGAGCTGACGTGACAGTTGGAGAAGATGAAGAGCCTGGCAAGGCTATGTTTGATAAAGTGCCCAAGCTTAGGCCAGCATTTGAAAAAAACGGAACCATCACTGCTGCAAACGCTAGCAAAATTAATGATGGGGCCGCAGCACTTGTTTTAGCTGACAGCTCACTTGCTTCTGACACATCAGTTAAACCACTTGCAAAAATTATAGCTTATACGACTTTTGCTCATGATCCAAAGTGGTTCACGACCGCTCCCGTTTATGCAATGAGAAATCTTCTACAAAAAACAAACAAAACTGTAGCAGACATTGATCTTTTTGAAATCAACGAAGCTTTTGCTGTTGTAACCATGGCCGCTCAAAAAGAACTTTCAATTCCAGGTGCAAAAATAAATGTTCATGGTGGTGCTGTGTCCCTTGGTCACCCTATTGGTGCAAGTGGCGCTAGAATTTTCACAACTCTTGTTCACGCACTTCACACACAAGATAAGCAGTTTGGAATGGCCAGCATCTGCATTGGCGGTGGTGAAGCCGTGGCTGTTTTGATTGAGAGAGTTTAATTTTATGGCTATCAATAAAATTGTAAACTCAGTAGAAGAGGCCATCGAAGGTGTCGAAGACGGTATGACTTTTATGGTTGGAGGCTTTGGTCTTTGTGGAATTCCAGAAAATTCAATCGCAGCTTTGAAAAAAGCAGGTGTTAAAGACATCACCTGCATCTCAAACAATGCCGGCGTAGATGGCTTCGGTCTAGGGCTGCTGCTGGAAACCAAACAGATTAAAAAAATGATTTCGAGCTACGTTGGTGAAAACAAAATGTTTGCAGAACAGTTTTTATCAGGAGAGCTTGAAGTCGAGCTCACTCCTCAGGGAAGTCTGGCTGAAAAAATCAGAGCTGGCGGCGCTGGTATTCCAGGTTTTTACACCGCTACAGGTGTGGGAACTGAAGTTGCCAAAGGTAAAGAGCATAAAGACTTTAACGGTCGTACTTATATACTTGAAGAAGCGCTTCATGCTGACTTTGCTTTTGTAAAAGCACAAAAAGCTGACGCTTACGGAAATTTAGTCTTTAACAAAACGGCTGCAAACTTCAATCCTATGATGGCCACGGCTGGGAAAATTACAGTTGCAGAAGTTGAAGAAATTGTTCCTGTGGGCTCCTTAGATCCTGATCAAATTCATGTGCCGGGCATTTATGTTCAGCGTGTTTTAAAAGGTGAAAAATTTGAAAAGCGGATTGAACAGCGCACAGTAAGGGAGTCTTAAATGTCAGAATCAAAAGTTCCAAATAAACCAGAACAAATTGGATGGACTAGAGACCAAATGGCTAAAAAAGCGGCTGAAGAAGTTAAAGACGGCTTCACTGTAAATTTAGGAATAGGAATCCCCACCCTTGTTTCAAATCACATACCTAAAGACAAGTCTGTTTTACTACAAAGTGAAAACGGCCTTTTAGGAATGGGACCTTTTCCCACAGAAGAAAATGTTGAAGCCGACTTGATCAATGCTGGAAAGCAAACCGTAACTGCTGTCCCAGGAGCTTCTTTTTTTTCATCAGCTGAGAGTTTTGCAATGATCAGAGGGCAGCATGTAGACCTTACTATTTTAGGTGCTATGGAAGTTGCAGAAAATGGCGACATTGCCAATTGGATGATTCCAGGAAAAATGGTCAAAGGCATGGGAGGAGCTATGGATTTAGTGGCCTCAGCCAAACGCGTAATTGTTGTGATGCAACACACTGATAAAAAAGGAAGCTCTAAACTTTTAAAAGAATGTTCACTTCCCCTTACTGGTGTGAACTGCGTTTCTAAAGTGATCACAAACTTAGGTGTTTTTGAAATCAAAGATGGCAAGTTCAAGACTTTAGAACTTGCAGTGGGCGTGACAGATGCTCCGCTACCTTAGGGTGCCAGGTAACATATAGTAAACAGTTTCAAATCAACAATACGAATCAATTGAAAGCCTTCATTTAATGACGGCTTTTTTTGTGTTATACCTTTTAAATGCAGCAGATTACGATTTCCACCTTCAACATCAGAAACTATGGCACAGGTGGTGACTATAGTGGCAGACTAGGTGCTGAAAAAAGGTTTGAGACTGTTGGCCAAATAATCACAGAAAACTTACTCGACTGCGATGTGATGATCTTTCAAGAAATCTTTGATGTTGAAAATTTCACTAAACTTATTCCAAAAGAATATAAAATTCAAACTTATGAGGCTGAAGAAAAAAGACATCAGCACATAGTTGTTTGCTTCAAAGATCGTTTTGTCTTCGAAGACGCTCTTAAATCTGGCTATATCTTAAACGGCAGTGCTTTAGGATACAGCTCTTCAAGACCCGCCATTTACGGACTGCTGAAAGACAAAAAAACAGGCTCTCCTCTAGCCCATATAGTTGGAGTTCATTTAAAATCTGGTTCTGAACATTACAGAAACCGAGCACTTCAAGCTGAAGTCATTACGAACTATCTAAAAATGTTTAAACCTAAACTGCCTGTTGTTGTGACCGGTGACTTCAACACGCAAACAAGGTTTTCTACCTTCAAAGAACAAGATGACGTAACTGACCTTTCACAAATTTTTTCTGAAGCTGGGCTAGTAAAAATTAAAAACCCACTTAAAACATTTAGAACTTCATGGGAAAGTCATGACCTTGATCATTTTTGGGTCTGTTCAAAATCTATTGTTTCAGATGAGTCATGGGTTTACGACCCTTCTGAATATTTAAAACTTGGTGATGCTAAAAAATCTTTGAATGCATATTACACAGAAGTTTCCGACCATGTGCCGGTTAAAGTGACCATTAAGCTATACTAAAATGAAAAAAGCCTTCTTTAAAAGAAGGCTAGAAATTTACATTTAACGCTCTGTCTCCAGAAATAGGAGCTGGAACCTACTCGTTGTCGATGTCGGCATCAAAACCTTCGCCGCCCGGAGATCCATCTTTGCCAAGACTTGTGAGCTTAAAACCATCAGCTGTTTGCTCATAGATCAATTCATTCTTCCAAGGGTCTAAAATTTCTTTTTCTTTAGCATAGGGACTTGGTCCCCATGAATCACAAGCGTCATCTCCTGGGGAGGTTACAAGATCATTTAAGGAGTCTGGCATTTGATTACAATCGTTATAATACTCGTTAATAGCACTTTCTAATTTAGCCATTATGATTCTTGCGGTTCTCACGTTGGCTTTTTGCTTATTGCCAAAAACATTAGGAGCAATCAAAGCCATAACCCCACCAATAATGGCAAGCACAACTAAAATCTCAACCAAACTCATACCACTTTGTAAACGCCTATTTTTGTCAATTTTCACACCAAACTCCTTCTTGTAACAAACATCTTTTCGGAAAAAGACATCTATAATTTTAATTATCAATTCACTATCTTACATCAAGACAAAACTTTTTTAAACCCCGCCCTGCATAGCAATCATTGGCAGAACCACGGCAAAGACTATAACAGCAACAATGAGACCCATCATCACCAACATCACTGGTTCCAAAATGGATGTAAAGCTGTCGACCTTGGTCCTAACCTGAAAGTCATAGGAATCACTGACTTGAGTCAGCATGTTTTCTAACTCACCCGTCTTTTCACCCACACTCACCATGTGAATCACAATAGGCGGAAACTCTCCTGACTTTTTTAAGGGACCCGCAATGGACTCCCCTTCAGAAATATTGTCTCTGGCCTCATCAATGGCTCTGGCTAGGACTTCATTGTCCACAACATTTCTAACAATCGACATGGCTTGAAGCATAGGAACCCCGCCGTCTAAAAGTGTGGCCAGTGTTCTTGTGAATCTAGCAACAGCCACCATTCTGATCAGCTTTCCGAAAATGGGAAACTTAAGCTTCATTGCGTCCCATGTGTCGCTTCCAGAAGGGGATTTTTTCCACACAGTGAATAGAAAAATGGACAGTGCAAAACTCGCTATTACAAACAACCAGTACTCTAATAAAAAATCACTGATGTTGAACACGACTTTTGAAAGTGTGGGAAGTTCAAGTTCTTCATTGTCTTCAAATATGGCTTTCATTTTTGGAACCATAAAAACAAAAAGCCCGCCAACCAGCAGTGTCATAAAAGAAAGCATGATCACAGGGTAGGTCATTGCCGATTTTAATTTTGCCTTAAGTTCAGATTGGCTCTCAGTAAATTCTGCAAGTCTGGTTAAAATGAGATCAAGGGTTCCAGACATCTCACCAGCTTCGACCATAGAGACATAAATTTTATCAAAAATGCCGGGGTATTTTAAAAGCCCTTTGTGAAGAGTCCCACCCTCATTGACCTGGTTTTTTAAATCAGAAAAAGCTTCTTTTAAAGCTACACTTTCAGTTTGGTCAGCAGAAATATTTAACGTGTCCACTAAAGGTATGCCTGCTTTTAACAAAACGGCCATCTGCCTAGTGGCCAAAGACAAATCTTCAATCCCAACTTTTGATCTAGAGCCAGATGATCCACCTCTAGATTTTTTTTGCATCTTATTCTGGATTTCAGTTACAAAAATCCCCTGTTTTTTAAGCTGCATCCGGGCAGTTTTGGAATTTTCAGAATCAATAGTGCCCTTGCGTCTTTTGCCTTTTTTATCTAGTGCTTTGAATTCGTATAAGGGCATATTGGTTTATCTTAATCTACTTGGGTGTTGGTGAGCACTTCTTCAATTGAAGTGATGCCTTTTAGGACCTTTGAAATGCCATGATCTCTAAAGGTGATCATTCCATTTTTTTCGGCAAGTTTTTTAATGGTTCCACTGTCTTTTTGCTGCATCACTGCAGATCTAATTTCATCATCTAAAATCAAAATCTCCATGATCAAGGTTCTGCCTAAGTAACCTTTCTGGTTGCACTCGCCACAACCTACAGGCTTGTGAATGTTTGCACTCATCATAGCCTCCTGACTAAGGCCAAGCGACATAACTTCAGCTAAAGATGGTTCGTAAGGAGCTTTGCAATGAGGACACAGCACTCTAACAAGTCTTTGCGCGATCACACCAAGCAGGGATGTCGCGATTAAAAAAGGTTCGCACCCCATATCTATAAGTCTTGGAAAAACACCAGAAGAGTCATTCGTGTGAATGGTGGAAAGAACCAAGTGACCAGTAAGTGAGGCGTTGATCGCAATTTCTGCTGTTTCTAAATCCCGGATCTCACCAATCATTATAACGTTAGGGTCTTGTCGTAATATAGCTCTAAGAGCCGAGCCGAAAGTTAAGCCAATTTTTTCGTTGGTTTGAATTTGACCTATGCCATGAATTCTTTGCTCCACCGGATTTTCAACAGTAACTATGTTTCGGTCTATGGTGTTGATTTTAGAAAGGCAGGAATAAAGAGTTGTCGATTTACCACTACCTGTCGGACCTGTAACAAGCAGGATCCCGTAGGTTTTAGTGAGGATGTCATCAATTTGTCTAAGGGACTCTTCAGAAAATCCCAACTGTTGCAGATCTAAGATCACATTTGATCTATCCTGAAGACGCATAACAACTCTTTCTCCAAAAGCTGTTGGCACAGTTGAAAGACGCACATCTATATCTTTACCAGCAAGTTTTAGTGGAATGCGCCCATCTTGGGGCAAACGCTTTTCGGCTATATTAAGGTTCGCCATAACTTTTATTCTAGAGGTGATGGCATTTTGAAGTTTCTTTGGCGGCTTAAAGATGTCAAACAAAACACCATCAATTCTAAAACGCACCATCATGTCTTTTTCATAAGGTTCGATATGAATATCAGACGCTTTTTCCTTTACTGCGCGGAACAAGAGTGAGTTTACAAGTTTGATAACGGGAGCATCATCCTCACCTGCTTCAAGTAAATCAATCACTGGGTCTTCCAAGTCGTATTCCTCACCCTCGACCTCATCAAAACCCGAAAGCCCTGAGGTGCTTTTTTCATAAACCTTGTTTATGGCCTCTTGAATGTTCGGGCTTGTGGCCATGATAGGAGTGACTTTTTTATCGAAGAGAACCCTTAGGTCATCAAGAACATTAAAATTTAAAGGGTTTGAAGAAAAAACAAGCAGTTCTTCTTTTTCCTCTTTAAAAGGAATCACGCCATGAGTTTTTGCGTAGTTGATGGGGATATCTCTAACTAGGTCTCCAGAGATTTCCCCGTAGGGAACCTCGTCTACAAAATCCACTCCTATAAGTTTTGATAAATTGCCAACAGCCTCTGCAGCAGATTTAAAATCTTTACCCCTCATCACCTCTCCAACAGTTCCACCTTCCGGTAGAGCCGTTGAAAAAACAGAGGTCAGCTCTTCTTTTGAAAAGCTAGTGCCTTTTAACAAAATGGCATCTAATGAAATCTTTTTGGATGCTGCTGCCACTACTGTCTACTCCGAATCAATCGCTGGGTATTCTTTAAGTTCTTCTGGAGTTTCCACGTCCCACCCAGAATCTTCTTCAAGAGGGTTTATCTTAGAGATCTCATCAATTTTTTCACCGTAAGGATCAACACCGTTCATATTTTTTTTGATGAATTTTAAACGGTCATCGATCTGGCTGTTAAGAAGTTTTTTGTTTTGAGCAGGGTTACGCACAATTTTCGGTGTGATGAAAACCATTAGGTTTGATTTCACCATTGTTTTTGAAGTTGATCTAAAGAGCCAACCAAGTATTGGAATGTCCCCAAGTAGCGGAATCTTAGTGTTTCTCTTAGCTTCTTTTTCATTCACCAAACCACCGAGCACAGCCGTGTCACCATTGGGGACCACAATGTTTGTGCTGATGGCTTTGTTGTTGATTGCTGTATTTATGTTACCGGGATCCACAACATCTTTAACAACCTGTTTGATCTTGAGTCTAACAGCATTCGATTCAGGACTGATCGAAGGTGTGATGGTTAAAGTTGTGTTCACTTCAGCTCTCTGCGTTGAAGTTGTAGCCCCTGCTGCGTTCGAAACTTGCTGCTGCCCAACAACGATCTGCTGGCCCACTTCTAATTCAGCCTCTTCATTGTCCATAGCCATGATTTTTGGCGTGGAGAGCACGTTACCCACTTCATAAGTTTGAAAAAGTCTGATCATCCCTGCAATGGATGGCACTGCTTGAATGCTCTCCCCCACTCTTACAAATACGTCATCGCCTCCACCGAAAGATAAAATCCCTCCAGAAAGCCCTAATAAAAATTCAGTGGGAGTTGCAATAGACTGCAAAAGTCCACTCTTGTTGCCAAACATACCATTAACAGCAAAACTTTGTGCTGGATTGTTGATGCTGTCACCTACGCCGTCTGGAGAGGTCACTTTAGCAATGTCCACACCGATGTCTCTTTTGTTGTCGGCTTGAATTTCCATAATAACAGTCTCTACAAAAACTTGATCTCTGGGGATGTCGATCTTTGCCAGAATTGATTTCATTTTAGCGTAATCCTGAGGGCTCGCTGTAATCAAAAGTGAGTTGGTGTTTTTATCTGCTTTTACAGAAACTTCAGCTCCAAAAATTTGAGCCGGCGTTTTTGGTGCTGATGCGGTGGCTGGTAGCGGTGCTCTTCCCGCTCCCTTGTTTCCTTGATCCTGAGCTTTTTTAGAATCATCAGCAATTCCACCTAGAGTTTTAGCAATCTCTTCAGCGTTGTTGTACTTAACGTAGTAAACGTAAACTCCACCCGATTGGTCACCCTCGAGTTTAAAATCAAGAGTTTTAACAAGCTCTTTTGCTTTTTCAATACCACCAGCATTTCCTAAAGCGATGATAGCGTTGGTGCGCTCATCATCAGTCACATAAGATAAATTAACAGCGCCTTTACTGCTGCTGCTGTTGTCATTGGTTCTTCTAAACCTAGGAACAGAGCTTGTGCTCTTATCGCCTTTGTTGATGATTTTGTTGATCAGGTCCGCAATGTCTTTTGCCTTGGCGTATTTTATAGGAATCACTTCCATTTTTTCTTCAAAGCCAGGAACGTCTAACTCTTTGATGATGCCAATGATTTTTTCAATGTTCGAACCATAGTCAGAAACAATAAGGGAGTTTGTGGGTTCGTATGGTTTTAAATCCCCATCTTTTGAGTAAAGTGATCTTAATGACTTATCAAGCTCAGAAACAGGAATGTATTTAAGCTTGATGATTTTAGTGACCATTTGGTCTGCGTCTGGAAAGTAAGAACCAGAGTAGGTTTCAATATTACTCTTGATCGCATCTCTAGATTTTATAACTTTTAAAAATTTACCAGATCTAATAATAGTGAGGTCATTCATCTGAAGGGCAGATAAAAAAGCTTTCCAGGCTTCGGCCACAGTAATTGGTGACTTAGAGACGATTGAAATTTTACCACTGATCTTATCTGAAAAAATAAACCTTTTACCAGTAAGTTCACTCATGATTTTGACCATTTCTTTGATCTCAATGTCTGGATAATCAAAGGTGTCTATCATATCTGGATAATTTTTGTTGTTGATTTCCTCTAAATAAGCCTCACTCATTTTGACGCCCGTCTTTTTAGACTTGGGAACAGCCGACTCTTCTGATGAATAGTCCCCAGCACCTTTAACTTGAAAAGTTCCTGGGCTAGACGACTGTGCTGAAGCTGCAGTGGTGATGAGTAAGCTTAAAGCTACGGTCTTTAAAAAAGTAGACATCATAAATTAAAGTTCCTTTTTGTTTGAACCAAAAAAATCTCTAAATCTTGGCTTAGTATTTTTTTTTGTTTTCTCTTGATCCGTTTTTTTAATTCTAACTGGAGCCGCTTTGTATCTACGAGTCAAAGTAGTCCCTGAGGTCGGCGCAAGCTTCATTTTAAATTGCTCAAAATCGTTTACAGGAGGCACGTCAAAAACATTTGAAATAGAGTCTGCATCAACGGCATTCTTCATAAACACTTTGTTGTAAGACGGCTTTTTCAAACTGTCCAAATCAGAGAGTTTTTCTGATTTTGCAAAAGCCGATCCTGCAAATAAGAAAGATAAAATTAGAATTGCACTTGTTGCTATTGTTTTTAGTTTCATAACTTTAGTCCTCAATTGTATACTCTAGCTCTTCGCTTGAGCCATTTCGGTTAATAGACACATTAATTTCTGATGCTGATTTGAGTTGGTTGAACATACTCATAGCCTTAGCAGGATTAGAGATCTTCACACCATTGACCTCGCTGATGATGTCACCATTTTTAAGGCCTAGGTTTTCAAATAGGCTATTTGGTTGAATCGCAAAAATTTCATAACCAATAAGCTCCCCTGTTGCAGGGTCTCTTGCCGGTCTACTGTTTGCTTGTCTTGCAAGCTGACTTATGTTGGAGAGCTGCTTGTTTACATCGGCTCTTTTTGCAGTAAATCTGTTTCCATCACGCTGAACCATGCCTTTAGGCTTTGTAATAGGCCTAGTTCTTTTCACTTCAGCTCTTTGTGGTTGGGTCTGGTCCCTAGAAATTTCAGCGTACTCTAATTTTTTATTGCGAAGGTTTCGAAAAATCACTTTTTTTCGAACCACGGAAACAATTTCAGCCATGCCGGGAACTTCATCTCCCACCGCGTAGGAAAGCATTTTACCGCTCGCTGTTAGGGTGGCTAGCGACCTAAAAGGGTTCCTATGAACAATGGTTCCCTCCAAGACAATCTGAAGCCCAGTGAGAACGGGATCATTATCTTCAATGATCTCTTCGCCTTTGTTTTTATTTTGAAGATTTGCAATAGGCTCTGGCATGGGGCCTGAGTTGAAAATGTTACGCTCAACAATTTTATCAGTGAATGAACCTTTAGAGCCAATATCTGCAACTTCAAAGCTGCCTGTCTCAGGCTCGATCACACCAGAAGCCACAGCTTTGTCTTTTGCACTTAACTTGGATACAAATTCAGGACGCACGAATTTAATCAGAACCAGATCAGAAAGAACAAAAGCTAAGTAGAGTAAAAAAAGATAAATCAAAAAACTTTTTAGCAAGCTCCTTGATTTTAGTTTTTTCTCTGCCATAGCAATAGCACCCCCATTAATGCATTGGAAAAAGAGACACGCATCTTTAGCCCAATCTCTTTTCAATATCCCTCTTTAATATTTTCACAATTTGTAGGGAAACCTGCAAGCACTTCATTCGCTTTATACTTTAATGGGTGGTGACTTTTTAGGACTTTTTGAATCTAGAGCTGATTCAAAAAAAGTATGGAAGATCAATATCCAGAGCGTTTGAAAAAAGAGCCGGCTTTAAAAGGTCTGATGGAGGGTCCCCTTCTTTCTGCACTAAAAAAAGATCTCCCGTAAAACCACTGGTGTATAGGGAGTCTGAGGGGGCGCCTATCATATCGCCCTGGTAATAAGGATGCAAAAACAACGATCTGTCTAATTTAGTTTCTCTAATCCACCACCTGGCTAAAGTGTAGAAGATGTCTGTGTTGTTAAAGTACATGTGAGTAAAGAATTTTATGGATTGACTTTGCTTTTCCAGAACAGGTCGAAAGTCTGTGACCCAGGAGCCCAGCTTTAAAAATGTCTGGAGCGCTAAAAACGTAGGCTCTTGAACCTCATCAAACTTAAAACGGCATTCGGCTTGGCCACTGATTCCGTATGCACCAAGTGAGCCTACAATTTGATCATTCGAATCAAAGGCTAGAGCTAAATTGTCAAAATCAAAACCTTTCCAGTTTTTAATTTCTTGCCTAAGACTGCCCTCTTCTATAAAGCGCGACACTGGAGAATGTAGAGAACCCTTCTTAATAAAATCTTCTAAGTTACTCATATCACTGACACTTGCCCGTCTTATCCGAACATGTTCCAGCACGTCTTCAGCAAAAAACTGAACACCTTGAGTGATGTGAACCGAGGCTGTTCTCAAATGACTAAATCTGATCTGGTCTTCTCTTACTTTTCTTGGACGCATAAAAAAATCAAAAAGACCTCGGTGCCTGCGGGAAAGATAGAACATTGCGTAGTCCGACCCTGTATCAATTTTAAACTTTAATATCTCAGGCAGAAGAAGCTCGGACCAGCCCAAAAGCGCCTCTCTGGAGTTTACAGTTCTGATGTTTGAAACAATCAAAACTTTTATTTTTCCACGGTCTTTTTGATGAAAGTCTTTGGTGAAAAACACAGCTCTTGCTAAAATCTCACCCTTACTGTTTCTTAAAAAACGCTCCTCGGCCTCATCACTAAACTGTTTATAATGTTCGAGGTCTCGACCTTTAAAGTCCAAATCAAGAAAAGAACCTCCCAGGCTTGGGCCTAAATCAAACGGTTCAAACTTTAAGGGCAATTCTTTTAAAACTTCCAATTGAGCGAAGACCCCTTAAGCTTTCCAAATGGGCTGAACAACATCCATTTTGTGATTGATGTAACGAGAAAGAACAAAGAAATAATCGGAGAGTCTATTTAGGTAGGCGACCACAGGAGCCATTTGCTCTTCAAAGCCCACGCCAACAACTTTTCTTTCCACTGATCTTGTAAGCACTCTACAAGAGTGTGCGTGACAAGCCTGCTCTGTTCCTCCTGGTAAAATGAAGTTTTTAAGCTCAGGGAGTTCAGCCGTCATTGTGTCTATTTCTTTTTCAAAAGATGCGGTCCAATCAGAAATTTTATCGATCTGTTGCACCAAAGAAAACTCTGAGGCAAGAAAGCTCCCGACCGAAAATATTTCAGACTGGCAGCGCACCAATCTTGGCAGCACAGTCGCCAAGACAGACGATTTCTCCACAGAAAAGATTAAAAATCCAAGTGCCGTATTGAGCTCATCAAGAGAACCAAAGCTCTCAACCAAAGAATGTGTTTTAGAAACTCTCTTACCGCTAAATAAGCTGGTTTCTCCACCATCACCTGTTTTTGTGTATATCTTCATCAAATAATCTTTTGTTTGTAGTTAACGACCGCTTAAAAAGACTACCTTACAACACAGACCATATAAACTAATAATTTTAAATCAGGCCAGTTTGTGCTAGATCTATATTTTATGAACGAATCAGAACTCCCTCTTTTTATCTCTTGTCCTCACTCAGGTGAGCAGACTCCATTAGAAGCAAACTGGCTCAATGACATTGATCCCATCGTTAAACTTCGAGACATAGACCGCTTTGTAGACACATTTTACAGGCCGCTTGCGAGAAAGTATGGCATCCCCTTTGTTTACACACCTTGGACTAGATATGCAGTCGACCTCAATAGACTTCCGATTGATATAGACAAAAATTCAGTGAAGGGCTCCTCTACAAAACCAGGCCCTTTTCCAAAAAACGGTCTTCACTGGGTTGAGACCAGTAGAAAAGAAATTCTTATGGAGAGACCTATTTCTAAATCCCTTCATAAAATTTTAGTCGCATCTTATTACGAGCCTTTTCACAAATCTATTCAGGCCCACTTTGAACACTACAAACTACAAGGACACAAAAGAGTTTTTCACATTGATGTGCACAGCATGCCCTCTAAAGGCACAGACATGCACAGAGACTCAGGTGAAACCAGAGCCGAAATTGTGATCTCTGATCAAGACGGCAAAAGCTGTGATCCAAAATTTAGAGATTTAGTGGTGAAATCATATAAAATGGCAGGCTTTGAAGTGAAGTTAAACTGGCCCTACAAAGGGGGCCGAATAACTGAAACCTATGGCAATCCATTTAAAGGCAGGCACACCATACAAATTGAAATGAACCGCGGAATTTATATGAATGAAGAGACTAAAGAACTCGACAGGAAGAACTTCCTTGTTCTTTCTAAAAAAATCGAAAGCGCACTGACGAACATCACTAAAGAGCTTGAAAGCCATGTGTTGCTCCTGAATTAAACCTGGTAAGATCCATAGAAAAATAAAAAGAAGGCCTCCACTAAGAGGCCTTCTTTTTATTTAACAACTTTTTGAGTATCTTGATCAAAGCTTAGAATTTAATTCTTGATAAACTCATCAACCTGTCCACGTATCTTAGCCAGTCTAGGATCTTCAATAGACTTAAGCTTATCGCAAGTGAAGGGCATAACCTGAACTGCGTCATAAGTTCCAAAGAGCAAGCTTGAACTAAGTCGTTTTTCCAACTCAACAAAATTGTTACCTACAAAACCCAAAGGGGCCATTGAAAGTCGCGTGCGTATTTGTACTGAACAACGGTCCTCAAGGCCTAGCTCGCTCAATGGACTTATTACAACTTGTATCGCCTCACTAAATGAATAAGTAAAAACCCTGTCTTTGGTTTTTTCACAATCATTCAGAGCCATGGGAGTAGATCTGCCCCCTCTCATGTAATAGTCCACCGCTTTTGATTTTTTATTTAGAAGCTTTAACTGATCAGCACCTTCTTCAGACAGGCTAACATTTAACGCATCCCTAAATCTAGTTGATTGGCCAGTTCCAAATTGAACATCCTCAAGACACTGAACATTAAAAAAGTCAGAACCTCCGCTTGAAACAGTTGCCTTTTGAAAAAGCACTGTGCGCACTTCAACTCCAAAAGCTGTTGCCCCTATTAAAAGACTCGTTAACATCGTAATCACACCTATTTTCATTTTTTCTCCTTTTTTTAGTTTTGTTTTAAAATGACCGCCCAGGCCGTCTTGACTACAAACTGCCTTATTCAAAGGGCGCTCACTAGCCCTTTAAATATAAACACCTGTTTCTTTTAATGAAACGCAGAAAGTACGCACCCTGCCTCTCCGCAATCAACATATTTGTCCTGATCGTAAAAAAGAGCAGATCACCTGATTTTTGACAAAACCACGCTCAAAGCCTGCATTGTAAATTTATACCTGGTCCCAACGGGGCCACTTAAAACATAAAGCTGACAAAACAGCTTTTAACACTCTACAATTTTAATAGTGAATACTATTTCGAACCACTTTAAAAGACAGCGGATCAAAAGGCAAAAAGGCCTGTCCTTAATTGAGATTCTAATTGTTTTAGGCATCATTGCTGCAATGATGGTTGCTGTTGTTTCAAGTCCAAAAAAAACGCAAAAAGAGTACAATAGATTTTTTAGACGCTTTTCTCTTATGTCAAAACGCATCAGAAATCAGGCCATGATTGAAAATGCAACTTACCGCATGGTTTTTAGAATGGAAGACGGCCAACCTACAACGATGTGGGTTGAAAAAACTAAAAAACCAGTTCTGCTTGGTGATGAAAAAGATGAGGAAGAAAAATTTAGAGAGATGCTAGAGGAGGCTAAGTCTAAAGAACAAAAAAAAGAAAAAAAGAAAAAAAGAAATGATGGTTTTACCAAAGTTCCAAAGTTTACTTTTGAATCTTTAGACATTCCCGACGACCTTAAATTGCAAAAAGTTGAAATCTCAGGAATTGAAGAACCTCTTGAAACCACTGGTATAATTGCTTTTCATTACTTCCCCCAAGGCTTGGTTGAAGAAACCGCAATGCAGTTTTTAGTGCCTGACACAGAACTTGACTGGACGCTTGTGACTGAAGCCATAAATGGCGGAATAGTGGTTTTGACTGGTCTTAGAGATTTAAAGGAACTTCAAGACCGATGAAAAAGCTTACAGAAAAAATAAAGTCTAAAACAAGACTTAGAAACAAACAAAATGGTTTTACACTTCTAGAAGTCGTTATCGCACTCGGCATCATGGGCACCGTTATGATTGTCCTAACTTCAAGCTGGAGAGGAAATTTTAGGAGGGTTAAAAAGGCGAAAATTCAAACTCAAGCCGTCTACCTTCTTCAAATGAAAATGACGGAGCTTGAGGTTTTTTACAAGGGCAGGGTTAGGGAGCTCCCAAAAGAAAGCCAGTCTGGAAAGTTTAAAGACAAAGACTTTAAAAACTACTCTTGGCAGTGGCAGGCTCAGGAGTTTAACATGCCTGACATTGCAAGGCTCTTCACTACAGAAGAGGGCATTGTCGATGAGACCACAGTCAACATTTTAAAAAAAATGAGAAAGTATATGGAGGACTCTATTAAAGAGGTGAAGCTCACCCTGTTCTACCAGTCTTCTCCAAAATCAAAACCCATTAAGTACTCGATCTCTACCATTTTTGTAGACTATGATATTCCTTTAGAAATTGGCTTAGGGGGTGGTCTGTGAAAAAAGAAAAAAGAAAAAAAAGATCCAGCGGTTTTACACTACTTGAACTCATTATCGCTCTAAGTTTGATGGCCGTGATCAGCATCACCTCAACTCAAATGCTTAGGCGCTCCACCACTCAAACAAAAAAACTCACCAAAGGCATGGACCACACCAATGAACTGAGAGCTGCGTTCGCAGTGATTAAAAATGATCTGGCTCAAGCTATTAACTTTAGAGACCTGAATCTTTATTTGTACAATGAGGCAAAAAAAGAACAGATCAAAAACTATGACAAAAACGTTTTAGAATGGATTAAAAACTACAACACGGAGCAAAAGCCCAACCCATTGATCACACTAGCTAATCTTGACACTGTAAGAGATCAAATGGAGCAAAAAATTGGAGCTCGACCAAAACCCTTTACCCCAATTAAAGAAAATATAGTCACTCAATTTGTTGGCGAAAAAGACAAGCTTTATTTTACCACTCAGTCAGGCATACGCTTTAGATCTACAGACAAGGTTTCTAATCTAATGGAAGTTGGATATTTTTTTAGAACTTGCAAGAGCCGCAGATACCCTGAACAAGAGTCAAAATGCTTGTGGCGTTCGGTCTCATACAACCTAGATGAAGATGTCACCAAGGGTGGAAAGGAGTCCGTACTTTTAGAGCATATGGATGAGTTTCAATTTAAATATTTAAGTTTTAGACAAGACGAAAAACCAGACTGGCGTGACTCTTGGGACAGCAGAGTTCAAGGCGATGTCGACATGGGAGGACAGTTTCCAGCAGCAGTCTCTTTAAAGGTTGAAGCAAGTTTTCCTATTGGCAAAAAACAAGATCAGCTTAAAAAAGAAAAATTCACGGGTGTTTTTGACATCAACTTTCCTTACAACAAGCCCTTCGAGAGGTTAAAAGATGTTAAGCTCTAGAAAAAAGAAAAAAATAAAAGAAAAAAATAGACAAAACAAAATAAAAAACAAAGAGCGTGGAGCCGCCTTGATGATGGCCCTTTTCTTTTTTACCATCGTTTCTTTTGTGGTCACGCAACTCTCGAACGAAACACTTACAGAATCTACACTTGCCAGCCGCCATATTAAAAAACTCAAGGCTCGTTACGCAGCCCAAGCCGGCTTTGAAATGGCGCTTTTAAGAATAAAAGCCTATCAAACTGCAAAAGCTGCGACGAGCTCGCTCCCAAAAGAGCAGCAGACTGCTATTGATCAAAAACTGGCTATGATTTGGCAGTTTCCACTTCCTTGGCCTCTGCCTATTCCTGATGATGCCGGCATCATTTCTAAAGATGAAAGTGAAGGTGTTTTAGAAGAGTCACTCATCAGCAGTTTGAGCTTTGATCATATTATTCAAGATTCCGGACAAAAAATAGATTTAAATAGCATTGGCTCCCCTATAAAAACAATTTCTGAAAAAACCATTGAGTCCCTGGAAAAGTCTTTTGTTCAGGCACTTGAACAAGACCGCGAGCTCTCAAGCGAGCACTCTTTAGACAGCATAAAAATCGTTTTGAACAACATTGCAGACTGGATTGATCCCGATGATGAATCTAGAAATGGTGGTGGAAGTGAAAAAAACAACTACAGCTTTGAGGACCAAAGGGGCTACCCAAGAAACGGTTCGTTTATGTCTATGTCAGAGTTGATGCTGGTAGACCAAATGGACGATTTGATTTTTGGCCATCTTAAAAAACTTGTGACCGCAAATGGAACCTTTGGCATCAACGTTAACACTGCAGAAAAAGATGTCTTGATGGCACTTGATCCTCAGTTTGATGAAGACACCACACAAAGGTTTATTGAACGCCGCGCAGAAATTCAAATTGCAGGTGCAAGTTTAGTAGAAAGCAGTTTTGACGACCTTTTAGATGAGCTTGGATTTTCAAATATTCCAGACATTCACTCCAAAGGAATTCCTATTCTGTACTCCCCCCTTTCAAGTTTTGAAGTCACATCAACTGGAAGAGTGGGAAATGTTGAATCGGTTATCATTGCGCATGTGATCGATGCCACAGCCTTAAAAGAAATTTTTACCCAGCAAATTATCGAGAGTGACAAAGACCCCAATAAACCAGGAGGGTCTACTTCTAATCCTCAAAATCCTGCACCCAGCACACCCACTACTACTGGAGCACCTCCTACCCCACCAAACAGTCCACAAAAAAAACCTCCTCCCAAAGGAAAGCCTTTTATAGTGCATCTTGAAGTGTATTAATTGCTTGCAAAGCAAGACTAAGGTTTTGGCTCGCATCACTGGTTTTAAAAACTAAGTTTTTGGGTTAGTGTTTTTTAGTGCGTATTAAACTTAAATCCTACAGCAGTCTTTCAGAAGCCATGACAGATCAAGCAAACCTTAGAGACAAAGGCGTTGAGTCTGATGTCGAAAACGCTCATGACATACACGCATCTTTAATCGGCGAAGTTTTTTTAACTGTAAAGCAAGAAGACGCTGCCGAAGCCATAAAAATTCTAAATGAAAGTCTCTTTTAGGCTTAATTTTTAAGGTGGTTTTTGATCCTATTTTTTAAACTGTTGGACTTTTAGACTGTTCTTTTGGATAATTTAGACAAGACATCCGTGTCTGTTCTACCTGGGGGTTTTTTAAGTTGAAAATTGTTGGAATTGACATTGGTTCATACAGCATAAAAATTGCTGAACTTGAAAGCTCAGGCTCAGGCGTGAAGATTCTTTCCGTTGGTGAACAGCCCCTTTCGCAAAAACCGGGAGTTGATAAAGACCTTGAGCTTGTCACGCAGCTCAAAGAAATTGTAAACAGATACAAAGCTGATGAGACCAAATTTGTTCTAGGGCTGCCTCAAGATAAAATCAGCACGAGAGTTTTACAATTTCCTTTTAAAGAAAAATTTAAGATTTTAAAAAGCTTGCCTTTTGAACTAGAAGATCAAATTCCTTTTTCGGCTTCAGAAGCTATTTTTGAAGCGAAGGTCATCCGCACCTTTCCAGTTGGTTCGGAGGTTTTAGCTGTCGCAGCCCCAAAGCCTCTGATTAAAAAACTTTTAAGTCTTTCTTCTGATGTCCAAATGGATCCGGATATCATTTCACTTGAAGGCTTTGCGCTTAACAACTTATTTGAAGATCTCTTCGCTGCGCCACCTCTGGACATAAGTGACCTTGGTGACTCTGACCTTGATGATGATGAAATCGAAGATTTCAAAGAGGACACCAAAAACCAAATCCCAAAAACTAAGATTCTTAAAAATGGTGAGGCCATTTTAGACATTGGCCACAGTTCATCGACACTTATTGTGCGCAGTTCAGGCGCTCTCTACAACATTAGACGCATCAATTGGGGAGCTAAAAATTTAGCAAAAGCAGTGAGTAAAGAGTTCAATATTCAAGAGACGGAAGCGCTTCAAAACATCAAAGCCTCAAAAGGCATTTTACTGGGTAAAAACGAAGGCTCTGAAAAAGAAATGGTTTTTTCAGATATTCTCTCATTAGAAATTGCCAATTTAGGTAAAATTTTAAAATGGACACTGCTAGAAATTGAAGGTTCAAGCGGAATCAGGATTCAAGGCATTGGCTTGATTGGCGGATTGGCAAATTTACACAACATTGGACCTAAGCTAACTGAGCAAACTCTTATCGCTTGCAATAAAATTTTGAAAATTAAGAACTATCCTGAAATTGATATGCAGGAGTCCACCAATCTTTCAATGGGTGTTGCAATTGGTTTAGGGCTTGAAGCTTTTAAAAGGGCTAGCAATCCTGCTGCTAACTTTAGACAGCATGAGTTTAAGAAAGACAATTCTGGGTTAAAAGATTTTTGGGATGCATGGGGCTTTTACATCAATCTCACTGCAGCATCTATAGCTGTTTTCTTTGTTTATGCTTTCATGAGAGAGAGCTTGTCTGAAGAACTCGCTATGCAGTCTAAAAGAAATATGCGTTCAGCGGCAGAGTCAGTTTTCAAAATGAAAAAATACAATGCTTCGACCTCAAAACTTGAGAAGCTTTTTAAAGATTTAGAAAAAAGAGAGCGCACTAAAGAAAAAATACTTGCAGCTACTGCTGATTCTAAGAGTCAGCCCCTAAAAGTGCTTAAAAGAATTTCAGAAAAAGCATCTTCTAAAATGAGTTTGCCCATCGACATCAGCAATATGAAAATCAATGCTGACACAGTGGTTATTCAAGGGGAAACTTCTGCTAAAATTGAGCTTCAAAAATTTGTAGCTAAACTCAAACCTCTGGCAATCGGTAAAGTTTCTAAAACTGAACGTCCCAATGGTTCTGGGAAAATAGGTTTTAACATTTCTTTCAAACCAAAAAAAACACTCTAAGGAAATGGCCAACTATGTTGTTTGAAGATCAAATAGAACAATTAAAAGAAGCCCTACAGGTCTTGCAATCTAGAGTGCAAGAGAGTTCCACTTTCAACAAAGGAATTGAACGCTACAATTCTTTTTCTCCAGCTTTTCAAAAAATTATACTTGTCTTAGCATTTGTGCTGATTATTTTTATTGTTCTCGCAGCACCTATTTCAAGCTACAAAGCTTCGATTGAAAATATGTCGGACTTTAAGGTTCAAAAAAACCTAACTCAAAAAGTCATTGATTTTTCAAAAACTGCTTCAAATCTCACCCCTCAGCCAAAAAAATACTTTTCTTCATCTTTAGGTCAAGAGGTTGGTGCTCTGGCAGGGTCTTACTCGATAAAACTTATGCCCGAACAAGTCTCTGTAGACACAGAAAGAATTTCAAAAAAACTAGTTCCAGGAGCTATACAAAACTCTTTTGCGGTTAAGGCCAATCAGGCCAATATAGATCAAGCCACAGCACTCACTTACAGTGTAAAAAAACTTAATAAATCTCTAATCATCACGGGTCTTGATTTTAAAAAGAACAGAGAACTGCCCGGATATTTTGACACAACAATTAAAGTGGCAAACCTTTCTGTCGAACCTATTGCCTCAATTCTGCCAAAGCCTGAGGTCACTGATAAAAAGAACAACGCCAGAAGAAGGCGCAGAGGTCGAGGTCAATGACGTTAAGTGATTTAATAGGTTATATACTGACGCCTATAAAGGAAGTCTTCTTTTTTCACAAAAAAAAAGCAGCCTTTTTTATATTTTCTTGTTTAATTTTTCTTCTTTTTCTTTTTCCTTACTCTGATCTCACTTCATTTTCTCAAGATAAAATCAATCAGAGTATCAAGGCTTCTGGGGGACAGGTCTCATATTCTGAGATTAATTTTAACCTTTCCCCTTTCGGAATAAAAACCAACAAGTTCACTTATAAATCAAAAACTATGAAATCTCCTTTAAATGTAGACAGTATAACTGTACGTCCGAACATTTTTTCATTGTTAAAATTCCAACCAGGTGGAAGTCTTGTTTTAGAAAATATTTTTGGTGGTGAGGCTCTTGTGAGTTTAGGTTTAGACGGTAAAACCAATGAAAAAACGAATAAATTTAATTTGTCTTTAGATCTCGAGAAAATCTCGCTACAAGAAATCATCAATTTTTTAGGTAAAAATTTTAAGATTAATGGAAACATCTTTGGTGAACTAGATGTAAAAGGAGAGGACAGTTTTAGAATGCAGCCTGAAGGAGATTTTAAATTCAATCTTCAAAACGTTGTAATTCCAAGTGAAGTTCCTTCTTCGATGGGAGTGATTGAACTGCCAAAAAAAATAATATGGACAAATTCAAACATCTTCGGAAAAATTGAAAAAGGTCGAGTTAGTATTACAAACGGCACACTTGGCACCAAAGAAGCTCCTGTTAACGGGCGCTTTAAGGGCTTTCTAAACTGTACGGTTACAAAATCTGGCAACAATGTGAATCAACAGTGTACAGATTACAATATTAAGGTTGAGCTAGAATTGGACGCAAATTTTCAAAAAAATGTTGCTGATGGATTAAGCTCTTTTTTAGATCCTAGGAATGTCAATAAAACAGCAGTTCCCGGAGGCGGTGCTAAATATCTTTTTAGCATTCAAGGAAACGCAGCACAGTCGTTTAGACCTCCACGCTTTTCAAGACTTTCTAATTTTGACTAAAGCAGGCCGATCTCTTCGCCTAGCATACAAGCTTTTTTTAAGAATTCGGACTTGTCCGTCTTTAAGCATGAACACTTGCTTCCTTTTTGAAGTTTAGTCATGTTACAAGCTTGCAGACTTCACCTGTAAGACAATAACAATATAGAAAACTATATAAAAGGAGTGAATATGTCCGGAGTAAATAAAGTCATCATCTTAGGTCGTCTTGGAGCAGACCCAGAAACAAAAAACATCAGTTCAGGAAGCACAGTGACAAGCTTTAGTCTAGCTACGAGTGAGTCGTGGAAAGACAAGGATGGCAACAAGCAAGAACGCACTGAATGGCACAGAGTTGTTGTGTGGGGAAAGCTTGCTGAAATTTGTGGTAAATACCTTGCTAAAGGAAGACAGGCTTTTGTTGAAGGCAGACTTCAAACAAGATCTTGGGAAGACCAACAAGGTGTAAAGAAATACACTACTGAAATTGTTGCTAACAATGTTCAATTTGTTGGTGGAAACGCGAATGTTTCCGACAACACTGGCTTTGACAAATCATCTGGAGGTGACAGTCCTTTTTCTGATTTTGCGCCAGAACCAGAATTTGGTGGAAACGAAGAAATTCCTTTTTAAATCAATGAGATACATTCTTTAACTAGACTACAATTCGGTCTAGTTTAATAAAAAAAAACAAGCCTCCTGGCATCAGAAGATCTAGAATAGTGACTGAATGTTTAAGGAGGTTTTTTTATGCTTAAGCCTAGAGTTTTAGCTATTGTTTTTATTGTGTTTTCTTTTGCCCTTCCCTCTTTCGCTGCACAAGTGTTGAAAGTTAAAGGAAGTGCCGTTCTCATCGACACAGCAGGTGACAACCTTAAGATGGGTTCAACCTACTATTTGATGTCTGGTGCAAAGAAAAAAGGAATCATAAGAATCATCAAGCTTCGTCCCGGCCAAGCAATTGGTAAGCTTTTAAAAGGTAAAGCACTTCCAAATTGGGTTTTGAAAAAACGCAGCAAAGGAAAGGCAAAACAAGTTGCTAAAAAAAGAAAACCTAAAGCACCTGAACCAAAATCAATGTATTCAAAAAAGAAACGCAAGAAAAAACCTAGTGACACAAGCCAGAGTAAACTTGCTATTGGCTTTGCCATAGGTATGAATCAAAACAGTTCTCAAGTCACCTTCTCCGGAGCCAATCCAAGAGTAGATGAGTACTCTGGCTCAAGCTCATCTTTTGAAATTTTAGCCGACTACAAATTATACACTAAGTTTCACTTGCGTGGATCTTTGGGAATGCAGAACTTCAATGCTGGAGGAGATCCCACAAACAACCAGTGCACAGACAGTCAAAATCAAACCGGGCAAATTTGCTTAGTCGATCTTGGCTATATGAATTTAGACATCTGGTTGCGCTACCAAGCCTTCCAGTATGGTAGATTTGATTTTTGGGCTGGAGCAGGTTTAGGAATTTTATTTAGTCCTAAATACAACTCCACTACAGCTTTAAATGAAGACGACCTTGCCACTACTACTTTTATGCAAATAGGCGGTGGTGCTGATATCAAACTGACAGAAAGACTCTACGTACCACTATGGGCTGAATACGGGCTTTACCCCTCTTCAGACACAGTTAAAATGACTGCTGTAAGTTTTTACTTCGGACTTTCTTATAGACTCTAAAGTCAGTCTTTTTTAAGAATAACCAAATCATTATAGCAATACCCTAAAGCTCGCCCGTGAGCTTTTTCTTCTATAAGCCTTAAGCCTCTCAAATGATAATCTGAGATGCGTCTTTGTAAAGTGAATCCAAAAAGAAGGCGCACTGGCCACTCCCAAATAAGATCAATAAGTCTAAAAATGCCGCGTCCTCGCTGGTGCATAATGATAAAGATGTACCCACCCGGTTTACAATAAGATTTTAAGTCGTTTAAAAAAGCCTGCGGATCACTTACAACTGTAATCACTGAAAAAGAAACAACAGCATCAAAAGGTCCTTCCGCAATAACTTTGTCTTTGTCTTTTATGTTCAAAACTTTTATCTCAGCTTGAGCAGTCTTGGCTCTTTTTTTGGAGACCTCAACCATTTGATCTGACAAATCTGTTGCCACAACAGAAAGCCCTTTTGGATAAAACTCTAAAGAGTAGCCTGTTCCGCACCCCACCTCTAAAATATTTTTTACCTCATAAGATTCTAAAAGTTTTACGGTTCTTTGAATAGCCTTGGTAAAGAGTGGCTTGAACGCCAACTCATATAGACCCGAGAGCTTTTCGTAGAGTATATGGTTTGATTCTGAATTTTTCACGGCATCCTATCGATCAAAACCATTAGTAGTCAGAGGGAATCAGAATTGCTCTGACTGGAGAGGCGTCCCCATTTTTTATTTTTAGAGGAAGAGCTATCAGCTGATACTTTCCCTGCGACACATCTCTTAAATTAAGGCCCTCTAGTATAGCCATGTTGTTGTCCGCCACAAGATTGTGACTTTCTAAATCTTTAGAATCAGATTGATCAATTGAAGGGGTGTCAATTCCAACTAACTTTACACCGTTTTCAATCAAAACTTTTAATGCAGTTTTTGAAAGGGAGGCGAAATCATCAGACCATTTATTGTGATCAAAAGTGTCCGTTTTGATTAAAATCCTTGAAGTTTCAAATGGGAAAGAAGCCAAGTCTTCACCAACTACCTTACTCCCCTTAACAAGAACAGAGCTTAAGTCTACAACCTGACAAGGTCCCATATAGTAATCAAGTGAGCGCTGTCCAATCCCCTCGCCACCTTTACGGTAATGTAGCGGGCCATCTGCATGGGCTCCGATATGCAGTGTGGATTCAATTGAAGACAAAGTCATATGATCACCTTTATCTACATCGTAGGATGTGTGTCTTTGATATTTTACATCTCCAGGATAAACAGCAAGTGCTTCGCTAATTTCAGGAGATATGTCTGTGTAGCTTACACCTTCTAAATCCATTGTTTATAGCTCCTTTTTTACAAAGTCTAAAACTTCTTCGGCGTGTCCTGGTACTTTGACCTTTCTCCACTCTTTGACAAGTTTGCCTTCAGAATCAATTGCAAATGTACTACGCTCAATTCCCATAAATTTTTTACCATACATATTTTTTTCTTTGATCACGTCAAAAAGTTCACAGATTTCACCGTCCTCATCACTCAATAGATCAATTTTATATTCTTGCTTAGTGATGAAATTATCGTGCGAATGCAGACTGTCTTTAGACACGCCAAAAATTTCTGTATTTAGCTTTGAAAATTTATTTTTAAGATTGGTGAAGTCTTTTCCTTCAATAGTGCATCCTGGAGTGCTGTCTTTGGGGTAAAAATAAATCACAAGGTTCTTGCCTTTATAATCACTCAAAACAAAGGGTTTTGATGCACTCGAAGCTATTTTAAAGTTAGGGACTTTTGTTCCTAATTTTAGACTTCCTTTGTTCACTTTAGTTTCTACAAAACCGGGGAATTCATCGTTAGTGCATTTTTTTGCCATATGTCTCCTAGAGTGCCAGGCCCTCATTTGCTTAAGTCTTGCAAATAAGGCCGCCATACCTATACTTACTTTTGTTATGTTGTTACTTTTTTGAATTAAAGTCAGCTTAGGAAGGGTTTTAGGGTCCAGTATAATGTCAAAATCAGCTTCAAAACTACAAGCTCCTAGAGGGTGCCCGGATCTTTTGCCAGAGGACAATGCCAAGTTCGATCAAATATTAAGCAAGGCCAAAAAATGGGCTTCTTTGTATGGCTTTGAAACCTACAAAACTCCGGTCTTTGAAACGGCGACTGTCTTCACTAAAACCCTTGGCGACACTTCTGATATTGTGACTAAAGAAATGTATTCTTTTGAAGACCGCAATGGAGAGCTCTTTATTCTAAGACCTGAAGCCACTGCCCCTCTCGTAAGACTTTTTATATCAGAAAAATTAGGAAGATCCGCTCCTCTTAAAATGTTCACTTACGGCCCTATGTTTCGCTATGAACGCCCTCAAAAAGGCAGGCAGCGACAGTTTCACCAAATTGGAGTCGAACACATTGGGGCCCCTAAAGATTTAATCACTCATTTTGAAATGCTCAGTTTTGGTTGGAACTTTGTGAGCTCACTTGATTTGAACTCTCCTATCAAAATAAAAATCAACAGCATTGGCGGAACTGAAGAGCGTGCTCTTTTCAAAAAAGCTTTAATCAATTACCTGACTCCGCTCAAAACAGAACTCTCTGAAGATTCTCAAAAAAGATTGGTAGAAAACCCTCTACGTATTCTTGATTCAAAGTCAGAAGAAGACAGAAAAATTTTAGAATCTTCTCCTAAAATAACTGACTTTTTGTCTGACAAGTCTAAAAGTGAAATGAAAGAGCTCATCAGTCTTTGTCAGCAAGAGGGTCTTGAAATCGAAGAAGATCCTTTCTTAGTCAGAGGTCTGGATTATTACAACGACTTGGTTTTTGAAATTGTTGCAGAAAACAATCTAGGCGCTCAAAACACCATTCTTGCCGGTGGCAGATACGACAGTTTAATAGAGTCTATGGGCGGTGGAAAATTTGACTCAATCGGTTGGGGCGCAGGCATTGAAAGGCTTATGATTTTATCAGATATGAAGTTAAAAGAAGAGCCTACTGTAGGACTTGTCTTTCAAACAATAGACCCCATAAGTTTTAGTGAAACAACAAATCACCTTAGAAAAAATGGACTCAGGGTTTTTGCTCCAACCAGCGGAAACTTTTCTAAAAAAATATTGAAATGCCAAAAACAGAACTGCTCTAAAATAATTATAATTGGTGAAGATGAGATCAAAGCAGGAACATGGACCATAAAAGATATGGAGACTGGAGAGCAGTCCTTGTTCTCGCCTGAAAAAGGCACTAAATTTTTACAAGATTCATTTAAGCAATACGAAAATTCTTAGCTAAAACTTTTTCTAATTTTTCAGAGGCCTGGAGTTTTTTATAAGCTCTCTCGGTGATAAAAAGTGATGCTTTTTTCATAAGATCTTTTTTTTCGCCCTGTCCAATTTCAAGGTAAACAGCATCACCAAAGTCCGTTAGGTTTTCAACAATTTTGACTTGGCCATTTCGACTGGCATGCAAAAAGAAACAGTCCCCTTGGTCTATACGGGCTTCAATTGAGGACAGTAAACTTGTTAATTTTAAATTTGAACTCAAGTTATCCTCCACCCAGACCTTAGCCCTGTATGACTATCGGAAACCTGAACCGAGGCCCTTAAAGTCAGCCACTTTTGTCTTTTTATGAGCCGTACAAATATTCAAGTCTTTTCTTATCTATATCTGATAAACCATTAGAAACAGGCTCTATTTTTGCTCTAGAGAGGCTCTGCATTGATTTCTTTCCTTTGTTGGCAAAGGCCGTATCTGGATACATCATCACCGATTTAAAATCCAACCTAAAGACTGAACCTTGATAGGGGTGCACCATAGAGTCAGGCAAAATAGCAAAGTTAAAAGAAAAGTATTCGTCTATGTTTTCCCAAAGAATTTTTAAAACATCGTCTCGATCTTCTCTTTGCTGCTCATGCACAAATCCAAGTGCGTGCATCATCTCGTGGAGGACATCCTGCGCCTTGCAAGTGGTGTTCATATAAATGGGTTGGTAACCACCTGTTCTGCCAAGGTAGGACGAACAAGGGGCTTTCTCACGCAGCTGAAAGATCACCAAATCTTCATCCACACCCTCTTCAGCATTTACAAATTCCATTACTGTTTCATCGTTCATATACTTGATGGCTTTTTGCACCTCTAGTTTTAGCGCCTCAGGAAAGCCTACGGCAAAAGCCACTGGAACTTGATTGCTTGGCCAAAGCTTCGACCTTTCTGGCTTCTGCTTTAGGAGCCTCCCTTTAAAGTCTTCTTTTTTTTGCTCATCAGAGAGTTCACCAATGATAACGTCCCCTCCAACTAAAGCGAGACCGTCTTTGATTTTGAAATGTACGAACTTTGTTTTTTTTGAAAAAGCCAAGCGCCCATCAACTGAAGGGCTGTCGGCGTTCAAATCCACTGTGCTTTTAACATGTTTTTGCTCTTCTGGCTTAAGTTCAGACTTTTTTTTTACAACTAGTGGCTTGCCCTTAAGTTGATTTTTTAGGTTCAAGTCTGGGTCAGCAGCTTGATCTGCTGGCTCCCAGATCTCTTCTTGTTCTGCAGGGTCATCCCGCACTTCATCCTGATCTGGATCTGACGAACAGCTTCTAATTATAGCAAAAAGAATGAGTGTGGTTACAATAGCAGCAAAAAATTTATTCTTTTTCAAAACACACCACCTTTCAAAATCAAGAAAAGTCTTTTTTCTTGATGCCTTGAACTTGTTTTTATGGTTCCATAAGCACTTCAAAAAGTCTAATAGGCTCTTTGTCTTTGAAAATTTACGTGCCTCGGTGGCGAAATTGGTAGACGCACAAGACTTAAAATCTTGCGGTAGCAATACCGTGCCGGTTCAAGTCCGGCCCGAGGCACCACTTAAACAACAAGGTTTAAATAGCTCTCTTCATTTTACAGAGCGCATTAAAAATATTAGTTTTTTGTTTCAACCTGAGACATATAAAAGCCTAACCAGCATCTTATTTTGAGTAGAGAGCTTTCAAATTGAGTCTTTATTTGAGATTTCCGATTAAAATCTCATAATGACAAACTTTTTTAAAAAAATCATTTTTATCTTGGTCTTTCCAGTTGTTTCAATGGCAAATATGTCAGGTTCGAGCATACAAAACTTTAACCCTACTCTTAACAACACTGGCGAATTTACTTCATTATACTCAACAAGGTCTTTGGGCAAAGGACAGATCGGCGCATCCACTTATTTTGACTACGCTCAAGACACTTTACCTACCTATCTTGGTGGATCAAGTGGCCAATCAAAAGATGACAGCTCTATGTACAATCATCTTCTTTTGTTTTACGGCTTAACTGACCGTTTAGATCTTGGGTTGGCTACAACAAGTATCCTCTCTCAAGGTGTTTCAGACACCCTCAACCAGGGTTACTTTGGCTCAAATGGAATCATTAACATTAAGTTCTCTGCTAAGTATCAAGTCTTAGACCGTTTAAAAAATGGACTTGGTTTATCAGTGATCGCCTCATACAACCAAATTGGTGTGACCAACACTCCTTTTCATGGTGTTGAACCCGGCCCTTCTTTAAGTCTTGAACTGGCTGCTGATAAAAAATGGGGACGTTTTTTAAACTCTATAAACATAGGTTATATCTCAGCCAGCCCTGGAGAGCCTATTCCTGGAATCAATGGTTTCCAACCGGTCAAAAGCACAATTTTGGCATCGATAGGATCGCAGTACTCATTAACTCACAAGTTAAACATCATGACTGAAGTGCATAGCTCATTAATTGATTCTGAGACCGATGTCATGGACCGAGATCAGATGTCTCTAGAAGCGCTACTTGGTTTAAACTACACATTCAAATTATTTAACAGCAACGCAAGTTTTAATGCGGGACTCACTCGTGGATTGAACAATGGTATCTCCACTCCTAGTTTAAGAGTCTTTAGCGGAATAAGTGTACAGTTTGGAACTCAAAAGCGGAGATTTGTAGTCAAAGAAGATCCAGAAGATAAAATTGAGACCACTAAAGAGCGCGAGGTGGCCTCGGAAGAAATTTACGATGTAGAAGAAGAGCCTTTCTCAATGGATGACATTGATAAAACTGTCATTATCGATACAGATGATGAGCCTGTAGAAAGACTCGATAAATTCCAGGAGGCCAACGACTTTGCTGACGCTGAGCCAGCAGCCCAACCGAAAGCAAGCGATGACTATCAAAAAATAATTTTAAACTATGTTGAATTTGATTTTGATTCTTACAACTTAGACGCAAAATCAAAAAACATCCTAAATGCAGTTTATGACTACATAAAGAATGTAGACTACGAAAACATTTACGTGATTGGCCATGCTGACTTTTACGGCTCTACCCTTTACAATGAAATCTTAAGTCTAAAACGTGCAGAAACAGTTACCGATTATTTAGTGAACAAAGGGTCTGACAGATCACTCCTAATGTACAATGGGTACGGAAAGCGAAGAATTTTAACAACTGGAATAAATGAGAAGTCCCGAAGACGAAACCGCCGAGTTGAAATCATTCTTAAAGTTAAACAAAAAGAGAGTTCAGATTTATGATCCTACTAATAATATCACTTTTTTTAAATGCCCAGGCTGGAGTTGTTGAAAATGTTATTGAAGCCAACGTAAAGCCTGTAGTGCAGGGCCATACATATAACAATGACCTAGACAATTCTAAATTTAGAGTAAAAGTGTATCAGGCAAAATCCAAAGAAATTAAAAGGGCTTTAAAAGAAAACCCTTCACAACTTTGTAGCTTCTTAAAAAACAAAACTGACTTAAAGTTTGACTCCTCATCTAGTTACGTGGTTTCAGCACTTAAAAAAGCTGGCGCAATCAGAGCTGATGACAAGGACTACAACTTAATCAGCGCACACTTTTTTTGGGAGTACTATTTAACATACAGAAATTTTGTTGATGTGAGCCATTCCTTTAAAGGCTTTAAAGCTGATGCTCTTTTTAACTCATTACCTGAAGGGTATATTGTGCAAGTGCGCACTGGTTGTGTTGAAAACGGAGCCGTTGCTATTAAATGTAAGTCTGGATTTTACACCACAAGGTTTGCCAATCTAAAAAAACTTAAAAAGAATTTAGATGACCCTAATAACAAAAAATGCAAAATTGCTGATGGTTTAAGACTGATCGTTGAATCTAATAGACTATATGACCACTTCAATACGCCCTACCGCCAATTGTCCAGTGAATAACAATTGATTTCCTGAACTGAGAAAATCAACCTCAGTGTTGCGAGCCAATTTTTAATATTTATCCCTAAGTCTCAATATGATAATTTATTAGAAAATATTTTTAAGTTCTTATATGTTTACTTAGTGAAAGTGTTAATTTTTTTATCGGCCAGTACAAAACCGCCAAATAGTTTTACAAAAACTTACAATTCAGTTTTGTTTTAGAATGAGAAAAAGCTGTAGCGTGCAACACAGTTATCCGCTCTAAACGGGTTCTTTTGGACGCAAATGCAACAGTGTTGATTCACACTGCTCATATGAAGGTTTTAGGAGGTTAACAAGAGATTAAGGTTAAATCAGTTAGTGATTAAACCGATTAGCAATGTATGAAAAGTTTAACTATTTTAATCTTATTATTAGTGGGGCTTACTGGGTGCAAATTCGCGGACTTCGCAAACAACGTCAGCCCATTCACCTCTCTTAGCACCCTTGTAATCGTCACTCCTGGAAATGGCGCTTTCATCACCTCAGCTGATGAAGCAAGTTTTCCAATTGCTGGCACATGTACAGAAGCCGGACAAACAGTGACTTTCTCAAATGGTGTTGGGACTGCAATTTGTGATGGCACAAATTTCACTGTCAACTTAGATTTTTCTGCTTTACCAGAAGAACCCTTCACTCTTCAAGCCTATATCACCGATCCAAGTGGAACTATTATCTCATCAAATGTTGTGAACTTGATTAAGACAACTGGCTCAGCTGCTTTTGTTTTTAGAACCATGTCCAACAGTGAAACTGTTCAACTTCCCTTAAATGCAAGCTTCAACTATAACTTCTATGTAGACTGGGGTGACGGCTCACCTCTTGCAGTGGTTACTGGCGCTGCAGATCCAGATGCCAATCATATGTATGCTACAGCCGGAGACTATACAGTGACTTGGTTTGGGCAGGCTGAAGCTCTTTCTAGCTCGTGCGTTTACGATGCTGTTTCTAACTCAGTTACAGCAAACAATTTAATCATCGTGCCTAATCTTGGGAACATGGGATGGGTAAATTTATCAGAGGCCTTCATGGAGTGCAGAGAACTGACCTCTGTAGCTGGTGGCGATTTATCTCAAGTTACATCAATCACAAACATGTTTCGTGAAGCACGCCTTGCAACAGTGGACACAAGTGGATGGGGAATCGGCTTGAGTTTGACTACCATGGCAGGAGCTTTCCGTGGAGCTAGAGCCGCGGATCCTAACACCACCGGCTGGGTGACCTCTAACGTGACTGATATGAGCCGTGTATTTTTAGATGCCAGCATAGCCAATCCTGATGTGGCCACTTGGGATGTCAGCTCAGTCACCACCATGGAAGGAATGTTTGCTGATACTATTCTCGCTAATCCTGATGTGGCTCTTTGGGATGTTAGCTCAGTGTTTACTTTTAACGGAATGTTTCAAAACACTAATGCTGCAAACCCCAATGTTTCCAATTGGAATATGGTCGGCGCGCGAGATCTTTACTATATGTTTAAACAGGCTCAAGTCGCCAATCCTGACGTCTCTACTTGGATCACCACAGAGTTCAGGGGAGTCATAGGAATGTTTTCAGACACCCCAATTGCAAATCCTAATGTTTCTGGATGGGACACAGGGAAAATGAACAGTTTTCAAAGTATGTTTTTTAACGCAGCTTCAGCCAGTCCTGACGTCTCTGGATGGGACACTGGTAGTGCAACTAGCATGAAAAACATGTTTCGCGGTGCTCCTTTGGCCAACCCCGTTATGAGTAATTTTGATTTTTCTAGTTTAGTAGATCCAGATGCTTTTGAGAATATAATTCTTATTTCCGGTATATCTAACCTCAACTACTCAGATCTACTTATTCGATTAAACGATCAAAATATTCTTCCAAAAAGATCTGTCTCACCAAGTGATCTTGAGACAGATGCACAGTACCTACCAGGTGCAGCAACGACTGCCAGAGCAAACTTAGTAGCTAACGGCTGGGTTATTATGGATAATGGGCAGCAGTAAAAGCGCACTGTTTGCACCCTACACCTTTTCAAAAAAAAGACCGCTCCCACAAGCGGTCTTTTCACATATCAGAACAAATCGTCCCATCAACTAACAGTATCTCCTTAAACACTATAATTTCAAAATCACCCTCAGAAAGCTTAGCTTGTTTAAATATTGACTGGCTTACTCTCTACAAATCGTGAGCGCTCCATGGCAGCTCTTTTTTAGAGATCAAAACCAAAATATGAAGCTTAGAGAGTTTTAAACCAATGCCTATTGCAAATCTCATCAGATAGCTTTATTTATGTAAAAAAAAGACTCAGGGGGTAAAAATGATTACTTTTTTAAAAAACGTGTTGCTGGCTTTAGTTTTGTTTCCATCTTTAAGTTTCGCATCACTTACATTTAGCGCGCTTATTAAAGATACAAATAATAAAGTTAAAAGCGATATAAGTTTTCAGCAAGCTTATAGAACTTGTGAAGCTCACGGGCTTAGATTGCCTACAATGAGAGAGATCTTAAGTGTTACAGAATCATCTGGTGCAGAAATTAAAGATAAATGCAAATATCCAGAAGATGAGTTTAGCTGCTTTCATGCCGGCGGTCACAACATCTACACTGAAAAAGATGACAGCTTTGTTTGGAACGCTGTAGACTTTGTTGCCAATTCGAAAAAATTTGCAGGCAAAAGAATATGGACCGCCTCTTTTAATAAAGGACGCTCCACCAAGGGACCTGTCATTTCTAATATCTGGGTTCAGTTGGGTAAAAAATATGAATCCAAAAGTCCGGTTTATGGTAACCTAGGAAACCTACCCACCTGGTTTTGGGAAAAGCAAGACCGCAAACCCACACCTGGCTTTTACGGAGTTTGTGTGCGCGGAAGACTTTGATTGAGCTGTCATTCAAACACTTGTAGTCGAGCTATTGTCTTTTCAAAGCTGTTAGGTGAAAGTCTATATGGTCTTTAATAAAAGTTGAGATAAAATAATAGGAGTGGTCATAGCCTTCTTGCATTCTAAGGTTCACTTCTAGATTCGCTTCGCCGCAGACTTTTACAAAATTTTGCGGTTTAAGATTTTTTTCTAAAAACTCATCGGCAGTTCCCTGATCAATTAGGATGCTGTTTTCAAATCTATGGCCAGACTTAATAAGCTCGGTTGCATCATAAGTTTCAGCACCTTCCATATCCGCTCCTAGATAACCTTTAAATGCTCTAATTCCCCATTCAACATTGGTTGGGTTCACTATAGGTGCAAGAGCAGAAACAGATTCAAAGAGATCAGGCTCTCTAATTCCTAGAACTAGAGCTCCGTGACCACCCATTGAATGACCGGTGATAGAAATTTTTTTCACCTTAAATTCATTCTTTAAAATTTCAACAATCTCATTAGTAATGTAGTCATACATATTGTAATGATCTTTGTAGCCCTCAGTGGTCGCGTTTACGTAAAACCCCGCTCCAGATCCAAAGTCATAGTTTTTATGCTCACCGGGAAGGTTCGTGCCTCTAGGCGAGGTGTCTGGACAAATAATCATTGTGCTGGTGTTTTTTAAATATTTTTGCGCTCCAGCTTTAGTGATAAAATTTTCTTCGGTGCAAGTGAGCCCTGAAAGCCAAATGATTGCAGAATCAACATTTATATCACCTGGCACAAAGCATGAGAACTTCATTTTTGTGTTTGTGCTTTGCGAGTCGTGTTCATAGTAACGAGTCTCGCCACCGAAAGTTTTATTCGCTTTTAAAAGTTTCATTTTTATCTGCCTCGAGTTTTTTAATTTTTAAGTTCTAAATTTAGAGTTCAAAATCAATTACTGTTCTGATGCTCTTGCCCTCGTGCATATAATCAAAGGCTGTGTTTATTTCTTCTAGCGGAAGCTTAAACGTCACTAAGTCATCTAAATTGATTTCACCTGACATATATTTATCTACGTACCCTGGAAGCTCAGTTCTGCCCTTCACTCCGCCAAAAGCACTGCCACGCCACACACGACCCGTCACAAGTTGAAAAGGCCTTGTGCTGATCTCTTTGCCTGCCCCAGCAACTCCAATGACTATCGATTCACCCCAACCTTTATGACAGCATTCTAAAGCAGACCTCATCAGGTCAACGTTCCCAACGCACTCAAAAGAGTAATCCACACCGCCTTCAGTAAGATCAACGATCACCTCCTGAACGGCTTTGTCAAAATTTTTGGGATTGATAAAGTCTGTTCCACCGAAGTCTTTTGCCATTTTAAATTTGTCTTCATTGATATCAACGCAAACAATTCTTGAAGCTCCAGCCATCTTTGCTCCTTGAATCACTGAGAGTCCAATGCCTCCCAGTCCAAAAACTGCAATGGTCGCACCCTTTTCTACTTTGGCCGTATTTAAGACAGCACCAATTCCTGTAGTGACACCGCAACCAAGCAAACAAACCTTGTCTAAAGGTGCCTCTTTGCTGATTTTAGCAAGAGAAATTTCAGGCACAACGGTGTACTCTGCAAATGTAGAGGTTCCCATATAGTGATAAATAGGTTTGCCATTTTTTGAAAACCTACTTGTTCCATCTGGCATAAGACCTTTACCTTGGGTTGATCTGATTTTTTGACAAAGATTAGTTTTCCCAGATGTACAAAACTTACATTCACCGCACTCTGGAGTGTATAAGGGAATCACATGATCACCCACTTTAAGACTTGTCACTCCTTCTCCAATTTCGATGACCACTCCACCGCCCTCATGACCCAAAATTACAGGAAACAAACCCTCTGGATCTTCACCCGACAGAGTGTAAGCATCTGTGTGACAGACACCACTTGCTTTGATTTTAACCAAAACTTCACCAGCTTTTGGGCCTTCTAAATCAACTTCTTCAATTTTTAAAGGTTCTTTAGGACCCCATGCTACAGCGGCTTTCACTTTCATCGCAGTTTTCTCCTTCTTGTTTTTTATGAGTCTTGCAAACCCAGGAGAAAACGCAAGAAAGCTGTAAAATCAGTTCGTAATTGGACGAGTTTTAAACTATAGGTTTTTAAATTTTAGGCTATTTCAAGAGTTTGGATTTTTTTAACTGTTCCTTTTGAATCAGGCGGTACTTACGCCTCTCGACAGCTTTGTCCGCCCGTCTTCGGTCATCGTCAGTTTCTAATTTAAGGGGCGGAGCTTTTGTTGCTTTACCATGATCATCGAGTGCTACAAAAGTTAAATAAGCAGTAGCAGCGTGAACCCTTACAGAAGACTTAGGGGCTACAGCTTCTACTCTAACACCAACCTCCATAGAAGTTTTGCCAACGTATGTGACCCGAGCATATATCTCTACGACCCATCCTACATAAATAGGAGCAATAAAATGCAAGGCGTCTATGCTTGCTGTGACTACATCTTTTTTACTGTGTTTGCCTGCTGAAATTGCGGCGGCGATATCAACCCATGACATTATGGTGCCGCCAAAAACGCTGTTTAAAGCGTTTGTGTGGTGAGGCAGAATCAATTCTGTCGTCACCACACTGGATGCTTTTGGAGTTCCCTCTTCACCAAAATCATGGTTCATCAAAAACTCCTCATAATTAAATTAACAACTAAATTAATTAAAGACTAGAAATTGCCTTTGTTGTTGAACTGGCCTGCGATGATTGAAACGTCTTCGTCTTCGCCTTTTCCTGCTTCAGAATTTACTGGAGAGTGACCTGCAGGAATTCTTTGGTTAGGGTTTTGGCCGCCTGGAGCGTTGCTATCTTGAACACCTTGGCTTTGCTCTTTTCTCTCGATGAACGTCATGTTAGGTAAGCACCAAACAATCAATTGCGCTCTAGACTTAACATTCATTTTTTTGTAGATGTTAGTCAGGTGAAACTTTACAGTTTTTTCAGTAACAAAAAGTCTGTTTGCAACTTCTTTGTTTGAAAGACCTTGTGTGACTAACTCTGCGACTTCTGACTCACGGTTTGATAAACCTTCTTTTAACAATACTTCTCTTAGCATCCTTGCTCTCCTTATGTCTTGCTAGTCCCCACCATGGGACCAGTTCATAAATTTTTGCAAGAATTAGGTCTTGTTGCAAGCCCTTAATCCAAAGTCTGTTTTAAACTAGACGGCAGAATAAAATTCTTTTTTTATTTTAAGCAATTTCAAGCACTTAGCAGTTTAAATCAAAAACGACCAATCCGGCTCGGTGTGAAAACTTACACCAAAAACATCTTCGATTTCATCACCCCAAGTGACTGCATGCCCCCATTCAATGTTTAGTTTGTATGCAGCTAGAATTCTTAAAGCCTCAAACAAAGCTCCCTTTTCATCCTCACCTGTGAAGGAAATCACGGCGTAAGATTTTTTTAAAAAAGTGAGTCTTATCTTTTTAAATTCATAGTCAGGAAGAGATATGGGCCCTTCAGCATCACTCTCTTCATACTTTAAGAGCATCATAAGAAATCTTTTTTCAAAGGCTTTAAGACTCACCCCCGCTTCGACACAAGCCCAGTTGTATATGCCACTCTCTTCAATTGTTTTAAAAAGTGCGTGCTGGACATAAGCACCTGAAAGATAGAGTCCTTCTAAAAATCTTTTAGCAAAACGAGTCTTGTCACGCTGCTGATAGGAGCGCACCCAGATTTTTCCATCATACTCATAAAATTTAAAACCTTCCTCGCCCAGAACCTGCAAATCATTTTTCATAAGTTCAAAAGGAACAAGGCAGATCTCTTTTAATCTTAAGCTTTTGGCAAGCTGCTCGCCCTTACTGCCGGGTTTTAATGATGAAATGAGTTCATTTTTGAGTTTGTTCTCTTCACCTAGTATCTGGCCTAGGGCCTGCTTTAAAACCCTTCTTTTCCACTGCGACCAGCTAGATGGGTTGGTCGCTTTAAGATCAGCACAGCTTAATAAAAACAGAAGCATCGCTTTGCGTCCTGTGCATCCACGAAGAGATAGGTTTCTTAAAAACTCTGGTTCAAAAGGGTCACTCTTAAAAGCATATTTAACCAAAGTCAGGTGCTCTCTGACCAACCAAGAAACCATTTTGGTTTTTTTAAAATCCCAGTCGTGTACACGCCCAAATTCCTGAACTGCTTTGGATCCTAAAATGGAGTGAGGCTCTGACTTGCCTTTTTTAATGTCGTGAAAAAATGCTGACCACAACAGAACCTGTATTTCAAAATCGGTGAGTTCAAATTCTAGCCTGTACTCATCAGCAATTAGCGCGGCTTCCTCGACACATTTAAGTGTGTGTTCGTCAGCAGTCCAGGTGTGGTAACTTGGAGCAAGCACCAAGCCCTCAATTTCATTCATCAAAGTTTGCACAGATGAAAGCTCTTCTTTAGCAAATTCTAAACCTGATTTTGAAAGTAGAGACTCTAAGCTCTCGTCTTTCGAAGACTCTTTTGTCTTACAAAGCTCTTCATAAACCTTATTTACAGATCTAAAAAACTCTCGGTAAAAAGACCTATCTGACTTCATTGAAAAATACTTCTTGAAGTCTTTGACCAAAGTGACTTGCAAGCTATCTGAATTTGCAAAAAATTGATTTAAGGTTCTGGCTTTATAAAGAAAATTTTCTGCATCGGTTAAATCTAAAAACTCACCTTTTTTAGTTGTTAAGAAATCAAGATGTCTTAAGTCTATCAATCCTCCGGGACTGTGTTTGATGTTAAAATGGACTCTTCCAGGTCTAGACCCGAATCTTTTTTGCCTTGAGAGCCTTTCGTTTTCTAAAAACTCTAAAACTTCACCGTCTCTTTGTTTTAAAACCTGAGCTCTAAATGGGTCTGTTAAATCCGGCCCGTCAAAGACTGGTTTTAAAAACCAGCCCGACAAAAGGCCTTTTGCATCGGATCTTTTAACGTAATCTTCAACTGAACTTGCAGTGCGCAGAGAGTAGTTTCTAAAAACCTCCCTTATTTTTGAATTGAAAAAAGCTAATTGGTCGGCTTTAGGCGAGATCAGCAGCAGATCAAGATCCGAACCATAGCCGCCTAGTCCTCTTGAAAATGAGCCTAAAAAATACAAGGACTTCAAAAGCTCTTCATCTGCGTTTTCTTTGAGCTCTTTTTTTATTTCTAGTAGCAAATAGGAATGAAGTTCACCTCTAAATTCAGACGTAGAGGTCTGTAGCAAAGACTTGATCTTTTTTGCAACTTGATCGTTTTTTTCTTGATTTATAAATAGCTGTCTTGCCACTTTGCTATCTTTGTAAGAGCTTCGATTGGTGTCATCTCTGCAGGTTTTATTAAAGCAAGTTCATCCATAACTCTTTGCGAAGCAACGCGCTCTTTGCGAGTTTGAATGTTAAATTCAAGCTGTTGAGACGGAACACCAACTTTGGTTTTCTCAAGCTCAGAGTTTCCGTTAGCAGCTTCCTTTATATATTCATCTGTATCAAGAATAGCACGCTTTGGCTTTTTAGCATTTTCTATAACTTCAGTTGGGAGCCCCGCAAGCCTCGCAACTTCAATACCGTAAGATTTTTGAGAAGGGCCTGATTTGATTTTATAAGTGAAGACAATGCGTCCTTCAAATTCTGAGTAACCCATATGAATGTTTCTAACTTGAACGCTGTCTTTAAAAACGTCTGTCAACTCATGGTAATGGGTTGCAAATAAAGAGTGGCAACCAATCTTTTCTATTATGTAAGAAACAATGCTCTCGGCAAGTGCTGAGCCATCGTGACTGCTTGTTCCTCTTCCAATTTCGTCTAAAATCAAAAGTGAATCTTTAGTCGCATTTTTTAAGATGTAGGAAGTCTCTTTCATCTCAACCATAAATGTAGACAGCCCCTCTGATAAAATGTCTGAAGCCCCTACTCTTGTGTAAAAGCCATCATAAAGCGGCTGCACAGAACTCTGGGCAGGCACCACAAGGCCGCACTGCCCAAGGTAGGCTGTAAGTATAACCTGTCTCATCATTGTGCTCTTACCGGCCATATTAGGACCAGTGATAAGACAAAATGAATTGTTCTCATCAAGTTTAATAGTGTTTGAAACAAAAGACTGCTCACCTGATTTTAAAAGGTCATCTGCCACAACAGGGTGAAAGCCCTCACTAATTTCAAAAGCGTGGTCTGGTGTGATCACAGGAACAGAAAAGTTTTTTTCAAAAACTAAGAATGCCATTGAAGAGTAGACATCTTCTAAGTTGCACATTTCAGCAGCCTCTTTCAAAGGCTTTAAAAGATCTCTCACCATTTTTTTGAGTTCAAAAAAAACTTCTTTTTCTAAGGCTATTTTTTTAGACTTTGCTGAAAGAACTTTTTCTTCTAAAGCGGAAAGCTCTTTAGTCGTAAAGCGCTCAGCATTAGTTAAAGTCTGCTTGCGCACATAGTGCTCAGGAACTTTATCTTTATTGGCCTTAGTGACTTCAATGTAAAAACCAAAAACATTGTTAAAACGGATTTTGAGACCATTTATTTTGGTCTTTTCTTTTTCTTCAGCTTCAAGTTTGTAAATTTCGTCTTGAGCACCAGAAGACAAATCTATTAAACTGTCTAAATTTTCACGGAGACCTTTTTTTATGTAACCACCTTTAGAAGCCCACTGACCAGGAGGCTCTTCTTCAATGGCCTTTTCTAATGTCTCTAAAAGTTCAGCTAGTGTTTTTCTGTCTTTAAAAAAGAGGTCTGAAAAAGCATCTAGAAGGTATTCAAGTGAAGTTTTGAGTCTTAAAAAATCAGCAGGCCCACCTAAGGGATGTCCGGCTCTTGCCACTCTTCTTTCAAAGTCTCCAATAAAAGCTAATTTTTCTCTAAAGTCAGAAAGCTTAGTGAAGTCTTCTTTCCATTTGTAAACACCCTCTTGCCTTGATCTTATTTGTTCTAAATTAAGAAGTGGGTTTTCTAACCAAAGCCTAAGAAGCCTTGAACCACCAGGGGTTTTAGTTTTTCTAATAGAATGAAAAAGTGATTTAGAGCTGTCTCCATCATTAGATTTAAAAACTTCTAAATGATTAAAAAACTGAGCGTTTATTTTAACCGAGTCTTTGTTTTTAATCTCTGTCCAATTTGTAAAACCAAAGCTGGCTTCATCCCCTTGCATCAGCTTTAAGTAAGAAAGAAGACTTTTTCTGGAGTCTTTGTTTTTAAGTTTTTTTAGAGCCTCGCTTGAATCAAAATTTTGTCTTAAGCCTGGGAAAAAATCGCAGCTGATAAAGTCCCGATCATTTTGACAGAGAAGTTCTCTGGGCTGGAGTTTTAAAATTAAGTCCTTTACGTCATCAAAGCCCGTTGTCTTCTTAAAAAAAGCCTTTCCTGTTGAGGGCTCAATCCAACTTGCCATATTTTTATCAAAAGAAAAAACAAAGCAGTTTTTCTCGGCTTCTAAGTTAGCAGGATTGAAAACAACTCCTGGAGAGAGCATGAGTGTGATACCCCTCTTGACCAAACCCTTAGACTCTGATGGGTCTTCTAGTTGATCGCAGATGGCAACGCAGTAGCCTGCATCAAGGAGTCGGTTTACAGGCGACTCCATTGAATGGTGTGGAAAGCCACACATGAGTGTGTCATCTCCAGACTTTTTATTTCTTTTGGTGAGGGTTATGTTTAGAAGTTCAGAAGCTGTTTTTGCATCTTCATTAAAGAGTTCATAAAAATCTCCCATCCTAAAAAGAAGAAGTTTATCACTATGGTCTTTTTTAATCGAAGAGTACTGCTCCATTAAGGGCGTTATTTTTTTTGTATTTTCTGTGATTGAAGTGTTCTCAGACATCGCCCCTCCTCTGAAGTTTAGAGGATTTTAAGATACCTGCGCAGGTGTTTTATGGTCAACTTGAGCTTTGAGCTTTTAAAGCCTTTTGTGAATGCTTAGACTCGTCTATTTAAAGGACTGCATTCTGTTTTCTAGAATTTTGTTTTCCATTTCCGCAATTTTTTTAATCAATTTGACACGCTTCTGGCCTTTTGCTTCATTGAGCTCGCTCTTAAGCTTGGCAATTTTTTGTGCAGCCTCACCGCGCGGTCGCTTGTCTCCGCTCTCAGCATAGGCAGAGAAAGACATAAGGAGGCAGACAGATAAAATCTGAACAGCACCTAATAAAGTTTTTTTGTTCTTCACAATACTATTTTCTCTGATATTTGGTCGTTTTTCCAGAATAAAATAAAAAACTGCATCAATTCGAAACACTTACTGCTGTTCAAGTACGTAAGTGCCTAGAGTTATTACGCTTTCACTAGCATCAACTGCAGTGATATTTCCTTCAATGAAGCCGTCTTGACGCACATAAGAGTTAAAATGCACCTGTCTAACACCATCAACTTCCGATACATAAACAAAATTTATGTATGAATTTGCACTGTCTTCAAGCTCAGTCATGTCTCTAGTGTTCGGCATAAGAATGTATCTTTCACCTGCGTAATTAATAAATTGGTTGCTGTCGACAGGTCTTAGGATGAATTCTGTCTCTGTCACAGGTTGAAACGTAAGTTCTAAATTTTGTCCTGTTTCTAGAGTTAGGCCACCTTGATTGCCATTTCTAAATGAAATCTCTCCTGCCCATTTACCGTAAAAATCAACAAACCAACGGTCTTTAGTAAAAACTGAAAATACATTTTTAATTTCATGAACCTTTTCACCGAATTCAAAAATATTGAGTACAAGTTCCCCTACTGCTTTTAAACTTCCTTTTTGTCTGACCATATAGAGGCAGTACTGCAAATCCATTGATCTTGAATTGAGCTCTAACTTATCAGAGCAAACATTAAGTAAACTCAAGTCCCCTAGCATTTCATTTTTTGTATCACTGCCTTCTTTGAAATTTTTTAAAACAATTTCTCTACCCAGCCTGCTGTCGACAAACTGAACTTCGTCAAGAACGTTAAAGTAAGCTTTTTCTTTGTCAGAAAGTCCATTTCTCAAAACCACAGCCTCGAGATCTGTTTCGCTTCTGCCGTTAAAAACTTCAATTGAAGTTATAGAGGGAACAGGAAGTGTTGAGGCCGAGTCTGTGCGGTAAACACCCGTAAGGTCTTCAGTTGCAGGCTCTACCGCTCCTGTGTCTACTGAAGAGCTGCAGCCCATGCTAAGTGCGACTAGAGTGTATAAAGCTAAACTGCCAATTGTGGTTTTCATTAGATCTTTCATAGGTCTAAAGCTTCAAGAAACGTACCAGCTGAAGTGGAACCTAGAGCAGTTTCACTGTAAAAAACTTTGTCAGTAGCCCCACTTAGACTGCAAAAAAGTATGGAGGTCTAAAGCGTCAGAAGCTGAAAATTGTCAGGACATCAGCGGGTCTAGGTGTATAGAGTGTAGGCTAATTTAAGAGAGACATCTCCATTACAGTGAAGTTGCAAAACCAAACAATGTAAGGAGAAGTTGATGTCTCAACTC
>Ga0115567_10000399_pt1 | contig 42934 bp, 29 predicted proteins | sample COGITO_mtgs_1204_2_FD_88679 | JGI IMG/M metagenome (GOLD analysis project Ga0115567, IMG submission 88679) | Pelagic marine microbial communities from North Sea - COGITO_mtgs_120412 | ecosystem: Environmental > Aquatic > Marine > Epipelagic | place: Germany:Helgoland, sampling site Kabeltonne...
CGTCGGTATCCCACTCGCGGAGGTGGATTTCGTGAAGGAGTACTGGCACTCCGTGTTCGAACCCTTCCTGCGGGACTTCGACGGGGGCGGTGCGACTCCCAACCCCGACCTCGCGTGCAACCGGCACATCAAGTTCGGCGCCCTCCTCGAGCACTGCTCTCGTTCCCTCGGCGCGGATCTCCTCGCCACCGGGCACTACGCGCGAATCGTCCAGACCGACGCGATGAACCCGCCGCGTCTCCTGCGTGGGATCGACCCCGACAAGGATCAGTCCTACTTTCTGGCATCAGTCATGGGGGAGTCCCTTCGACGCGCGTGTTTCCCTCTTGACGGCTTGACGAAGAGGGAGGTGCGGGAGATCGCGGCGGGTCCCGCGAACCTGCCCGCCGCGGTGACGCATCGGCGGAGCAGCGCCGGTATATGCTTCATCGGCCGCAAACGGGACTTTGGAGACTTCATCCAGGAGTACCTCCCGGCGGAGGGCGAGACGCGCTGGGCTGGGAAGGACCGACGGGAGGAGGAGCGCGCCGCCGGCTCGTTCATCTCCGCGGAGAACGGAGAGGCCGTGGGCAGGCACGGGGGTCTCGCGAGGTACACGTGTGGGCAACGTGCGCGCCTGGGTGGAGCTGCCGTGCCGTGGTACGTGGTTGGGAAAGACTCTCGCGGGGGATCAAACGGGCCGGTGTACGTCGCGCCGGGTGCGGACCATCCGGCGCTGTTCACCACCTCGGCGGCTGTCGATCGGTGCTTCTGGGTCTCCGGCGCACGACCGCGGGGTATGGACACGGAACACGGGGCGAGGCTCTCGGCGCAAACGAGGTACGGCGCTCGGGCGGTGTCGTGCTCGGCGAGGACCATCGATATTCGTTCGGCGATGAGCTCGTTGGTACCCAGCGCGTTCTGCACGCCGCCCGACCTCGACGAGGTGCTTAGACGAACAAACTCGGGTGTTGACGCCGGCGCGGGCGCGGTGATCGAGGTGATGTTTGACGCTCCCGAACGTGCGATCACGCCTGGTCAGGCTCTGGTGCTATACGACGGAGACGAGTGCGTTGGAGGAGGGGTCGTGCTGTATCCCGGTCGCACCGAGCTGGAATTGCGTGGTTTCGGGGCGACGACGCCGCACAACCAGTAGCATAGCAGGTTTTAAGGCTGTTCTCAAACGGGGTGGACTACGCTCGGCTCTTCTTCTTCGCGTGCGCCATCATGGCGAGAAAACCGGCGAACTTGACGATGAACCGTCGCCTCCGCCCCTCGGCGTGGACGTGCTCATGCCTGTGCGGCGTCCGGTGGATGGTCTTGTGGAGGCCGCTCTTCAACTTCGAGAGCGTGCTCCGGCGGTGCCGCGCCAACCCGTGGTGGCCCGCCTTGACCGCATTCTCGCCGCTGCACCCGCCCCATGACTCCTCCCTCTCGCGAGTGCCGCTGCGGATTCGCGCGAAAACACTGCGCAGTGGACTACCCTTTCCCGTCGAGACACCGCCTTTAGTGCCGAGCGCCCGCCAACGAGAGTCGCGCACCTCCCCGCGAGGCGGCGATTGATGAGCCGCCTCTTCGCCCCGTCCCAGCGGGCCCCGAGCAGCCGCCTCGAGGTTTCGGAAGTAAGGCAGCAGACCCTTGCACGCACCCAGCGAGACCACCGCCGCGGGAACGCCGCTGTCCTCGTGGTACACCGAGACGAGCTCGGCGGCGGTCGAGCATCGCCCGCCAAAGTCCTTCGCGGTTGGGTTGGAGCTCGAGTGCACCGACGCGGTGGGAGACGGAGGCGGCGAATACGAGCCGCGCGGTCCAAACTCGCCGGCATCGACCGGGACGGTGTCACGACCCGAGTTGAAAGTATTCCGGTCGAACGCAGACGGAACGACGTTCCTGATCCGCTGCCCGGAGAATATGCGGCGCACGCGGAACCCCCCGCCGCCCGCGGTGATTAGCGAGTCGGCGCCGCCGCCAGCCCTGCCTGTGGCGTCGCGCGTGACTCCGTAGAACGCGCCGTTCCTCTCCCATCTGCGCCGGACGAAGAGATAATCCCGAGGGGAGAGTGGCATCGGGAACTTCATGCGCCAGAACGCCAGCTCGCATCCGTGTCCGGGAGACTCCGGTCCCGGGTCGGTCGAGGCGAGGCGCTCGGCGAAGATCAGCGTCGGGTCCCACGCGCCGCGGATCGCGTCGCTCATCTGCGCGCGGGCGAGCTGCTCCGCGGTGACGCCCTCCATGACAGCCTCGATCCTGAACTGCGCGAGACCCCCGCGCCCGTCGCCGTCCACCGTCCCCGGAGCCGGTCCGTTCCGGCGCAGCATCCGATACGTCGTGCCGTTCCCCGTGCTCCCGCGGTGGATCACCGTCCAGTTGTCGTCTTCCCCCGCCGGCCGATGGACACCGCGCGAATCGATCGCCCGCTCGCCCCTCGGACTCGGCGCACCGTTCATTCCCGAAACCGCATCGTCCGTTTCTCCGTCATCCGCCGTGTTCACCTCCTCCGCCGCCTCCAACTCGGTTGGCCAGCGCGCGAGCTCAGCAAGGAAACTCTCCTCGTCCTTGTGCGTGACGAGAGCCTCGAGCGCGGGGTGGAGCGGGGGCGTGCTTTGACTCGCCTCGGCGCTGCGCTCGTCCTCGCGCTCGTCCACCTGCCCGACGAGTCTAGCCACGACATCCGCCGCGCGTGGTTCGAGCGCGACGTCCGCGAGGAAGATCGTGAGGGTCCTGAGGAGCGTCAACGCGCCGCGTTGCGGGTTGAGCGTGACGAGGATTGCGACGATTAAGATCGCCGCCTGGACCGCCTCCGGGACGCACTCCGGTGCCGGCTGCGAAGAGGGAGGGAGAAGACGAATAGAGGGGGTGTCAGCGGGGAAGTGGCAATCTTTCGTGAGGCGCCCGGGGCGGAAAAGGCGCGGGATCCGCACGCGCGCGGGGTGAAAAGCGTCGGGTGGCACGCACCGTCAGCAGCCAGCCGGGTTCCACGTGTGCACCGATCTCCGAGAGGGGCTTCCCCGCGCACAGACGCTCCCAGTGACCCCAATTCGTCAGAGACACGTGGTATATCGCGAGAATCAGCACCGTGTCGACCACGATTCGAGCGGCGCCGGGGTGAACTCGCATCGTGTCTCTTCTTCTTCGTTGCGCGCTTGTTGGAGGAAAAAAGCGCGAAGAAGAGTGGGAGTGCCCCTGGGCCACGGAATCCTGATTGGGTCTTCGAGATCCCCGGCTCTTGTGAGTGCTTCCGTTACCGCGGGAACCTTGAATTACGAGTTACTAACCGCCGGTCTGACGTGATAACGAACTTCTCCGAGGAACAACCCACAACCTAAAACATTCGCGCGTCTGCGAGCCGTCTGCGAGCCGTCCGCGATTTGTCTCAGTGCTAGTCTAAAAATTCCTCATACCGGGGGCGCGCTTCGATCCGATGTTGTCCAGGTGCCGGGCGACCTTGGGCCGCAAGGCGGCGGGTCTGCTCTCGTGGCGGCGAGAGCATCCCTCGCTCCATCGAGCGGCGCTCCTCAAGCAGGGACACCTCGGAGTAGGGTGGACGCAGGTGCGGATTCAGCTCAGTATTTCCCAGCAAGAGTTAATTGGGATTGGGCACCTTCTCCTCCGGGGCCGCCGCGCGAACCCGAGCTTTTCTGACCACTCGCCGCATCGCCGTTTTCGACAGGATTTCTCCACCGAGATATCTGGGCCGCTGGGGGGTAGCGACGAGGAGGCTAAGCTTCGAGCGCTGAGGATGCGCTCGCTGGCGCCGAAGCCATCCGGGAGGGACTACGCCCAGCATCTGCGGCAGATCGAGCGCGAGGAAGCCCCGTCGAAGCACGACGTCTTCGTGAACAGGATCCTGCCCGGCCTGCGGTACTTCTTCCAGAACCACCACCACCTCAACATCAGCAAAACCTACGTGATACCGGACGACGACCCAGGCGTTCCAACGGCCATCCGGGGCTTCAACCTCGGGAAGAGGGTGGACAACATACGGACGCGCGGCGACTTTGTGCGCAACAACGCCGAGTACCTGGAGATGCTGCAGAGCGTGGGAGGCGAGACGGAGGCGGAGAGGTTCGTGTGGAGATCGAAGGACTGGATATTTACTCACCAGATCATGGCCACCCTGCGGTTCTTCAAGCGCAGGCACGGCCACCTGCTGGTCCCGAGGCACTACGTGTGCCCGCCGGACCCGGAGCTCGCGCGGTTCAACTGGGGCTTCACCCTCGGGTCAGTGGTGCACGACATACGGGACAAAAACAAAGGGTTCTACCTCGATCAGGAGCCCGAGCGCGCCAGGGCACTGGCGGAGATCGATTTCCCGTGGGAGCACAAGTCGGCGCACACGTGGCAAATCAGGGACGTGCCCGCGCTTGCGTGGTTCAAGCGGGAACACGGGCACCTCGCGGTGCCGCCGGATTACGCGTGCCCGACGGGGAGAGGGGCGTTGGTGAGCGGCCTGCCGAAGATTGCGCTAGGTATGCACCTCGGCAGGTACGCGGATCGGATTCGTCGGCGGGGCAGTACGTCGCCGCGGGACGAGCTCAAGGTGAAGCAGCTCAACGATATGGGCTTCGCCTGGAGCCTGCCGGATCACTTCGTCAGGAGGACGCTCGCGCCGGTCGTCACCTATTACGTGGCAAAGTACGGACACCTTTCGCCGCCGCCGTCGTACACGGTACCGTGGGGGATAAAGGACGTGCCGAGGTGGACGTGGGGAATGAATCTGCACGACAGGATATACTCCCTCAGGAAGAGCTCGGGGAACAGGTGGGCGGGGGAGAACGGCTCGAGGGAGGAGCGCCAGGCGCGGGTGGCACTGATCGAGTTGACGGTGCGACTCGCGAGGGACAAACACAACGATGAGGTGCTCGACGGCGAGGATGACGATATGCCGTCGTGGGAGGAAAAGTGTGAACCAGCGCTCGAGTTCTTGCGGAAGAGAGCGTCGAAAGAGGTCGCCGGGCGAGGCAGGACTAGCAATCATAAATCAACGGCGAGCACCGCCAAATAGGATTTGATGTTCAAGTCAGTTTCTGAAAGCTGAGATGTCGTCTCTATCCTGATCCACCCAGCCCCAGGCGATGATGGATATGCGTCCGGCGTTTTGTATCCCGCCCCCTTTGCGAAGCTCCTCGGGCACTTGAGGGATTCCGTGTCTCCATTCGCAGTTGACGTCGTGCCCGAACGTGTACGCGGAGCCGTTCCCCTGAGGGAAAAAAACAGTCGTGCCCGTCTTAGCGTGCTCAAAGGCTGCGTCCCGACAAGCCCCAAAGGATACAGCGACGGTGCAATTCTGCGTCTTAGCCTTGTCGGGCTTGACCGCCGCGGCATCGTGGTGATAGGGCTTCCATTCCTCCGCGTCCCGGTACCAGTTCAAGCGCGTTGCCTTCACGTCCATCGAGAAATATTTGGATATGCGATCCACGACAGCCATGAAGATGGGCGACTCCTGCTTCCACTTGCCGTGACGATCCCTGTCGTTGGCGATAAAATGCGAGTCCTCGTGCCAGGGCACCCACATGTCCGGCGAGCCCGCCGCCTTGACCTCCTGCATCAGCTTCTCGTAAACGGAGGCATCCTCCTCTTGGCAGAAAAAGTTAGGGACGTACACGACTGCACGTCCGTGGAGCGTCTTGCCCAGCGTCTCCTTGGAGGCGTCGCCGACGACCACCTTCAGCCCAGGGGGTGCATGGCTCGGCTCAAAGTCTCGGGTGTTGCGACCCTTCTTCCCTCTCTGGGGCTTCGGCCTCTGCTGCCCCTGCTCCTGCTTACCCTTCGCGCGGGGCCCGGGGAGCGGACGTTCGATCGCGGGCTGCTGCCGCTCGTCCTTACTCTCGCCGTCCTTCAGGCCGCGGGGGGCGCCCTTATTCCTTCTACGCCGACGATTGACGTTCAGGTCATCTCGGAGGTCACGTTGTTGAGGGACGTTGCTGACGACCATGGTCCTCTGGAAGTGACGAACCGCCTGCTCTGACCTTTTTCAAATAGCGTGTGAAATGCCGACCACCCCATCAGACGGCTTCGCCCGCACCTGATGCCGGCTACGGGGTTTCGCACCATGCTGGGACTTTGCCGTCGAGTTGTCTCATCGTGCGGAGCGGCGGCACGACCACCCCAAGCGAGGGGCGAGTTCCAGCGCGCTGCGATAGTCGCACGCGCTGGCGCACATCGGTTGAGCTCGCCCTCCGGACTCCCCTTCACGCTTCGAACGCAGCGGTTCGGTGAAGGGCTCACAGGACGTGGTGACGGGCTCCGGCTCGTGCGCTCGTACGGAAAGGGCGAATACGATGACGAATACTGGGACGAAGATGACGAAGACGACGAGTCGTGGGTCAGTGCCCGCGCCAAATACCTCATCCCATCCGGCGTCTGCAACGTACTCCCCTGACATCCCTTCCCCACTCTCGCCCGCCGCTCCGCAGTACGATGACGACGAGGAGTTCGATGAAACGCCGCAGGATGTTAAAGGCCCAAAAGACGTGCAGACGTTACGAGGCATCTCCGGGCCTCGGGTCGCGGACACCCTGCCGATGCCCGAGCCAGGGGAGTGCGCGGACCCGCCTCGCCGGGTGACCAAGGACGACGTCACCATAGCGTTCGCCAGGAGCGGCGGTGCGGGCGGGCAGAACGTCAACAAGGTCAACACGAAGGTGGACATGCGGCTGCAATTAGAGCGCGCCTCGGACTGGCTGCATCCGTGGGTGACTCGGCGGCTGATGGTGCTGGAGAAGAACAGGGTGAACAAGGACGGCGAGCTGGTGATCCAGTCGACCAGGTTCCGCACGCAATCGCAGAACGTGGACGACGCGCTGGAGAAGATGCAGGCGTGCCTGAACCGCGCGTCAAAGCTTCCGCAACACAAGTCGAACAAGACTGCGAAGAAGAAGCTGGTGAAACAGGCGGAGAAGGCCAACAAGGTGAGGCTGGAGAACAAGAAGCGAGGGTCCGACAAGAAGAAACTGCGAAACAAGAAGAGTATCGAGTGGGATTGAGTTGAGTGAGCTTCCGTTAGTTACGTTGTCGCTGACCCAACGCATGCATACTACCCGCGAAGCAATCAGTCGAGGCCCTCCACAGTCACCGTCACCCCGCTGCCGTACTCCACAACCTCCGTGTCCACGGCGCCAACCACCTTTTCCTCTTCCTCCTCCTCTTGCTTGTCCAGTCCGAGTTTCTGTCGCATCTCCTCACGGCGCTCCTTCCTTTCCTGGAGCCTCTCCTTCCGCGCCTTTTCCTCAGCCTGCTTGATTGCAAACTTCCTACGCTGTGTCTTACGTTTGCTGTACCCGGTTACCCATTCCCTGTCGGCCGGACGGATGCGAGAGGTGAGGGTATTATACTCGTAACCAAACACGAATCATGATCATGGGGAAAAAAGAGGGCGCTCAGCCTGGGAGGGTTAAAGGTTCGCGGGGATGGGCTTTGACTCACTTGCGAACCTTGTCGTCGAAGACCGCTTCACCCCCTCGTTTCGTCTTATCCTGTCCGCACTCCTGTGAGGATTGGCAAGGGCGAGGTGCGAGGTAAGCAAACGCTCGTCGAGTTTAGCGGAAAAAGCGGCGGTTGTGCGGCGGTGCTCACCATTTTACCAAGTGGTCTTCCTCCTCTGCCCTTAACCCCCTTCCCTTCCTTGCCAAAGGCACCCTTGGTCGTGCCGAAGGGTGCCTTTTTGCCCGATGACTTCTTTTCCGGTGTCTTTCCCATGTCCGCACCTTCGTTGGCGCCAGTCAGAGTGTCGGCGCGTCACATTCAATTTTCACTGACGTGCACCAGTTTGACGAGAAAACCAAAACTATTTTTCCTCAGAGAGTCGACCGCCAGACAGAGGACGCCGCACACGCTCTTCGTGGCACGTGCGAGCGGCTTCTGAGGCTAGGTCACGCCAACAACCCGCGTGGACCCATCTCGACCTCCGAGGTTGAGAAACCCAAGGTAGATTGTGCAGCTGGGCTCGGATCTCTCTGGACGAACGGGTCTTGTAGATCTGAGGAGACACCCATCTCTCCTCACCTCCCAAGCGAGGGGACGAGGTTGGAAGCGACGCGTCAATTCGACGGGACGCTGGATGGAGACGCGGTCTTCGAAGCGTGCGCATGCGGATGTCGACAAGGATCCGGAACTGAGTGAACTTCAGAGGGCGGTGAAGCGGCTGAACACGGGAGGCGTCCGTGGCACTTCGAGCGGAAATGGGCTCACGGCCGGGTTCGTCGGTTCTTCTGGAGGGGTCGGGGGGGTTGGCATCGCGCCGCCGATGTATCAAGTCCCCGAGGATGAGCACGAGCGCGTTGACGGGATCGACGAGGACGAATCGTTCGGTCGCAGCATGCACTACACGGAGATAAACGCCCTCCTGAACAGCCTTCACTTTGCGCGGGTTCGGAGGAGAGAGTCGATGGCTGGCCCGACGGCGCCGCACGAGAACCCCGCCCACCACCAGCCCAACGATCATCAGCACCGACACCAGTGAATGGGGGTTCGCACAAACAAACACGCAGGGCGCGCATCGCGTGGACGGGAAGCTTGTCCCGAAACTTTTAGTTGCACAACAATTAATTAGGATCTCTACCTATAGGCATTTAGTCACGTACGATACGACGATAGTCCATAAATCAATTATTTGTTGATGATCATGACTGCAACGCCGTCGTATTTTGCTGCAAAAGGCGGTTGCCACCTGAAATTCTATGTAACACCACCCAGCCCAAACCAACTCGCGCCACCGAGGAAGGCGGTCCACATGATGGTCCTCCGAGCGTGGGTCGTCGCGGTTTTGCTCATCGCCCTAGGTGCGTCATCCCCCCTCGTCGCGATCGCGCGGACCGAACAAGCGCCCGCACGACTCGACCGCCCCAATCGTTTCGTTCCCGCCGTGTCGCTGAACCGCGTGATTCACTCCTCTTTCCCACCCGCAGGCTCCCGCCACCCTCCCGTGGCCGAGGCGCTGGACCCGAGCGCGCCCGCGGTGTACGATAACGAAACATGGTGAGTATAAAAGTCGCGTCTTCGCCTAATCCCGCCGGCGGACTTACCCGCCGCCGAAGAAGCCTCTCTTCTCGCGGAACTCTAACTCGATCTTTCCTTTCCCGCGTGCCCAACTCCAGGGCGGCGTGCCCCGACTACACGTGCAACCCGTGCAAGTTCGACGAGAAGTGTCCCCCCGTGAATTTCACCGGCATCACATCGATCATATGCTCATACAAGTACGACGTCTGCGATCGACTGAGGGTTGAGCACCGCGCGTGCCGCAAGGCTCAGGCGCGCATGTGCAGGCCCGTGGAGAAGCAGGTCAAGACCGTGTGCACCAAGGAGGTGAACCGCGCGTGGACGAAGAAGTGCAAGGAGGACGAGGAGAAGCTCGACGCCGGTCTGAAGGACCTCATGGCTCAGCTCGACGCGCTGCGCGCCCTCAAACCCGGGAACTGCGGCTGCGCAGCTCCCGAACCCCCGCCGGAGACGTACACGCAGGAGTCGTTCACGTGCGGATCAGACGGCGAGGTGACGCTCAAGCCCGATGCGATCGGGGGCGGCGAGGTCGATACTAAGGGCGGGTGGTTCGGTGGGGGATTCGACTCGAAGAAAGAGAAGAAGAACAGGAGGGGTAAATCCCCGAACCCCGTCATGGCCGCTCAACTCAGGCTCGCTAAGCTCCGGGACACCACCGCGGATCTGCTCGTTGACGACGAGGAAGCCGTGACGGGAGTGCAGGCGAACGTGCCGGAGATGAACCTCGAGGGCCTGAACAGCGCGATGAGCCAGCTGGACGACAATATCGCGGCACTGGAGGATCTGATCCTCCAGCTGCAGAAGAAGAAGAAGGAGAAGGCGAAGAAGTGCTCTGCGCCGCCTGAGGGCACCGGGATGGAGAGGCACGTGCTGAACCACTGCCTCGAGGTGGAGGAGACGGAGCGCCTGTCCGAGCGGCACGAGGAAAAGTGCGCGAAGAAGACCGCGGATCTCATGGCGCACTCCGCCAAGCTCGAGGCGCTCATCTACGAGTCCGATCGAAGGATGGCGCTCCTGGACGCCCTTCAGGAACACGCCGAGGGGGTCGTGGAGGCTTACGGTGACGTCAACATAACGTCCACCGCGTTCGCGCTCCTGGGCCACTCGTTCCTCAACGCGAACTTCACCGACACCACCCGAAACCTGATCGATGGGATGATGGTAAACGAGACGAGCCTCTGCGCGGAGGTGCTCCCCACGCTGCAGTCATCCGTTCTCGGGTTGGGGATCTCCAAGGATCAAATCTGGTGCCCAACGCCGACGGGCACCTTCATCGGCGGCAGGGACCTGCCGGACTGGGCGCCCCACTTCCTCGTTGGGGTGGGCGTCGTTCTCGGTTTCTTTGTCTCCGCCTTTGTCAAGGCGACGCCGGCCATCTACGCCGTCATGTGCGATCACCCCGTGCTCTTCGTGGTGCTCGGCGTGGTGGTGCTCGCGGGCCGGTTTGCGTGAACAAGCGATCGGTACGGCTGGGAACGCCGAACCGGTCCGGAGCGCGCGTGAGATGTAAGATAATTCGCTAAATATGTTTGATGAAGTATTAAAACGCCGAAATCATGCAACGGGAGCGCGTAATTTGGCGTCCTCCTCGGCAGTCGTGGTCTGCACGACGAGCGGGGGAAGGCTCCACATGACCGGCATCATCCCTCCCGCAGGTTGGTTCGGCGCGAGCTTGACCGCACCGCCGTTTTGCTGCGCCACCACGGCGCCCGCGCCTCCCTGTGGGTGGAAGGGGCCGGGCATCGGCGCAAATGCCGCGCCAGGCGGGGGCGATGCGAAGGGCATGCTGCTCATGAAGCAGTGCAGCTGGTGCTCGAGCTTCGCCTTGTCCTGCTGCAGCGCAGCCTTATCCGCGGCGAGACCGCTCTTCTCGTTCTCCAGGGTGGTGTTGCTCTTCTGCAGGGACTCCAGCGTGGCCGACAGCTTCGCCAGCTCCTCGCGCAGTCGCTTGATCACCACCGCGGCATCCGTCACTATCGTCGCCTTATCCGTCTTGAGGGGCCCAGCCCCGTTGGGATCTAGCAGCGCGCTGAGTCCCATGAACCTGTCGTTCAGCGCCTCTCTTCGCAGCTTCTCGCGCCGCGACTTCTTGTGCTTCGACGCCTCGCGCCCACCCTCTTCCCGCCCCCTCTTGTCGCCCGACCCGGGCGTGCCCGCGGCGCCACTCCCCTCAGCCTCCAGCGCCGCTATGGTCTCCTGCGGGAGAGACATCTCCGTCATCTCCAGGGACGTGATCGCGCCCTCGTCCGCCGCGTCGAAGATGTCCGCCAACCAGTCGCCGGAGTCCTCGCGCTGGTCCTTGGCCATCTCGGTCGCCTTCTTCTCCGGCTCGCCCGCCATGGTTGGGTGCCTCTGCCGAGAAATTAAAAAAAAACCCTGGTTTTTTGACGACGTCAAGAGCGGGGCGCCCCCGTTCTTCTCGCGCGACGAAACGTGCGCTCGCTACCCTCGGTGCCGCGTCGGTCACGGAAGGATACTCCTACGAGGCTCGGGTCCGTCACTGGGAGCCAAACTTCGCGTCGCGTGCCACCGTCGCTCTGGCGCCCTCACAATGGGCCCTTCAAAGGACCCTCCCCTCGGCAACCTGATAGATATTGAATCCGACCCTGTGATTCGTCGAAAAGACCGAGGCGCGTGCCCTTGAATGGTCCTGATTACAGACCATCGTTTTGGACCCACAAAAAAAAAATCAAAACAGAAAGAGACGTCGCTTGAGGACGTCGCCGATCTGTCGATTCGAGCAGCCGGAGGAGGAACCGGGACTTTTCACAAGCGGGTCGCTCGAGATCTGGGCCGGCTCTTCGCACCTCGAGATGTCCGAGCTTGAGCAAAGGAAGCTTCTCAAGCGCCTGGACGCGTGCTTGAAGCGACCGGAGAACCAACTATGCGCCGACTGCCCCTCTCGCCAGCCGCGCTGGGCGTCCGTCAACCTCGGCATCTTCATCTGCACGAACTGCTCGGGCATCCACCGCTCGCTCGGTGTGCACATATCGTTCGTGCGCTCCACGACGTTGGACACGTGGAAGGAGAAGCAGGTGGTGGACATGGAGACGATGGGTAACGACCGCGCGAACGCGTACTGGGAGGCGAGCCTCCCCCCCGGGGCGAAACCCACGAGCTCGGCGCTGCCCGTGGTCGAGAAGTACATCAGGGCCAAGTACGACCGCAAGATGTACGCGGACAGCTCCAGGGACGGACCGATCAGGGGAGACGGAAGTGGAGGACCCGTCGCGCCGGCGCCCACCGCAGCTCCCACGCCGACTCCCGCGGCTCCCCCCGCGGGTGGAGGCCTGTTTGACCTGCTCGACGTCGCACCGGCAACAGCACCCGCAGCCACCGACGGAGGCTGGGGTGCTTTCGGTTCCGCCGCTCCCGCCGCTCCCGCCACCAACGGGGGATGGGACGCTTTCGGATCCACGGCCCCGGCTCCCGCGGCTCCCGCCGCCACTGGGAACTGGGACGCGTTCGGTGCGCCCGCGCCCGCACCAGCGCCCGCGGCTCCTGCCGCTGCTGGGGGTTGGGACGCGTTTGGTGCGCCCGCGCCCGCACCAGCCGCCTCTGCAGGTCCAGCTGCGAACGACGGATGGGATGCATTCGTGTCCGCGCCGCCCGCTGCCGCACCCGCCCCTCAGGCAACCACTGCTGCTCCCGCGGCGGCTGACGACTGGGGCGCATTCACGGACGCCCCCGCGGCGGCACCTCCGGCTGCCAAACCTCAAGTCTCAAATGATGACATCATGAACTTGTTCAGCACACCCCAAGGCGGCGGTATGGGAGGTATGGGAGGTATACCCCAGCAGCAGGTTGGAGGTATGGGTATGGGGATGCAGCAGCCGGGGATGATGCAGCAGCCCAACATGGGGATGGGCATGCAGCAGCCCAATGGCATGATGGGAATGCAGCAACCCAATGGCATGATGGGAATGCAGCAGCCCAACATGGGGATGCAGCAGCCCCACGGCATGATGGGGATGCAGCAGCCCAACATGGGGATGCAGCAGCCCAACATGGGGATGCAGCAGCCCAACATGGGGATTCAGCAGCCCCACATGGGGATTCAGCAGCCCCACGGCATGATGGGAATGCAGCAACCCAATGGCATGATGGGGATGCAGCAGCCTGGTATGGGGATGCAGCAGCCGGGGATGCTGCAGCAGCCCAACATGGGTATGGGGATGCAGCAGCCCGGCGGTATGATGGGGATGCAGCAGCCCAGCGGCATGGTGGGGATACATCAGCCTAGCGGCATGATGGGAACGCAGATGGGAAACATGCCCCTGGATATCAAGCCGGACACCACGTACACGCCATCCGAGAAGAAGAAGCCGGAGCCACAGCACCACGCCGCGTTCGATCAGTTCAAGATGTTTTAGACGCCGAGCTTTAGTTTCGTGGCGCACTCTTTCAAGCCGACATTATAGACGAGTAGAAATCAACGTACATGTCTCTACAGTACTCCGCGCTCAACCCCTCCCCGCAGAAGAAGACGACGCCCTGTTCGCAGCCGCCTGGGCCCGGAGCCGCGCCTGTCGGGCTCGGTTGGCTTCCTCCTCAGCGAGCTTTCTAGCCTCCTCTTCGGCCTCGCGGATCGCGGCGCGTTCCTCCTCCTCGGCCTCCCACTCCTCGATCCGGTCCTTGATCTTCAGCAGACCGAACACGCCAAGCACGAGCGCTCCCACGAAGGCGACCAGGCTGCCCACCCCACCCTTCTTTTCCTTGACGTGGTGCGTCTTGAGCATGGCCACGAGCTTCGCGGGCAGGGCGCCGGTCATCTCCTCGAGCTTCTCGTCGCCCTTCCAAAGCTGGTACGAGGGCAGCGCCTTCACGTTGCACTTCTGAGCGATCTCAGGGAGCGCCTCCATGTCGACCCGGACGAAGTGGATCTTCTTGTACTCGGGCGATTTGGCGAGGGTGGTCATGTAAGGCTGCATGCTCTTGCTGGAGGAACTCCAGCCCGCGACGAACTCGACGAGGACCAAACCGTTGTCGCCCGCCTTCTTGAATATCTTGGCGTACTCTTCCACCGTGTGGCAGTTCACGATCCTGCTGAACGCCATCATCTTGCGGGCGCTTCCCGCGCGCCTCCTGACCGCCATTTTCTTTTGCGATCCAGTGCCCCGTTAAAAATCCGTTGATTGTATCGTTTAGCGCGACGGGTACCGAAGAGGACGTGCGCGCTACGAGAGTTCGACGCTTTCGTTTGACGAGTTGATGAACGTCGGTGGTTGCGCGTCGACGATTACGAGCTGGTCAGACCGACGGGCGCTGGAAGATGGCGGAAGGCGTGTTCTTCCGTTTGCTTTTATTTTATCCTTGTTGGATCTCCGCGACGAGATCGAACAAACCCTAAGCTAAAACCTGACTTCAACGTAAGTGTTACCTTGGTATCATCTGAAAGAAACTTTTATAATTCACGTTGCAATTACCTATTTCCAACACCTGTGTCTTGCCAGCGGTGCCAACTTTTGACCTAAAACTTTTCCCGAGCCGAGGCCGAGCCCTTTACAGGCGGCGCACGTACGAGTATGAGTGACGCCGAGGAATACTCCTCCGATGACGATGGTCACATCAACGACGAGTTCGAACCCCAAGTCGACCCGACCCTGAGCGTCGACGTCGGATCCGGCCTTTCGGTGCGTCCCGAGGACTGCCAATCTCCCCCTGCGCGATCAGTGGCTATCCCGCCCGCCCCGATCGCCCACCTCTTCCCCGCGCTCGACTCACCTCGAACTCGCCTGAACATCGCAGAGCCATGACTGGGCGGATATCGATAACTCCGACCTGGTCGCTAAGGTCCGCGGCAGCGCCGGTTTCCGCATCATGCGCGAGCTGCACGCTTGGGACGGCGCCCTCGAGGCGCCCCCGGCGCTGCTCGAGGGCAAGGTGTTCGAATTCTTTTACGTGCAGAGGAAGGAGGCTGATCTCTGGAAGACGCTCGTCAAGGAGTGCTTCCCGAAGAAGTACGAGGAGGCATCGAACGACAAGTCCGAGAAGAAGCGTCTGCAGTCTCTCTGGGCCCAGGCGGTGCTGGATGAGATCAAGGCGATGAGGGAGCACGGCAAGCACACCCTCCGCTTTCTCACCGCGGTTGTCAACGCGTCCTCGTCCGCGGCGGACCACCTGTTCCTGCGCCGCGAGGCCCTGAAGCACGGACCGGGCTCCGTGGAGGCCAAGGCGGCACCGATCCTCTGGGACCAGACCAGCAACAGGATCAAGGACCAGGCCTTCGACGCCATGCACCACTGGACAAACAAGGGTGGCGCTCAATCCGGCGGCGTGGCGCGCATGTACAAGCACCAGCACGAGCTGCTGGAGGAGCTTGACAAGCACTACACGATCGTGAACAAGGCTGTTGAGACGGAAGCCAAGCCCCCTCTTCCCTTGCACGTCATTCTTTCCACCCCGACTGGCTCCGGTAAGACGTTCACCGCGCTCATGGTGCACCTCAGGCTACTCAAGGTGAAGCACCCCAACGTCATCCTGGTCTACTCCGTGCCCACGAAGCAGGTCCTGAAGCGCGTCGGTCAAGAGTGCGAGGCGCACGCCGCGCCTTACTGGACCGCCGCACGCGACCACTCCGGCGACGGTACTCTCCACCAGGTGCGTCGTCCTTACTCCATTCGTGACAAGGCGCGGAACAGGAAGGCGCTGCGCGCCAAGGCGGCGATTGGCGAGAAGCTCAGCGCCGGTTCCGGCAACATCGAGCAGCAGCTTGAGTATGCCGCGGACGTGGGATACAAGCTCAAGGATCGCGGTGCCGGCAAGCCCGATATCATCATCGCCGACCTGAACACTACCGCTTCGCTTCTGAAGGCGGCTCACGCGGCGAAGGAGACGAGCTTCTACCATAAGAACAACCTGCTCCTCTACTTTGACGAGCCGAACATGGGTATCCACCTCGATCCCAACGTGCTCGGGGTTGTCTCGACGATCCAGAACCACATGCCCGTCGCTGCAGTCCTCGCGTCCGCTACACTGGGTCCCTGGGAGGGGCTCGAACCGTGGTGGCGCGGCACGACGCCCGCCAGGCAGATCACCATCAGCCTTGAGCCTTACGACCTGCCGATGTCAACCCTCAACGTGTACTCTGAGGAGAAGACCTCGATCTCGCCCATCAGCCCTTTGGCGCTGTTCAACAACCATGCAGAGTATAAGCGCGTCATGTCCGATGAGCGCATGCCGACTCTGCTCCTACGCCATCTCACTTCCGCTCAGGGTAACGATCTGCTGGGCATCAAGGGACCCGGCGGCGACTGGGACAAGATCCAGGGCGACGTCAAGTCTCTGCGCCTAGCCGTCGAGCCAATCTTCAAGGACCTGTCGTACGAAGAATTCACCCGTCTGAAGGCGCAGTGGGCGACGGGTGCCGGTGCCGCAAAGAAGGTTGACGGTATCCGCGGTGCCCTGTCCAAGGAGGGCGTCACGATGGTGGGTTGCATCGACCCGAGGAAGGTTGCGCTCATGCTGGCGGGTTACGGTGACTCGGAGCAGTGGACGCAGGAGGTCCACAGGCTCAACTCGAAGCTGAAGGAAGCCGAGCGCGTGATGAAAGAGTCCGCCAAGAGTGAAAAGAAGGCGAAAAAGAAAGACGAGGAGGAAGAGGCACAGATGGGCGATGAGACGGAAGGGCAGATTGGCCTCATCACCCTGCGACCGATGCTCAAGGTATCTGTGGCCGAAGCGCTTGAATCCGACATCGACACGCTCGTCATGCTTTCCAAGGGTATCGCGTACGCGTGTGGCAGTGGAACAGACCCTATGGTCAAGCGCCTGTACAACCAGGCTCTTTTGACCGTACCCGACTCTCTGAAGGGTCGCGCCCCGCCTCTTAATGTTCTCGTGGTGGATTACTCGTCCATCTACGGTACGGATTGTCCCGCGGTTGACACCCTTTTGCTTCAGGAGGATCTCGGTAGGTTACTGGCCTGGGAGGATCTCCAGCAGTTCCTCGGTCGTCTTCGTCGCGACGGTACCGCGATCTTCTACTCGCTTCGCACCCTGCGTCGAGCCGCTCTCGGCCCGGGAGCCGAGGAAGCAGAGGACTTGGCTGAACGCGAGTATCAGCGGGACGTGGAGGTGGCAGTTCTCGAGATGCAGGGCAAGTCACGCGATTCTGATGCTGAGGCTGACGCCCTCAAGAAATTGGCGGAGTTGAAGGGTCGCTCCATCGCTGAGACGGGCGCCCTCGCGACGGCTTGCGTGATGTCACTCGTGCTCCCGGCGCCCAGTGGTCTTCCGGATGGACTTCCAAAGGTTCATCCCTCCGAGCCCGCCGGAACAGACAAGGATCTGTTGGCCCAACTCGCCAAGCAGCTCGAGACGAACGGGGAGATGTTGGAGGCGATGATGAAGAAGCGCGCCGATCAAATTCTCGCCATCAACAAGGTCGAGGCCCTGGCTCTCTCGGCGAGCCCGTTTGTGAAGCGCACGGGTGGCGTTCGCTACCTCGGCGCGGCGGCTAAGACGCTTCAGGTGTTGTACGACGCGGACGTCTTCTCCGAGGAGGCGGTGATTGCCTGGGGGCAGCAGAAAGAGGCTGCGTTGTCACTCGATCCGGACATGGATGCGCGGTTCTTCGAAAAGGCGAAGCCGTTCATCAATTGGCTGGAGGAGGCTTCAAGCTCCGAGGAGGAGAGCGACGAGGAATAGTTTTGACTTGACAAACAGAGGTCGTTCTTTTACCGATATTTTCGTCCAGACTCTTGGACCTTCCAACGTTCACATTCGGGCCATCCTAGAAAAGTTATATCACGCCCAACGAGGTCGTGGTCGTAGCTTGGTTCTCGGATATCGCGCTCTCTGCCGGCGTATCGGCCGGGCAGACTCTGGCGCAAAGCGGCCAGCCGCCTCGACGTAAACACAGTTTCACCGCGCTCGGCATACTCAAAAGCGTATCGCAGATATCTCCTCAGTCTCTGCAACGTCTTACGTCTGAGGAGCAAGTCCAGTGCCTCATCACGCGCCGGCACGTGCTGGAGAGCGAGCAGAACTCCACTTAGGTGGCCACTGCGCAGACCCGCAGGCTCCGGAGCTTGACACGCGCATGATGTCAGAGTGGGATATCCAGTCCAGCTTCCTGACAGATGAAGAGCTTCGCGGTAGGTCGCTCTTACTTGAGACTTATAGTGAGGCACCGCCTCTGCGTTGGTCCGGTCGCCAGCGCGTCGTCCACTTCCTCTTCACTTTTTATCTGTGGCGGTGTATTTCACCACTTTTTCTTTTTTCCCCAGAGTTTGGTTTCGCGGACATCTCCCAAGATGGTCAGAACGGCACACAGCAGACGCAGCACATCGGCGAGAAGAATCGCATACCCGCAGAAGAGCTGGTAGGCTTGAACTCCACGCCTCGTGCGTCGGGCGGTGACAACAACGCGCCAAAAGTTCCGTGGGCCCAGGGTGACCTTCGCTGCCTCAAGGAGGCGATACCGCCTACCAACGGCTTCACCAACGCGATCCCCACGACGCTGCGAGAGCAGACGACCCATGCGAACGGGCTCACACGCGTGATCAAGTCAACCATAGTCGCCGGAAAAGCCGCCGGGTCGCAGGCCATCAAGAAGAAGAGGAGTTGCCGTCCCAACCTCGACGAGAAGACCCCGGACAAGAAGACGCGAAAGACGACCAACAGCCGCAAGAAAGGCCTCATTGACAGTCACAGCAGCGGGAGCGCTGCGAGCAGGCCATTCCTCGTCGACGAGAAGAATGGCTTGGCAGATATCCACAACCTTCCTTGCATCAACGGAGAGAAGGCTATCGTCAACGGCAACGGAGAGAAGCTTCGATCCAGTCAGTTTCGCGGTGTCACCAAGCACAAGCGCAGCGGCAGATGGGAAGCACACATTTGGGTCAAAGAGACAGGTAAGCAGATGTACTTGGGCGGGTATGATAGGGAAGAGCACGCCGCCGAAGCTTATGACGTCGCCGCCATGAAGTGCAAGGGTGGCATATCGGGGCGAAAGGTCAAGCTGAATTTCCCGGAGGCCAAGTACACAGAGCTGAGCGCTTACATGGCGTCAGTGAGCCTTGAGGAACTCGTCATGGCGATTCGCAGGCAGAGCCAAGGTTTTGCGCGTGGCTCGTCGGGTTTTCGTGGCGTCACCCAGCACCCGAACGGTAGGTGGGAGGCGAGGATCGGCATGCCGAACTCGAAGCACATCTATCTGGGCCTGTACAACGAGGAGAGCGCCGCAGCGCGCGCTTACGACATGGCTCTGGTTCGGCTCCGCGGACCCGGGGCCGCCACCAACTACACGCTGGCCAACTACAAGGACGAGCTCAAAGGGTTCGAGAACGAAAAGGCCGGCATTATGCAGCTCGACGCTAAGCCTTCTTGCAAGGAGGAGGTAAAAAACGAGGAGGCCTGAGGAGAGGATGCGATGACACGATCGTTGGACTACTATGGCTAGACATCTACGGTTTGATCGTCTCGTCCTTGATCAGGTCCGACATCGTCTTTGCAAACTTGTGTATGGGAAATCCCATCACGTTGAAGTAGCATCCGCTTATCGAGCTGACAAACGCACCCGCCGGCCCTTGAATACCTGTGCCGCGAGAATGACGAATTGAACTTTAGACGGTCTCCACGACGAACGTGTACATAAAAGAAAAGAAGTTTCAGAAAAGTAACGCACCGTAACCACCTGCCTTGTCGAAAGGTTCCCCGGTTTTCACGTAAGCTGCAATCTCCTCGGTGTCAAGTGCGGCGAATGTCACACGAGTGGTCTCCGAAAACGATTTCACGAGCCTTCCGTCCGTAAACACCATCGACACTCCGGTATGAACCTGGTGAGTCACGCCTTGCAGCGTCAGAAGCATTTGTGTTGCCTCTGCCCCGTCCTTGGGTTTCTCCATGATTGTCCCATCGGGTGCCTCCACCACCGTATCGGACCCTATGATCATAAACGGCTGGTCTTCCTTCTCGAGGCGATCGGCAACCTCCAACGCCTTGTGCTGCGCGGTCGCCATAGCATACTCGGCAGCGTTCGGGAACTTCGATTTGGCCAGGTCCTCGTCGAAACGCGATACCACCACATCGAACTTCAGCCCGAGATTACCTAGGATCTCACGCCTCCGAGGCGATGCACTAGCGAGTACAAGACGTCTAGCACACAGGGCTTCCGCGTACTGAAGCAACATCGTGTATTGGCCCTGCTCCTCACGTCCGGGTCGGAATGTAACAAACTTTTTCGCTGCCAAAAAACAAGCCAGTTTTATGGGTGTCCACCGCTGGGTCCTTGCGCTCACTTCTCTGCCGCACTCACAGGCATTGATCATCCGCAAGAAGCCGTCATATTTGGATAGCTTCAGACTAAGTTCAAGAGCGCGGAAAGGTGCTTCGTTCTCGTACAGAACGAGCCAGTCGCAGGGTAGAAGGGATTAGGGTTAAGGCCGATGGATCCATCGCAAGGCCTCGCAGGGATCCCCCCCGAGGATGAGAAGAAGATGACGGCGATGGTCGAGAGTATGCAAGTTCGCGACAGTCTTCGCATGTACAATGGTCTTGTGGAGAAATGCTTCTCCACTTGCGTGCAGAGTTTCCGGAGAAAGGATCTGGAGAAGGATGAGGAGCGGGTGAGGCTCCCACCATGACACGATCACCTGTCACCTGAACATCCCGACCGAAACCTGCCAACAGCTGACGTCTTTTCCTCTCGTTCCCGCAGTGCGTCACCAAGTGCTGTGAAAAGTTTTTGAAGCACTCCGCTCGCGTGAGTCTGCGCTTCGCGGAGCTCAATCAGCAGACTATGGAGCAGATGGGGGCACCGCCGTCATAGATATCTGATATTTTTAATAACGAGCTGCTAAATCTCCTCCGCACACTTTATTTACACGGTGACCTCAGCTAGGGCATCGAAGTAGGTCGGGAACGTCTTCTTCGTGCACGTCGGGTCCATGATAGTGACTCCAATACCCCCACACGCGGCGAGCGAGAATGCCATGGCCATGCGGTGATCGTCGTAGGTGTCGATGGCGACGCCCTCGTTGATCTTGCCGCTCTCAGGGGGAGTGATGACGCAGTAGTCAGCACCCTCGTACACGTCGCATCCGAGTTTCCTCATCTCGGTGCAGATGGCAATCATGCGCTCCGTCTCTTTCACCCTCCAGGACCCGACGTCACGGATGGTGGTGACGCCGTCCGCGTAAAGCGCCGCGACCGCGAGGGTCATGGCGGCGTCGGGCATGGCGTTCATATTCACGTCGATGGCCTTGAGCTTGCCGCCGGGGCCCGTCACCGTTACATCGTTTTGGCCCCACTCCACCTTCGCGCCCATCAGTCCCATGGTGTCCGCGAACTTGGTGTCGCCCTGCAGGCTGTCCGTGCCGCACCCGATCACCTTCACCTTTCCTCCGGTGATGGCTGCGCCGGCGAGGAAGTACGACGCCGAGGACGCGTCGCCCTCCACAAAAGCCTCGCCAGGGGACTTGTAGGTCTGCCCGCCCTTGATGACGAAGCGCTGCATGTCGTCGAAGATCTGAACCTCGACACCGAACCTTTCCATGAGCTTGACGGTCATGTCGATGTAGGGCTTGGAGATGAGCTCGTCGGTGATGACAATCTCGATATCGCCGGTGGACAGAGGAGCCGCCATCAGCACTGCGGTGAGGTACTGGCTGCTGACCGATCCCTTGAGCTCGACACGTCCGCCAGGGAGGCCGTCAGCCACGACCTTCACGGGAGGGCACCCGGTTCCCATGGTGCACTCGGCATCAACGCCGAGCTGCTTCAGGCCATCTACCAGGTCTTGGATAGGGCGCTCCCTCATGCGCTCCACCCCGTCGAGGACGAAAGTACCCTTGCCCGCGGCGGCAACAGCAGCGGTCAGGGGCCTCATCGCAGTGCCCGCATTTCCGAGGAACAGCTCGGTGCCCTCGACGGCAAACCTGCCCGCGCAGCCCTCGATCTCGAGCACGTTGTTCTCACGATCTTCGGTGATCTCGAGGCCGAGCTGCTTGAGGGCGTCCACCATGAAGCGGATGTCGTCGCTATCCAAAAGGTTCAGCACCTTGGTCTTGCCCTCCGCGAGGGCGGCGAGAAGCAGGATGCGGTTGGACATGGACTTCGAGCCCGGAAGGGTAACGGTGCCCTCGATCTTCTTGATGGGCTCAAGGAAGAGCTTCTCAAGGGTTCCGGTGGACGCCGTGACCGCACGGCTGGGCTTGACGGCCTTTCGCGCATCCCGCGTGCGGGGCTTGAGGGCGGCGGTGGAGGGCGCGAAGGCCGACGGCGCGGCGATGGCGCTCATATTTTGCGGCGGGGTTGCGAGGATGCAAGAAGCAAAGAGGCACCGAAGAGAATAGACGTGACGGAGCGTCAGTCACCGGACGTTCCGCGTTGCGTTACGTGCACTGTCGGGGTAATCGGATCGGCTCCACGAGGCGGCGGAAAAGGACTGGGACGAAATGCAGATAATCCTCCAGCGATGATTTTTCGTTTGCGAATCAATTTGCGAAATCAAAAGGTCGGTTGATTTTTTTCACAGGGGAAATCAACATGTTTTCAGTCAGAGAAATACGATATTTACGGTCGGACGGAAGAAGAGACGAGTTGATTTTCTCAGAGTTGAAAACGTCCTGGCTCCAAGCGAAAAATGCTTTGTGGATCTCAAGAGGGTGGTCTAAGGGTATTCAGACTGAAACTGACTGAGTACGAAGCTTCGTCTCTGCCCAGAGCAAATTATTTCGATGGAAGAATTCGCTGCTTGGCCAATAAAAAAAGCTGGCTTGGCTGGACGGAAGGAAAATGCATTCCGAAGCGGAGGATATTGACAAGAAATGGTCGAGATGGCTCTACTTTTCATTTTCGAACTAACGCATGATTCGAGACTAGCTAGCTGAGACAACTAAACAAAATAGGAATTCATATGCCAACGGAACGCGGATCCTTGCTTATTGTAAATCGTGAAAATAGTCGCTTCCGTGCCATGGCAAAGCGGCTTTGAGAAGGAATGTATTTCTTTCACGGCCACCGGTAATGACGAACTGTCGCGGCGAATTCAAGCTTAAATTTTCTACCCGATGGCAGCAAAACGCACTCTGAAATGGCACGTGCGAAAGGGCTCATCAAACTGAGTTCAAAACAGGATCGGTGTCGGTTGCGAAATGAACTCAGATCCTTCCATACATACTCTCGCTGAGCGATGCGCCACACGCAAACAGGTACAATCCGTCCGCTCGGCTCGAAATGTTCAGATTCAAGAAGAAAATGACAGCGCCGGTTGATGTAATATGAGCAAGCAGCCATTGCAATAGATTGTGGTCATATCCTTTTTCGTGCGGCGTAAAGTCCGAATGCGCGCATCGCATAGATTGTAATCACGAGTCGAGTCGTTAAGCGTGAGCACGACGCTTGAAATACCGGAATCGACATCATAAATCAAGAAACATGCGAGAAAGCAACGCGAAAAACAGACAGAAATTGCTCATCTACATACAGATAGGCAAAAGATTGCCGAAATCAACAACGTTTGAGCGAAGAAGCCGATGTAAAAACCACGCGACGACAACAGCATCGAAAGGAAAAGCCGTCCGTGCAAACCAAGAACAGCGTGGGTGTTACCGTACGCTGAAGGATGTGGTAAAGAAAAGAACGAGTAATCGAAATGAACGCATCAAGTAATGTTTAGTGGAACGAGGTTCAAAGGGTCAAAGGGGCATAAAGTGACATAAAACGACAAGAACTCATCTGTCAAGGATATTTTCGCGCCCAAAACTTAGTGCGTGCCATGTTACAGATGCATTGTACGCGCCACGTTATTTGGACATTGTAAAGTACAGGAACGGCGCTGATTGCGCATTCTTACGTATCCTCGTTTGTGATATCTGCTCACTGAGGTATTGAAAACTCTATGTGAGTGTGTCTATCGTTGTTTTCGCATTTGAGTGACTTTCTGTCGCATTATTTGCGCCTGATTTTTTATCGCTATTGAGAAGAGATCAACTTTCTGGCCACCCTGCGGAATCAATGCTCTATCTTCTTGTAGTCTTTTCTTCTAACGCGATGTTCTGGGCAGATCAATCGGTGTTTCGCCGAGTCATTTTAGATTTCATGAAGCCGTGCATTGACTGAGCCAGGGGCATTGCGAAGTTTTGAAAACGTTGCGGATTGACCGCACGCGCACCTGTTTTGTGTATTGCCATGGTGGCCTTGTTTTTATTACTCTCGGCAAGCAACTATTGCTTTCCGTCACTATTCGCTATGAATGCTGACTAATTGCGGACCCTAAATCGTCTGATAATACGATTCGAATCATATTGAATATGCCGGGAAGCTTCGCGGAACTGTGATCCTCGATGCCTAAACTCCGAACAGTCTTGTAAACCCAGTATAAATAATCATAGGCTGCGCACCACAAGAAATTGAATCACAGCAGCCAGCGGTCCAAACTCGATAAATGAGGATTCTTCATGCGCATATAACATTTTACATGTGAGAAATCGCTTCAACGATTTTGGTCATGAAGTTTTTCAGCAGCCTTTCGGCCTCGGGGCGAATTGTATGTTAACACCAATTGATATGCGGTCGCGTAACTGATTTGCTGTGACCAAGTTTCACTTGATTTTTAATTCGGCTGCGGTTGATTTCGCAGATTTCTCGATAGTTTTTCATTTGAGGATCATCAAATCGCTCGATGATTTCAAACAGTGGGGGACATGACCGCGGACGAAGAGCCGAAGGTCGGCTCCAAGAGGAGCCGAGACGAGTCCGGTGATGACGACGCAGAGAAGAAAGCTGCCAAAGAGGAGGAGACCAAGGTGACCGACGATGCGGCTGGCAAGGAGGCGGAGCCTGGCAAAAACGACGAGGGTTCGGACAAAAAGCCCGATGGAGAGACTGTGAAGGATGATAAGCCCTCGACCTTCGGCTCCGCTAGCGCCGGAGGCGGCTTCGGGGGCTTTGGAGGCTTCGGAACTTCCAGCACCGGAGGTGGTTTTGGCGGATTCAGCGCCGGAGCGGGAGGCGGATTCGGTGGCTTCGCCAAGGCCGCGTCCACCGAAGGAGGGTTCCCTGCGCTCTCCTCGGTGTTTGGCGACGCAAACAAGCCCGTTCAGCTCTTCGGAAAGCCCGCCGCCGACGCGGGAGACGAGGACGGCGACGAAGGCGATGAGGATGCGGAGGGAGCGACCGATACGTACTACAAACCCGTGGTCAAACTCCAGGAGGAGGACGTCAAGACGGGCGAGGAAGAGGAGGAGTGTATCTTCGCGTCGGAGGGTGCGCTGTACGAGTTTGTCGCCGAGGAGGGCAAAGGGTCCACTTGGAAGGAGAGGGGCCGGGGAGAGATGCGCATCAACCTCGGCAAGAACGGGGGGGCTCGCATGGTCATGCGCGCCAAGGGCAACTTCCGGCTCATACTCAACGCGGCGATGTGGAAGGACATGACGTTCTCCAAGATGGAGGGAGGGAAAGGGGTGAGCTTCCCGTGCAAAAACGTGGTGTCCGGCTCGGACGCGAAGGTGTCCACCTTCGCCCTCAAGATGAGGGTGAGCGCGACCAACGTCGTTCAGCAGGTGGACGCGTTCATGAGCGCCACGCAGAAGGCACTCGACGCCATGGCACAGGAGGATACTAAGAGGCAGGAGGATTGAGTTGAAATAACGAATCACGAAAAACCACCACAAATCACCGCGCATCTCTCCCCACACGCGCATCTCTCCTCCTCCATTTTTTGCACCGCACCGTGTGGGCAACCGGTATTAGTCGTAAATCGCCTTGACCGCGACGGACGTCGGGATGGGGTTAAACGTGGACGAAGAGGTCGCTCAGCTTCGCGAGGAAATCAGGCGACTCGGGAGTGAGGGACCCGACGGGAAGACCGTGGTGCGCTTACCGTAAAAACTTGTCGTCCCCCCCGAAATCTGACGTTTCCGTTTTGCAGGTTTCGTTCGGGGCCTTGTTCGCTGACGACCGTTGCGCAAACATATTCGAGGCGCTCGTGGGTACTCTTCGTGCGGCGAAGAAGCGAAAAGTCATCCACTTCGAGGGGGAGATGCTCCTTCAGGGAGTTCACGACGACGTCGACGTGGTCTTGTTAGACTAAATATTGTAAGACTTTAGTCACGAGGCACCATCAGATGCCGAGGAGGCGTCTGTAATCCCTGCCGGGCTTGCACACGATGAAATCCTCCAGATCCTCATATTCCCTGGCGGATCCTCCTTTACCCCCCTCCGATGCCTTCAGCGCCTCAACGAAGGGATTCTTATCCCGCTTCCGACGCTTCTTTTTCCCACGCCTAGCCTCAGCCGCCGCGAGCTTCTGAGCCTTCTTCAGAGTATCTCTGTTAAGTGATGGCTTGGTGTCAGATACGATCCCTGGATCCTCCTTCGGCTTGATTCTCCGCCCCGGGCTAAGCGGTGCATCCGTCCAATCGTCCACCCAGCTCATCTTGTTCGCGAGGGCGGACCGCGTGTGGAGCACCTCCTCGAGATACTCGCCCCCTTTCCCTTTCTCCACAAAAGTCTCAAGGCTCCTGACCGGCGCCCTGGGACGTCCGTCAACATCCAACGAGAGCCTTGCAGCCATGTGAGCGCTTCTGAAGAAGAGTTCCCAGTGCCATCTCTGTAATACATCAGCTTCTCGTTCGGGGATGATTGGGCAGCGCATGAGAACCTCGACAGAGCGCAGAAGGTAAGCACCGGCTGAAATAACAGCAGCCTCCTCCTTCGAGCCCGGAGACGCCTTACATATCCAGTCGAGGCAGCGCCTCGCCGCCTGCAGTGCGAGTAACGCCAACGATGGCAGCTCCGGGGTCGCCGAGACAGTTGCCTTCCCTGAGGTGTCAAAGTAAACCTGCACGGCGGTTAAAACTTTGTGCAGCGCAGTCGCGGCGTCTGACACTGCTTCGCCAGTGTCAGGCCCGTGATCGACACCAGTCAGCTCCGCAAGATCAGCCTCTAAGATCTTCAAGAGACATAGAGGGGCGAGTAAGAGACGACCTCTCGCTACCTGCCTAGATGCATCGACGAGAACATCGGAGAAGCTGACCACGCGCCCCGGGAGGGAATCCACGCGCTTGTAGTGATCGATCACCACCTCCGCCGCCTTCTTTGCGAGTTCCGGCTTCATGCGCTCGTGAAAGATGGCGTCGCGAACGATGATCACGCACGCGTCCAAGACAAAATCAGCATCAGTCGAGGCTTCAGCGCCACTCGAGTTTGCCAACAAATGAATCACGTCTAGCATAGCGGCGGCGGACTCATGCGCGGCTTCATCATCGAAAGAGGTGCGATGCAGAAGCTCATCGAAAGTGTTGCATACCATGGCAGCCACACTGCACATCGGAGAATGCTTCCCAGCGCGACCTGCGGCGACGAACGAGTTGGACGCCAGCGCTGGATGCACGCGTTTTGCCACTGTCTGAGATGCATGTATGCGCTGCGAGCTATTTGTGACCTTGAGAAGCAGACTGCGGACGAAGTTCATGCCTCCACGGACAGATGCCACCACGATGCAACCCCGCAGCAGCTTCAAAGCGGCGGCTGCTTCATGTGGAGTGCGCGACAGCCAGGCTGCAGCCGCGTGCTCAGCGCACGCCATGATCAAATCATGCACACATTTACTCACTGGATACCTTGACTTGATGGAAAGATCGAGCAAGCAACGCGCTGACACGTTCATGATGTGCGCAGGTCCGATGCCGAGATCCAAGAGCTTCACACATCCCATGAGGGACAACCTGCACCTGTCGCCAATCTTGCTCCTCGATGCCGCCGTTAACGTGCGATGCGCATCCAAGAGGTCGATAAGATACGCAGTCGTGTCGGTCACTTGTTCTTTGTTGTTCGACGGCTTCGAGTTGATGTGTCTCAGCAAGCCCAGCGATGACGCGGAGAACCTTGCTGCCTCGTCAATCATGACCTCCAGCGACAACCTGAGGTTGCGAAACTGCTCCTCCTTACCATCGACCCCCGCACGTGTGAGATTTTTCACACCAGCCACGACATCTAGCATTTGTTCGAAGGTTTCCGCCCCATTTTTGGGGTTTTCTCTCGCATGCACGAGCAAGACGCGCAGTGCACCCGGTGCGATCCCCAACGCTGCGATTGGTTCCCCAGCTACCGTGTCTGCACCGATGAGACGCAACATTTCTCCCGCGACGTACGACGCCGCTGAAGCTGCATTGGACGATATCCTCGTGAACGTCTCCTTCGATTCGGCATCAGATGAATCCATGACGTCTCCCGCCAGCTCGAAAGCGAGGCATCTGACGGTATCATCTTGGTGAGAGGAGCCGACGTCAAAAAAATCAGTCGACCGCCTGACCAGTGTCTCGCTCGCACCACCACAAGCCATCTCAGCCGCCGCGTGCAAGGCACACGCAGCCTCGACGACGCCTCCCTTCAGCAACCCCGTGCACATCTTCAATGCCGCAGCCTCGCACGCCGGCGAGCACGACACGCCGGCGATCCTCGTCGCAGCCCTCGCGACGCGAACGGCAATCGTCTCCGACTGGGACGACGCCAGATCCACCACGCTCTCGAGAACCATGACCACCGCATACTCCTCTTCCGCGCGAAGCGTGCCATCCTTCAACGGCCAGCACCGTGCGACCACCTCGAAAACATCCACCCACGCCGGCAGGCATCCCCCGATGACCCCGTGCGCGGCGAGGACGAGAGCATCCCCTCGGAGCGCAGGCCACCGCCGCGCCATGGCCGGCATCGCTCTCGTCGTCAACTCGCTCGGCTGCGCCAGGCACACCTCGGCCAGATCATCCCGCGAGCGGCCGTCCAGGAGGTCCACCCACGCGGTGATGTCATCCGGCGACATGTTCCCGATGAATGCGGAGAGCCTACCAATCGCCCGTCGCTTCACGTCCCCGTCGCGGCTCCCCGCCGCGGCGACGGCGAGTGCCACGAGCAGCCGAGCTGGATTCCCGCCGAGATTGTTCTTCTCGATCGCGCGCTCTACCGTCGCCAGGGTCGCCGAGCCCAGGTCAGGGAAGCGGGAGAAGTGCGTCCTAAACACATCGTACGTCTCACCGGATATCGCCGCCTCCTCCGGCGCGTTCAGCAGGACGTTCACCGCGCACGTGCACCACGCCGCGGCCCTACTGGTGGTGGCCTTGGCATCGTCATCCCCCGCGCGCGCACCCGCGAGCTTCCTCCCCGCGAACGACAGGCACGCCCTGAGCACGATCGTAAGCAGCCTCTCATCCCCGGGTATCCCACCCTCGCCCTCGATCACCATCGATCCCTTGACGAGCCGCCGCTGCGTCATTTGCTCCTCGGCGACGGTCATGTCCGCCTCGAGGAGCGACTCGAGGATCTGCCCCAGGCCGTGCACAGGCCATTCCGCCTGCAGCAGCTCCGCGACTTCGAATGGCTCGCTCATCTCATACGGAGGCGACGGGCATCGTGTTCTAAAGACCCCTCGATCGCCGTTTGGTGCGCCACCGCGTCACCGGTCCACCCGTGTCCGCGTTTGTGGCGACACCCCGTTGGGCGCGAAAATCAAAGAGCACACACGGCGTTCGTGTTGGATAAATTTGTATCAATAAGTCAGGAGTGTTTGGCCGTGTCGTCTACTATGTACATCTTAACGCAAATGGCCGACGGGCGAGGCGCTCGCGCGTGCTTAGTAGAGGTCGGGTCTCTGCGGCTTAGTAGAGCGGGGTGCCCTTTACCATGCCCTTCTTGAGGCAGATGCAGAACGGCTCCTGGTCCTTGAGAGCCTCCGCCTCGCGCTTCATCCTCGCCGACTGGTTGGCTCGGACCATCTGCATGCGGGACTCCTTGGCCTGCCTCTCCTCCATGAGCTCCTCGTCGGATTTCTTGGCCTCGGCGGAGGCGAGCTTCTTGGCCTTGTCCTCGCGCTCCTTGGCGCGCTTGGCGTCCTCCTCCTGGCGCTTCTTCTCGGCCGCCTCGACAGCTTTCTGGGCCTCGGCAGCCTCCTTCTCGGCAGCCTTGATGGCCTCCTTGTCGGCGGCAGCCTTGGCCTCCTCGATCGCGGCCTGCTTCTTGTCGCGCTCTTCCTTTTGGAAATCCTCGACGCCGAGGCGGTACATGTCCATGAGGTTGCCGAGGCACTTGCCCCATGCCTCCTGGTGGGCGACGGTCCAGCCGGAGCCGTACCCGGCCTCGAAGGCGCCGAGCATGGCGTCGCCGTAGGCGTCGAAGTTAGCCTTGGTCGCACCTCGGGTCGCAAGCACGTAGCCATTCTGGCGCTTGGCCTTGATGATCTTGTTGGGCTCTAGAAAGTTGTCCACGGCGTCGCCTGTAAACAAAACACGACGTCATTCTAATTGCCCATATGAGAGTTAAAATAAACTTACCGATGTCGTCGAGGATGGCGTCAGCGAGGCCGTCAACGGTGGGCGTGATGTTGGCGATCTTGTCGTTGAAGAGGCCGGGGATGGCCAGAGGGTGGACCTCGTTGGCGTGCTCGCGGATCCCCTCGATGGACTCCTGGATGATGCAGAACTTGTCCTCGTCGTCGGTGCCGGGGAGGTAACGAAGAATCTCGACGCGGCTCTGAAAAAAGAGACCAAACTCGTCGAAGTCGAGCTCGTCGGAGCCGTCGACGTCGACCACCTCGAAGACCTCGCGGAGCTTGGCCTTGTTGCCGGGCTGCGCGGCGATCGGGTCGATGCCGAGGATGCGGCAGAGATCCTTGTCGGAGGCGAGGGCGCGGCCGAGCTCGTCGAGAGACACGGTGCCTCCCTTATCGGCGTCGCACTGATCGAAGAGTTTCCTGATCTTGGCCTTGTCCTTGTCGTTCCACTCGGGAGGGCGCACGGCGATGCTCATGGTGCTCGGTGTTCTTGAAAGTATTGGGAGGAGGCAATGTACTCGTCTAGATGATTCTCGATGCCCGGCGACGATAAGTCAGGCCGGCGCGCTGCGAGAATGGGGTCAATCACGTCAACCGGCGGAACCGCATTATTTTATCGAGAGACTCGGAACCCGCGGACTGCCGATCTGCACATGGTGATGACTCACGACGTGAGGTTTTGGGACGAAAAAGCACCAGATATTTTTGATGAGTTGATCGCCCCGCCTGGCTCACTTCCACTTCCCCGAGACTCGACCCGCGTTAAACAAACGCTCCACCCTACTCACCTCGCAAGTCAAACCAAAACATGCCTCAAGGTGAGTCTTAACGACGCGCGCGCCTCGCCTCCTTGTCCCGATCGGTTTCACGTCACCCGGGTTAACAAAATTCCCGATCGCCGCAAATCGCGTTCGCTAATTGTACCCACCCGTCAACTGTAGGATTCGATACCATCGCCCTTCACGGTGGCTACGACCCCCACGGTGATGAGAACGTCTATGGTCTCGGTCAGGGTGCCCCCCGCGGCGTTCCCCTCTACCGCACTGCCCCTTACCAGGTCAGTCAACCGCCGCATCTTCCCCCACCCAGACAATCGCTTTTTCATACCCCCGCTTTTCCGCACGATCCTGACCCGCCACCGCGCCCTTGTTCCGTTAACAGTTCAAGAACACCGAGCACGCCGCCAACCTGTTCGCCCTGAAGGAGCTCGGCAACATCTACACCCGTATCGGCAACCCCACCACCCACGTCCTCGAGTCGCGCATGTCCCAACTCGAGGGTGGCCACCCCCTCGCTGCGGTCGCCACCGCCTCCGGAACTTCCGCCGTTTTCTACTCCATCATCAACCTCGCCCAGGCTGGCGACAACATCGTGTCCAGCAACAAGCTGTACGGTGGCACCTACACGCAGTTCAATGATATCCTCCCCACCCTCGGCATCACCGTCAGGTTCGTCGACATGAACGACCCCGAGAACATCAGGGCATCGGTTGACGACAAGACCCGCGCCGTCTTCTGCGAGTCCGTGTCCAACCCCGCGCTCGAGATCTGCGACCTTGAGGCCATCTCCAAGGTTGCCCACGACTACAACATGCCCCTCATCGTGGACAGCACCTTCTCCACCCCGTACCTGACCAGGTGCTTCGACTTCGGCGCGGACATCATCGTCACCTCCCTCACCAAGTGGGTCGGCGGCCACGGCACCGGCGTCGGCGGCATGTGCATCGAGAAGGGCGGGTTCAACTGGGCCACCGGCAGGCATCCCCTCTTCGACAAACCGGACACCTCCTACGGCGGTCTCCGATGGGGCCACGACCTCCCCGAGACCCTCGCGCCCCTCGCGTACAAGCTCCGCATGCTCACCGTCGGGCTTCGCAACATCGGAGCTGCCCAGTCCCCCGACAACGCGTGGATGTTCCTCCAGGGTATCGAGACCCTGTCTCTTCGCATGGACCGCCACTGCGAGAACTCCCTCAAGGTCGCCGAGCACCTCAAGTCCCACCCCAAGGTTGCCTGGGTCAGATACCCCGGCCTCAAGGACGATCCCGAGTACGCCAAGAACGTCAAGTACATCAAGGGCAAGGGTGGCGGCATGGTCATCTTCGGCATCAAGTCCGCAGACGCGCGCAAGGCGGGTTCCACCTTCATCGACTCTCTCAAGCTCATCAGCCACGTGGCCAACGTCGGCGACGCGCGCACGCTCGCGATTCACCCCGCGACCACGACCCATTCGCAGATGAGCCCCGAGCAGCAGTTGGCGGCCGGCGCTCCCCCCGACATGGTGCGCCTCTCCATCGGACTGGAAACGGCAGAGGATATTCTCGCAGACATTGACCAAGCGCTTGAGGCTGCAAACTAAGGAAGCATGTACAAACAACGCAGGGTGCAGACGCACACGCAGAGACCAGACGAATGCGTATTAGCTATCATTGACACTTGAGTAATTTCACCTCCTATTTTAATCAAACCTCCATGTCGTCGCCTTCGACTAATGCGTAGAGTCCAATCGCCTCCCTGATGGGATCCAGCGCCGCGTTGCTGTTGTCCCCTCCCCCGATGGCACCCTCCAGCAGTTTCAGCACGTCTCGCGGTGTGAGCACCTCTTCGAACGGGGGTCCGAGGCGGACGGCGAAGGACTCGTCGTAGCATCGGCGCGCGGCCCTGGCCACCGGCGTGTTCACCAGCGACCGGACGTACTTGACGTCGCCCGCGGAGGCGCGAAGCTCCGAGAGCTGCTCCCAGTCCGTCTCAGCTGCCGCCCGGCGCCAGCACGCCTCCAGAAGGGTCTTATTCGCCTCCCTGAACGCTCCTCCCGCGGACGCAAACACTGAAAAAGCGTCGAGAACGTCCTCAGGCTCGCTCCCCGCGGCGCCGCCGTTGCCCTCGCCGAGGCAAGATTCCACCAGTCTCAGCGGAGGTAACGGGGCCGCAGAGTCGTCTCCCTTGCCGCCGGACCTGCGCGTCACGAGGCCGGACTGGATCTCGGTGAGGTCGAGCGCGGCGTCGATCGACACGATCTCGTCGGCGTTGCTCGACGCACCGGCGGCGAGGAGCGAGAGCTTCGCGAGCGACAGAAACTGCCGGCGCTCGGCAAGCGTCGCTCCCTTCCCGGAAATTCCCTTGGTTCCAGTGCCGCTCAGCCCGCGCAGCGTGGCCGCCGCCCCGTCGTAGTCGTCGGCGCGAAGCTGATGCAGCCAGAGAAGCGGCGGGCGGGGACGCAAGCAGTCCGTGAGTTCGTCGTAGAACTCATCCGGAGTGTTCTGAAGCGTCTCCGCAATCCTCCCGCCCACGCTGCCGCTGTACCCGGGGTGGGACATCGAACGCTCGAACATAAAGGTGGCGAAAGTACCCTCCCCGTCCACCGGGGCGCCTCGCAAGGTGCGCATGTGGTGGTGCAGACGCGCCGTGGCGGCGGCCACGGCGGTGGCGTCGGCGGCTTCGGCCACCGCCGTCTCGCACACCTCCGCGAGCTGCTCGTATCCAAAGTGCGCCTCAGCCACGGCGGCGACTGCGTCCATCGTGACGCCAAAGCTTTGTCCTCGAGCGCCGTGGAACCCGCCCGATTGGCCGCCGCCCTCGCGTGCGGCGTCTATGAGAGCGGGTAGCACCGTGTTTCGAGCTGAGATGTACTCGGCGCGTGCGGCGGCGCGTTCATCCGACCCCGGCTCCGCGGCGGCGACGTCCGCCGCGCACGCGTCCAGCAGCGGCGTCGCAACCGCCAGCAGCCTGGATCCGAGCGGCGCGGCGAGATCCGGAGCACCTCCTCGGGCAGCCTCGTCCCTGAGAAGCACGGCGGCGACCGCAGCCGCGCGCAGGGCCCGTCTCGCGCCCTCGCCCGCGTTCCACCTCGGCGCCGGCGCGGTCACGCCCGAAGAGACGGATGGCGGATAGAGCGGCGCGTGGGACCGCCTGTAGTCAGCCGCGGCGTTGAGCGCTCCGAGCAACGCGCGTGAGAGGGTGTCCAGCGCGGATGCACGCTCGTGCAGCGACCTTTGGGAGTTGGCGCCGGCGTGTGCGTCGATGCCGTCCGCCAGCGCCGGAAGAAGCGCCGTCGCCGCGCCCGTGGCCCGGCTGTAGCACACCTCGGCGGCGGGTCGTCCCTTGACGGCGGCGTCGGACGACTGCAGCGCCTCGCCCGCAGCCACCGCGGCGTCGCGAAGGAGCTCCAGAGCTTTTCCAACGTCGTCACCGCCGCCTCCTTCCAACTCGTCAGCCTCAGCGGCCTCGTTGTGGATCTGTCTGACGCAGAGGAGCGCCGCGACCATCTCGCCGTGCTCCAAAATTTGTTCTCGCTCAGCCGCGGAGAGGAGGTTGTACACGCCAGCCGCCTCGACGAGCCACTGCAGGAACATGTCGTGACGCCTGGCCTTCTCGTCCAGGTGCATCTCTACCGCAGGTCCCGGGCCGGATGGACCGGGCCAGTGCTTGGGGAGCGCGTCGACGATCGCGCGGCTGTTGGACGCGAAGGGAGCGGCGGAGACAACCTCCGGGGAGGCGGCGGCGTCCAGGGAACTGGTAAGCGCACCCGCCGCGCGAAGCCTGAATCCAGCCTCGGAGGGAACCCCGCCGCTGCCACTCGCGTACGCGGCGAACTCGGCACGCACCGCAGCCTCAGCCTCGACGGGATCGACGTCGACCGGAGGGAGGGGCATGTCCATGGCGGTCAAAGGCGCCGGCGCCTCCGGCTCAGTCTCCCGCTCAATCTCCACCGGCATCATCGCCGCGCCGTCCGCCGTCGCGGGGGAGTAGGCGACGACCCCCATGAGCTCCGTCAGCATGAGCCAGCCCCCGATCGAGGGCGCGGCCGCGGCTGACATCACGCGACCACCTCCAGCCGCCGGGTCGTGCATGAGCATCTGGTCGCTGAGAGTCTCGTTCGCGAAGAGCGCCGCGCCGCCGCCGGGGGTGACGACGAGCGCGGCATCCGTCGGGACGCCACCCGCGAGAACCGTCGCACCGCCGCGCGCGCCCCCGCTCGGGACGGCTCCCGCGGCCGGTACCGCGGACGCCAGTACGGCGAGCGAGGAGCCGACTCCCGCGCGTGTCTCGGCGCGGTGGAGCGACCAGCGCCGACCCTCCGCGGCGAGCACGACGACCGTTCCTCCCGGCGCGGGCGCGGCGGACACGAGCTCGACGTCGCCCTCCGTTCGCAGCGCCGTCATCACCGCACCCAGCGCGCGGTTGGAGGTGACCATCGCGTGACCCCCGCCTCCAGCCCGGTCAACCTCCCACTCCTCCAGGCGTCGACCGGTCAGCGCGATGAGCCTCGTGGAGTCGCCGACGGCGGCGGGTCCCGCCCACGCGAGCGACCTGACGCGAGTAGCCTCGTCGGTACCCGCCGCATCCACCGCGAGGGGGTCGGCGAGGAAGCGCAGCGCAGCCTTCGCCGACGACATGGCCGCCATGCCCCACTTGGACGGCGTGGATACGGCGTTGGATGCTCCACCGGGCGTCGACGCTCCCCCGGGCGTGCCGCCGCCGCTCGCGCCGTCCCTTCGCATGGCAGTCACCGTGACGGTTCCCTTCGCGACGCACTCCACCAGGAAGAGCTCACCGCGGTCGCATCCGACGACGGCGATCACCCCGCCCCTCGAGGATGGCGTGGCGATCATCGCGGTGACGCAGGGTGCGGCGGCATTGTCCTCTCGCCGCGGCAGCCTCGCCTCTCCCATCTCCTCCCTCGCCCCGCTCGCACCGTCGCATCGAGCCACGGCAACCTTGCCCGAGGCTGCGCCTGCGGCCACCACCCAGAGCGTCGCGCCCCCGTCCGCGGAGGAGACGTGCACGAGGGGACCCGATCGGTCTCCGGCCACGCGAGGAGCGACGTCGTACTCGGCGTACGCGTCGGGCACGGCGCCGCCCTCGGAGGAGCGATCGCCGGCGCGCGAGGGCAGCGCCCACGCGTGCACTTTGCCCTCGTGCGTCACCCACGCGGTGCCGCATTCGGCATCCAGACCGCCGCGCGCGCTACCCGCATCGCCTGTGAGATCATTCGTGGGGGGAGAGAGGTGAGGGTCGGGTCGTCGACGGTCGCGCGCGCGAGATCGGGCGCGCGAGGCGGTTGGCGAGGGTTTGTTTTTGTTTTCGCCTGGGATCGGTCGGTGCGGGTCCTTACCTGTCTGGAGCACCTCCAACACGCGGCTCGGAAGCTTGCACTGCACGCGCCACATCTTGCCCGAGTGCGCGCGAGCCTTCGGTTCGATACGCCGCCCCGCGATACGTCAGGCGGCTGCGGCTTTGAGCCCCGGTGCCGCAGTTTTCAAATATTTGGCACCGCTCTGACAGAACTCAACTGCCTCGCCTCTCGCTGCGAGAGTTTTTCCTCGCTCAGTGCACACCCGCGCTGGCGAGGGGCTGTGGCCGCCGGGGGCGACGCGAGGTGCGAAGCGAACCTCCTCCTTGGTCGGTGATAGACATGGGTCTATTCGGGGATCTGCCCTCGGCGAAAGACGGTTCGTCAAGGGGCGATGGGGGCAGATCGTCCGAGACTCCGACGGGGGGCAGATCCGACGGCGTCGCGGCGACCACGACGCCCGGTTCCACCGCGGGGAAGACCGGGGGATGGTCGGGAGCCGGCAGCGCGCTCAGGGCCCCGCCGCGGAAGTCCCCAGCGCTGCTCAATCCCCAGATGCTCAAGGCGCAGGCGGCAGCGTTGCGCGCGCAGCAGGCCAAGCTCGCGCGCCAGAAGGAGGCGACCTCGACCGATGGGCCGGGAGGGTCGTCCGCGGCCAGGACCCCGGGGACCCGACCGTCCGCGTCGGCGACGCCCGTGGTGGTTCGAAAGACGGGTATAGGCGGCGGGGACGTCCCCGAGCCGTCGGCGGCCACCTACGGCACCCTGAGTGCCGAGGTGGACGACGAGTACACGCCCGGTCAGCCAAACTCGTACGAAGACGTGGTGCGTTTGAGGACGCGGCGAGCGGCGACGGAGGCGGCGGCGAGGGAACGGGAGCGTCAGAGGGTGGAGCTCGAGAGGCAGAGGCACGAGCTCGAGGAGGAGAGGAGGGCGGCGGCGGCGGCGGCGGGCACGGCACCGGACAGGAGCTCTCTCAACGTCACGGGGGAGGAGGCGCACACGCGCCGCGCGACGCTCACGTTCGTCAAGCCGGGCTTGAGGCTTCACGCTCAGGGCTCGAGGCTTCACGCTCAAGGCGCGGCGGTTTTAGCGGGTGAGGCGGAGATGAAGCCGGAGATGAAGCCGGAGCCCCAGAAACCAGCCGCGCCCGTGAAGGACAAGGGGATGAGCCTCGCGCAGAAGATGATGGAGAAGATGGGTTGGAAGGAGGGCTCCGGCCTGGGCAAGGACGGGCAGGGCATGACCACGCCGCTGATGGCTCAGAAGGATGGAATTCGATCCGGTGTGATTGTCAACGCGCCTGAAATGTTTCCGAACAGGTACACCGTCATAGGAGACGCGCCCGCCGAGGGTGAGGGGGCACACACGGGTGAGGGGGCACACACGGGTGAGGGGGCGCGTCTCGGAGCGCCGGCGTTTGTCTCGTCGAGTGACGCCCTCGTCGCCGTCGTCCCGGCGGCGGGCGAGGAGGAGAGATTCGCCGCGCCCACGAGGGTGCTGCTGCTGCGTAACCTGACGGGGCCGGGGGAGGTGGACGGGGACCTGGAGGACGAGGTGGCGGAGGAGTGCGAGAGGTTCGGCGCGGTGGTGCGGGTGGTGATATTCGAGGTGACGGACGCCGGGTACCCGGCGCGGGAGGCTGTGCGGATATTCACCGAGTTTGTCGAGGACGCATCCGCGGAGAGGTGCAGGGCGGAGATGGACGGTCGCTTCTTCGGGGGCCGGACGGTGCGCGCGACGTTCTACGACGAGGACAAGTTCTTCGCCAACGATCTCGGTCCGCAGCCCGGGGAGAAGGCTGTGGGATTGTGACGGCCCGAGGAAATACTCTTAGTGTGTTGATGACGGATTTCATTTCCGTTCTCACTCCTCCTTGCTCTTCTTCTTCGCCGGTGAGGTGAGGAGCGCGAGCGCCATGGCGAACCCTACGCCGATGACGCCGCACGCGATCATGGTCCCGCCCCACATCTTCGGAGATCCTTCGAACGCCGCCAACGAACGATCCCACGCTCCCGACAAACCTCCTTTACGAAATCCAGCCAGCACCCCCGCGAAGTCCTTCCTCGCGACGCTCATGAAATGGTCCGCGGCGTCGTACGTGTCTATGATGAGCAGCGCCAGGGATTTGGTCGTCTCGGAGATTATTCTCTGCACGGGCGTCGCCTCAGGGGGCACGTCGTGAGCCCGGGCATCCGCGTACGTCGCAGTCGCAAACTCCGCCATGGCTTCGACGGTTCTCGCCCCGGTGTACTTGAAAACCTTCCTGTCCCTGAACAGCAGCATGGTGGGCAGGCCCCGGACGTGCTGCCTGAATCTGCCCGTAGTTACCGGGTTGTTCGGTCCGTCGATGTCGGCTACGATCACCGCATTGTCCATCTCCTCCGCGAGCCGCGTCCATTCGTCATTCATCCTAACGCAGTGGCCGCAGGTTTTGCTTTTCACTCGGACGAACCAAACGCCCGCGGTCTGACCCGTGGCCGCCTGCGTGTGATGCTCGAACGTCGCATCCGTGAGGGTGACCACCTCGGCGGCGTTGGCAACCCCTGCGAGGCACAAAAGCGCCAGAAGCGTGATGTGCGCGGTCAAACGCATGAGGAAAGTGTGAGACGGCATCAAACAGACGGGCAGGCAGCTGGGGAGACGAACTGACCGGAGAGCCGGTCGAGCCACTGACTGAGACTCCTTGTGCGACCTATTTGGACTAACGGGTCTGACGTCGGGTTCAGAACGAGGAGCGCGCGTGGCTCGTATTCCGTCGAGAATCTTCCTCCGAGGTCCTCTCCGAGCGTGTTTCCAACCCGCCGAGGAACCCTCGCCCTCCAGACCCGCACCCCGCGCGGTTAGATCGGTCCGTTCTCAGAGAGAAATCCACGATGGCGAAGCAATTCTACGGAGAGGCTGCCAACTTCCCGGGGGCGCCCGAGAACTTCAACCCGTCCGACCCACTGGCTGATAAGGTCGCGGCCATCGCGCAGAGGGAGCACGTGGTCCGCGAGAAGATGGTGAAGATCGAGACCGCCAAGGTGAGCACCCGGCGCGACACACAACTCCCACGCCACGCTGGACACGCATCCAAAAATAAACCCTAGGCCACGCCGGCCCAACCGTGCGCCTTCCACTGACGCGATTTCCCCCCGTCCCTTCAACCGCAGCTGCTTCGCGAGCGTGTTCAGGAGTGCTACAAGATGGAGGGCGTGAACCACTACCAGAACTGCAAGGAGGTGAGCTGACCAGCCCGGTCGAACGATGGATTACCGATGCACGATATTTTAACACTTCCACCCGCGTTTCTCTCGCCGCGTCGACTGACCCGCATGTTGCCCACCTTTTCTTCACGCAGGAGGTGAAAGCGTATCTGGAGTCCATCAAGAACGTCGGTGTGCATCGTTCGAACATCGGGCCGAACGATAAGGCGATCGATCAGCAATAGGATCAGTCGGTCGCGTGTAACAAAAACTTTCTGTGTTTCCGTACTCTTCACGCTATCACCCCCTCAGTTCGCTACCACCCCGTCAGTTCGCTACCACCCCCTCACACCCCGCTCAGTTTACCCGCGACGCACGCCGCGAACACGATCGCCCCGTACTGCGTCCCGTTACTCCTAAACTTGGAAGCGCAGTCGTCTCCGTCGTCTAGGTTGACGTCCCGCACCTGCCACGCGAGGTGCGCCGCCGACGCCGCCGCGCCGACGTAAAACACCGGCCCGACGCCCGCCGCGTGTCCCGCCGCGCACAGACCCGCGGTGGATGCGGCGCCGAACATGGCCAGGTACTTCTTCGTCCCCTCCGCGCGTCCACCCGCCATCTCACGCAGACGCAGCGCCGTGGACTTGACGCCGATCTTTTCGTCATCCGCCGCGTCCTGGTGCGCGTACACGGTGTCGTACAGCAGCGTCCAGAACACCCCGCTGGCGTACAACGGCGCGCACACCATCGGGTCCAGCTGCCCGTGCACCGCGGCGTACCCGAGCAGCGCGCCCCAGTTGAACGTGAGGCCCAGGAACGCCTGGGGCCAGTTCGTGACGCGCTTCATGGCGGGGTACGCGGCGACCAGCGCCAGGGACGACGCGCCGAGCGCCACGCTGAAGTCGTTGAGCCTGAGCAGGATCCCGAGGCCGGCGAGCAGCTGGGCGCCCAGGAACACACACGCGGCGGTCGGTGACACAGCCCCGGACGCGATCGGCCTGTTCCTGGTTCGCGCCACCAGCGCGTCGATGTCGCGGTCCCAGAGGTCGTTCACGGTGCAACCGGCGCCCCGCAGCAGGAACGCGCCCGCGCAGAACAGCGACGACAGGTACGGATCCGGCGGACACCCCGGCGGCGCGGCGAGTGCGATGGACCAGAGGCACGGCCACGCGAGCAGGTACACCCCCGCCGGTCGGTCCAATCGCACCAGCTTGGCGTAAGGCACCGCGGACGGAGGCAGGGTCTCGTCCACCCACGTGCGCTCAGCCTCGGGGGCGCGCGTGAATCCGCCGTCGTGCGAGGCGGACGTCGCATCGCCGGAGCTCCGTCGGTCCGCGTCCTCGTCCGTCTCACACGCGGTGGCATCGACCCGATCGGACGCGTTCCCGCCCACCCACAGCGAGTGGGAGGCGGCGTACCCTCGAGAGAGAGATGCGGGAGATGCTCCGTCGGATCGGATGCCGACCCGCGGGGAGGCAGCGAACGCGTCGACGCCGAGACGCGCGAGTCCGCGACGGGGTTCGGACGCGTCCTGAAATGACCAATCGCGCGTGTGTATCGTCATCTCCCGTCCCCAACCCTCGCCGAACCACCGGAGCTGTCGCGACGTCGCCCACTCCCCCGCGCTCGCGCCGTCCCATCCCCGATGCTGCGCGGGCGACGCCTCGACGAGCGCGTGGCAACGCGTCAGCTGCCTCCCCGCGGCGGCAAGCGTCCGCCTCATGTATCACAGGTGCTATCGAGATCTTATAGGACACGCTCCGCACGTCGCTTTTCTACCCACCGTCGCCGACGGCGAGTGTGTCCCGCGCGACGTTTGGTTTGGTGGTTGTCAGAAACATCAGAGACAGAATCGATGAGCGCGGGGACGTTGATCACCGCGAGTATGGCCACGAGTGACGGCTCGACGATGCTCAAGAAGAAGGTGTGGGCCGTGGTGGGCAACCACGGCAAGAACCCCGTCGTCGGGCAGCTCACCGAGAGGCTCAGGAGCCACGGAAAGGAGGTGCATCGCGTGAACCCGTACGGGAAGCCCCCGGCCGAGTACAAGTCGCTCGAGGACGTCCCTGGGTCGGTGGAGTGTGTGGATCTGGTGGTGAATCCGAGGATGGGCATGGATGTGGTGGAGCAGATGGGCGAGCTGGGGATACCCAACCTGTTCGTGCAGCCGGGTGCCGGGTCCGAGGAGATAAGAAACCGATGTCAGGCTTTGGGCATCGCGCTCCACGAAGGTTGCGTGCTGGTCGAGCTACCGGCGGGAAGGCTGTGAACGACATTCTGCGTTTAGGGTTATGTTAATACGAACCGGCGACGTCACTTCTTGGCCATGTACCTGGCCATGCGGATGGAGGCGCGGATCGCGTTGCCGGCGTACGCCACGCGCCCCTCCGCCTGCTCCGCGGTGGCGCCCGGCCCGATGATGCCCATGCCCACCGGTTTGCCGTGCTCGAGCTCGAGCTGCTTGAAGATGAGAGAGCAGGTCGAGCCCATCTCCTGACCGTGCAGCGTCGATCCCTTCTCGATGTATCCCACCACGCACACCGCGTCCAGGGCATCGTCCTCGAGCATGCGCTCCACCACCAGCGGCGCCTCGTACGTGCCCGGGACCCACACCACCTGGTCCACCCTCCCGCCCATGGCCTCCGCGCTCACCCTCGCGTCCTCCAGCATCCTGTCCATGAGCACGTTGTGGAACTCGCCGATGACCACGCCCAGGCGAACGGGATCCGAGGTCCCGTCGCCCACGTGGAACACGGACGCATCCTTCCACTTGCCCGCCTCACCCGGGGTCTGATGCGCAAACACCACCGCGTCGTCGGTCTCCTGGACGCTGCCCGGGGAGTGGAAGGTGTACTCCTGTTCGAGCTTGGCGCGTTCATCCGCGGCGGCGGCGACGGTGCGACCCTGGCGCGATTGCTTGGCGTGGCGTCTGGTCTGCTGGGATCGAGGACGGGGCACCGTTTCGGAACGGGTCAGTCGATGCGATGCGATTCGACGACGACAATCGGACAATCGGGTGGTCGGATAGATGAGGGAAGACGGGACCGGGGGGGAGCTCACCGCGACGCGGGCGGGTGCGCCGAGGATGACGCGGCCGGTGTGAAGCATGGCGGAGGCTGACATGTCTCTCTTTGAGTTTCGCGAGCGTGGAGCGCCGCGACGTGTGTCGGAGGCCACCGAGGGGAATCCCTAACCATCGACTCGACTCCGAGATCTCCAATCTGCCAATCGGCCGTGCCGATCTCGCTCTCCTGTCGAGGAAAAGACGACCCATAAGCCGCGAAACCGGCGCACGTTTTGGGGTACATAAACGTCTTGGGCCAGTAGCCAATCATCGACTGTACTTGAACAGGATTCATTTCTACAGTAGATACACCCTAATCAGTATTCTCCAAATACTGACAAGCTTCTCATGTCGGAAGAAGAG